>JACCDK010504470.1_pt1 | contig 27757 bp, 28 predicted proteins | sample 7445871 | NCBI WGS metagenome assembly JACCDK01 (sample SAMN15323436, study PRJNA562643) | freshwater metagenome | isolation source: river surface water | place: USA:Blue River Watershed | collected 2017-08-15 | reverse complement strand
TGATTGGCCGCTGGTCTGACGAGGATGATCTTCAGCGCAAAGCCCAGGCGCTGCGCCAGGCGCTCGAGCTCGACGCCCTGCTGCTCACCCGCAGTGAGGAGGGCATGCCGCTCTTTGACGCACAGGGCTCCTCCCATGTGGAGGCACAGGCACGCGAGGTGTTTGATGTCACGGGCGCTGGCGATACCGTTATCGCCACCCTGGCGGCCCTGCTGGCCGCAGGCATGAGCTTGCGTGAGGCCATGCCGTGGGCCAACCGGGCCGGTGGTATCGTGGTGGGCAAATTCGGCACCGCTACCGTCTCTTACCAGGAGTTGTTTGCATGAGCATCGTGGTCACCGGCGCGGCCGGCTTCATTGGCAGCAATCTCATCAAGGGCTTGAATGCCCGCGGCATTGCCGACATCCTCGCTGTAGACGATCTCACCGATGGCGACAAGTTTCGCAACCTGGCCGATCTGCGCATTGCCGACTACATCGACCACCGCGTGTTTTATCCGCGCTTTGCCGAGCGCGCCTATGGTCATGTTGAAGCGGTGTTTCATGAGGGCGCCTGTAGCGACACCATGGAAACCAATGGTCGCTACATGATGGAGAACAACTACACCCTCACCAGCGAGTTGTTTGACGCCTGCGAGCGCCACGGCACCCGGCTGCTGTACGCCTCATCCGCGGCCACCTACGGGGGCTCCGAGGTGTTTCGCGAATCACCCGAATTCGAATCGCCGCTGAATGTGTATGGCTACTCCAAGCTGCTCTTTGACCAGCGCATGCGCCAGCGCTGCGGCCGCGGATTTGAACGCAGTGCCCATCAGCTGGTGGGGTTTCGCTACTTCAACGTGTATGGCCCGCGCGAGCAGCACAAGGGCCGCATGGCCAGCGTGGCCTTTCATCAGCATCACCAGTTTCGGCAAGAAGGCCGCGTCAAGCTCTTTGGCGAGTACGGCGGCTACGCTGCGGGCGAGCAACAGCGTGACTTTGTGTTCGTGGACGACGTGGTGGCGGTCAACCTCTGGTTCTTTGACCATCCCCAGGCACGCGGGTTGTTCAACCTGGGCAGCGGCCGCGCGCAACCCTTCAACGATGTGGCGCTGGCGGTGGTGAATGCCGAGCGGCAGCGTCAGGGCCAGGGCGCACTCACGCTGGCACAAGCCGTCTCGCAAGGGCTGATCGTCTACATTCCCTTCCCGGACGCCCTGCGCGGCAAATACCAGTGCTACACCCAGGCCGACCTGAGCGCCTTGCGGGCAGCGGGCTGCGACCATGTGTTCGCGGATGTGACCACGGGTGTGACCCAGTACATGCAAGCACTGGCCGTGTAAGCGGCACTCACACCCCACACGCGTCCAGGGGGGTGAAATGAGGGTTTGATCGGAGCCCTCGCATGTCAGCGCATTCTCTCCCTGGCCACCCCGATGGGGCAGCCGATTTCAACAGCGCCCTCTCCCCGTTTTCTCAGCCGTCAGGTGTTGTCACCGGCGCACTTGCGCCACTGCGCGACTGGAGACGCAAGGCCTTCGGGGTGTTGCTGTGTGGCTGGTTATGGCACGCCGGGCTTGCATTGGCACTGGACCTCAATACCGCTACCGAGGCCGAACTGGATGGTCTATCCGGGTTTGGGCCAGCCTTCACCGCCCGGGTGATGCAGGCCAGGGCCGAGCGCCCCTTCCAGGACTGGGCCGACTTCATGCGCCGGGTGAAGGGCGTGCGGGAACCCACCGCCCGGCGCTTGAGCCAGCAGGGGGCTCGTATTCAGGAGGCGCCCTTTGCACCCTCCCCCGCTCGGGTGTCGCGCGACTGACCCGCTATAGTTAAGGCTTGGCAACTGCCAGACCTCCCCTCGCACCTGGCTCGCCGGGCGCGCCCTCGATCTGACCGGAGTTAACCGCATGAAACGTCGTCACCTCTCGCTGGGCCTGGCCGCCCTGAGCTTCAGCCTGACCAGCGCCTATGCCCAGACCAAATGGGATTTGCCGGCCGCCTATGCCGCCACCAATTTCCACTCTGAAAACCTGGTGCAGTTTGCCAACGACGTGGACAAAGCCACGGCCGGCAAGCTCAAGATCACGGTGCACGCCAACGCCTCCCTCTTCAAAGCCAACGAAATCAAGCGCGCCGTGCAAGGGGGTCAAGCCCAGATTGGTGAGGTGCTGCTGGTCAACTTCGAAAATGAAAACCCGATTTATGGCGCCGATGGTGTGCCGTTTCTGGCCACCTCGTACGCCGAGTCACGTCGCCTCTATGACGCGCAAAAGCCGGTACTCGACAAGCTGCTGGCCAACCAGGGCATGAAACTGCTGTTTGCTGTGGCCTGGCCGGCCCAGGGCATCTACACCAAGAAGGAAATCAACTCGGTGGCCGACTTGCGCGGGATCAAGTGGCGCGCCTACAGCCCGGCCACGGCCAAGATCGCCGAACTCATTGGTGCGCAACCTGTGACCATCCAGGCCGCCGAACTGAGCCAGGCGCTGGCCACCGGCGTGGTCGAGAGCTACATGAGTTCGGGCTCTACCGGCTTTGACACCAAAACCTACGAGAGCCTGAAGTATTTCTATGACACGCAGGCCTGGCTGCCCAAAAATGCCGTGATCGTGAACAAAAAGGCCTACGACGCCTTGGACCCCGCGACCCAGACCGCCTTGAACAAGGCCGCCGCCGAGGCCGAGACCCGCGGCTGGAAAGTAAGCGAAGAAAAAGACTTGTTCTACAAGAAGGCCTTGACCGAAAAAGGCATGAAGATCATGACGCCCTCTCCCAAGCTGATGGCCGACATGAAGCAAGTGGGCGCGGTGATGCTGGCCGACTGGCAGAAAAAGGCAGGGGCTGATGGAGAAGCCATCATCACCGCCTTCAACAAGTCGGCACCGGCCGCCAAGGCCAAGAAGTAATGCGTCGCTGGCTGGACCGAATCTTCCTGGCTGCCGGCGCCGTGGGCGCGGGCTTCATCGTGCTGATTTGCGCGCTCATGATCGCGCAAAGCGTGATGCGGGAGTTCGGTCTGCGCACCGGTGCCATCAACGATGTGGTGGCCTGGTGCTGTGCGGCGGCAGCTTTTTTCAGCATGGCGCATGCCTTCAAGCACGGTGACTTTGTGCGCGTCACCCTGCTGCTGGACGCTTTGCCCGCTGGCGCACGGCGCCTGTTCGAAATCCTCTCCCTGCTGGTGGGCACCGTAGCGGTGAGTTACCTGGCCTGGTGGGCGTGTCTCTTCACCTACGAGAGCTGGGAGTTCAATGACATTGCCCAGGGCCTGCTGCCTATCCCTTTGTGGATTCCTCAGCTGAGCTTTGCCATCGGCTCGGTGCTGCTGTGGCTGGCCCTGGTGGATGAACTCATTGGGGTCCTGCGCGGCGGGGTCCCCACCTATGTGCGTGAAGTCCAGGAGCGCCACGCGCGTGGCGACTTCTCCGCCGATTTGTAAAAGGCCGGCATGGACATCCTGCTCGTGGGCGGCCTCTTGCTGCTGGTGATGATGGTGTTGCTCTCGGGCGGCGTGTGGATTGCCATGACGCTGGCCATTTGCGGCTGGGTGGGTCAAGCGTTTTTCACGAACACGCAGCCGGGCAAGAACCTGTTTTCGGCCTTCTGGGAGAGCAACGCCAGCTGGGAGCTGGCAGCGCTGCCCTTGTTCATCTGGATGGGTGAAATCCTGTTTCGCACCCGCCTGAGTGAAGAGATGTTTGAAGGCCTGCGCCCCTGGCTCAACCGGGTGCCCGGTCGCCTGATGCACACCACCATACTGGGTTGCGGCATCTTTGGCTCAGTGTCGGGCTCCTCGGCGGCTACCTGCGCCACCATCAGCAAGGTGGCTTTGCCCGAGTTGATGCGTCGCGGCTACAACGAACAGCTGGCGCTGGGCTCCTTGGCCACAGCGGGTACGCTGGGCATTTTGATTCCCCCGTCCATCACCATGGTGGTGTATGCGGTCGCGGCCGATGCGTCCATCATCCGCATCTTCCTGGCGGGTTTTCTGCCGGGGCTGTTGCTGATGCTCCTCTTCAGCGGCTACATCATGTGGTGGAGCTTGCGTCACCCCGATCAAGTCCCCGCGGCCGATCCGCCCTCCAGCTTGCTGCAAAAAATCCGGCAATCCGGCAGCCTCATTCCTTGTGGTGCGCTGATCGTCTTCATCTGCTGGGTGCTCATTGCCGGCTATGCCACGGCCACCGAATGCGCGGCTTACGGGGTCGTGGGCTCGCTGGCGCTGGCGGCCTGGAGCCGCAGCCTGACCTGGGATAACTTTCGTGAAGGCCTCATGAGCACGGCACGCACCAGTTGCTTGATCATGTTCATCCTGGCAGGTGCAGCTTTTCTGACCAAGACCATGGCCTTCACCGGCATTCCGAGTGAACTGGCCGAGTGGGTCAGCGCCATGCAACTCTCGCCCTTGATGCTGATTGCGGTGCTGACCGTGATCTACCTGGTGCTGGGCACTGCGCTGGACGGCATCAGCATGATTGTGCTCACCAGCGCGGTGGTGCTGCCCATGATCCAGAAAGCTGGTTTCGATCTGATCTGGTTTGGTATCTTCATTGTGCTGCTGGTGGAAATTGCCGAAGTCACGCCACCGGTGGGTTTCAACCTGTTTGTGCTGCAAAACATGACCGGCAAAGACAGCAGTGTGATTGCTCGCGCTGCCCTGCCTTTTTTCGGGTGTCTGGTGGTGTGCATCGGGCTGATCACCCTATTTCCTGCCATCGTCACCTTCTTGCCCGATCTGGTGATGGGCGTGGACAAGTGATATGGCCTCGGTGATGGCGATCTGCATCGGCGCCTGTCTGGGCGCGTTGGCGCGTTGGGGCTTGGGTCTGTGGCTCAACACTGGGGGATTGCTCCCCTGGGGAACCTTGGCGGCCAATCTGATCGGCGGCTATGCCGTTGGCGTGTGCGTGGGGGTGTTTCAGGCCCTGCCGCACCTCGATCCGGTCTGGCGACTGGCCTTGGTCACGGGTTTTCTGGGCGCGCTGACCACTTTTTCCTCTTTCAGTGCCGAGGTGGTGGCCATGCTGCAGGCCTCTCGCTATGCGCTAGCCCTGTTCACGGCGATGCTGCACCTGGCGGGCTCGTTGATCCTGACAGTCCTGGGCATCAAGACGGTGTCGATGGTGATGCAGGCGTCTTGACTGCACACACCATCACGCCTGGGTCGTTGTGCTCGATCTCATGGTGGTCTTTGGCGGGCCCCACTTCCAGATCACGTGGCAAGGGCACGCGGTTTTTCACCGCCAGAATTTCGGCCATCACACTCACGGCAATTTCTGAGGGCATCTTGCTGCCGATGTAAATGCCGATCGGTCCACGCAGTTTAGCCAGCGACTCCTCGGTGTGCCCAAAGTGCTCGATCATGCGCGCATGACGCGCCCGGTTGTTGCGGCGCGACCCGATCGCACCCACATAGAACGCCTCTGATTGCAAGGCTTCCAGCAGGGCCAGATCGTCGAGCTTGGGATCGTGGGTGAGCGCCACCACGCAACTGCGAGCATCGGGACGAAAGGATTGCACGACGTCGTCAGGCATCTCGCGCGTGAGCGTCACACCGGCCACACCCCAGGCCCCGCTGTATTCCTCGCGCGGATCGCACACCGTCACCGCAAAGCCACAAAACAAGGCCATGGTGGCCAGGTACTCGCTCAGCTGGCCGGCACCGATGATGAGCATGCGGTATTCGGGCCCAAAGGTGTTGGAGAGGTGCTCCTCCGTGAGGCGCAGAGGCTGCGGGGCTGTAACCGCACGGAGTTCCACCCGCCCGTCTTGAAGAAATACTTTACGCTCGAGCAATTCGCCACGCTCCAGCGTGGTCACCAGGGTGTCCAGCAAAGTGGCATCCGGATCGAACTCCAACAACAACTCGAGCGTGCCGCCGCACGGCAGTCCAAAACGATGGGCCTCGTCGGCTGAGACGCCGTACTTGGCTTGCTGGGGTGGCCCACTGGGAATGGCCTGGGCATACTGCGCGATCATGTCGTCCTCGATGCAGCCGCCCGAGACCGAACCGACCACCGCGCCGCCCTGTGCAAGAGCCATGATGGAGCCCACAGGGCGGGGCGAGGAGCCCCAGGTTCGGGTCACCGTGACCAGCAGCGCCCGACGACCCGCTCGCCGCCAGTCGCGCAGACTCCTCAGCACCATCAGGTCTAAATTCTCCATTCCGTCACCCTGTCGATTTATGGAACAATCATAGAAGAATTCCCCCCCTGGAGCTGTCACCTGCCATGAAGTCACTTCTTATGTTACTGATTTGGTCGCTGCAGGCCACCGCCTGGGCTGAATGGGTCAAGGTCGACGAGACGGACAAGACTGTTGTCTACATTGACCATGAGCGCATTCAGAAAAATGCGCAGTTTCCGACCGCCTGGCAACTCTCGGATTACCGCTCGCCCACCAAACGGGGCGTGCTCTCCAGCCAGAACCTGATCGAGTTTGACTGCAAAGCCAAACGTCGACGCACCCTGGCCTTTGTGTCGCACGCCGAGAACATGGGCGAAGGCCCTGTCAAATTCAAGAACCTCAAGGCGGGTCAATGGCACCCCGTTCCCCACGACTCCGTCGCCGAGAAAATCATGGAGATAGCCTGCGAGCACTGAGCTCGAACGTCATCGCCGCCGGTAAAACACCTGCTTACCCCACTCCACGGTCGCGCCATAGGCCAGCGACACCCCCACCAGCGTCAGCATCAGCGGCAGCGGCAAGGGGACAAAATCGAACAGCGTTGCCACCGGTGAATACGGCAAGGTGAGCGTCACGCACACCACCGTAGCCGTGATGACCACGAGACTCGTGGCCGGACGGCTGCGATAACACGGACCTCGGGTACGCACCACCAAGGCCACCAGCAATTCGGTCAGCAGCGACTCGACAAACCAGGCGGTACGAAACTCGGCCGGTGCGGCATGAAACACCCACAGCAACAGGCCAAAGGTCAGCATGTCGTACAGCGAGCTGATCAGACCGAAGGTCACCATGTAGTCCCGGATAAACGTGGTGTCCCAGCGTCGAGGTTTCTCAATCCACTCGGCATCCACACGGTCGCGGGCAATCGCCATGGCGGGCAGATCGGCCAACAGGTTGTTGAGCAGAATCTGTGTGGCCAGCAAGGGCAGGAAGGGCAAAAACACCGACGCCAGCGCCATGCTGACCATGTTGCCGAAGTTGGCGCTGATCACCGTCAGCAAATACTTGAGTGTGTTGGCATAGGTCGTACGGCCTTCGCTGATACCCTGCAACAGCACGCCCAGATCCTTTTGCAGCAACACCAGGTCAGCGGCGTCTTTGGCCACGTCCACTGCGGTGTCCACCGATATCCCCACATCGGCCGTGTGCAAGGCCAAGGCGTCGTTGATGCCGTCGCCGAGATAGCCCACGACATGACCGGCTCGTTGCAATGCGCGCAAGATGCGCTCCTTCTGTCCAGGATCGACATCGGCAAACACCTGGGTATGCCGCACGGCCAACATCAGCTCACGCTCACCCATGCGTTGCAAGTTGCTACCACTTAACACCACGGCCTGCTTGACCCCCACTTGCGTGGCCACATGAAGCGCCACTTGCGGGTTGTCACCGGTGATGATCTTGAGTCCCACCCCGCGCGTTTTCAACTGTGCCAACATCTCATGTACCCCGGGCTTGATCGGGTCTTGAAACAGCAAGAAACCGACAAAGCACAGTCCCTGCTCATCCGCCGTCGAGTAAGCTGCCTTCGCCTGATCCCAGGTGCGCGTGGCCACACCCAGCACACGATAGCCCTGCTCACTCCAGCTCGTGAACTGACGCTCGATGGCGTCGCGTGCCTGCGCATCCAGCGCCTGAAGGGACTGGGCGTTTTCTCCAACCAGCGTGCAACGTGACAGCACCTGTCGCAAAGCCCCCTTGGTGATCAAGGTGGCCTGCCCCTGGTCGGACGCCATCACAACAGACAAGCACTTGCGCTCAAAGTCATACGGAATTTCATCGATCCGACGCTGCGAATCCAGCGTCATGCCCCGTGCGGCCACGGCTGCCACAACCGCCTGGTCCAGCGGATTACTCAACCCCGTCTGCCAGCGGGCATTCATGGCCGCGAGTTGCAACACGGCATCGCTGGGTTGTCCGTCAGGGTTGAGGGCCCCATCGAGTTGCATCACGCCCACGGTCAAGGTACCGGTTTTGTCAGTACACAGCACATCCATGCTGCCCAGGTTTTCAATGGCGCTGAGTCGCCGCACGATCACGCCCAGCGCAGCCATTCGCTTGGCCCCATGCGACAAGGTGATGCTCACGATGGCAGGCAACAGCTCGGGGGTCAGCCCCACCGAGAGGGCCAGTGCAAACAGCAGCGAATCCATGGCGGGGCGTTGCATCAGCAAGTGCAGACCCAGCACCAACACCACCATCACCAGCATGATGCGTGTGAGCAAATAGCCCAGCCGTTGGACACCCTGCTCAAACGCTGTGGGCGGCGACTGGCGGGTCAGGCGGTCTGCGAGTTGTCCCAACTGGGTGTGTGCCCCGGTGTGCACCACCAGCAGGCGGGCCGTGCCACTGCTCACACTGGTACCCATGAAGAGGGCATGCACCCTGTGTGTGAGCGTCGCATCGGGTGAGGACAATCCCGGCGTTTTTTCAACCGGCACGCTCTCGCCCGTGAGCATCGATTGATTCACAAAGCAGTCGTTGCTCTCCAGCACCACGCCGTCGGCCGGCACCAGGCTGCCTGCCGACAGCACCACCACATCGCCTGGTACCACGTCAGTGAGCAAGAGTGTCTGCGTATGCCCATCACGCACCACCGTGACCGACAAATTCAGATGCGCACGCAGATTTTCCATGGCTGTATGGGCCATGGTCTCCTGCGCAAACCCCATCAACGTGCTGATCAAGACGATTGCCAACACCACTGCGGCATCCACCCACTCGGATGCGATGAGGGAGATCACGCAGGCGCCGACCAGGATGAGCACCAGCGGACTCTTGAACTGGCTCAGCAGCAACCCCCACATGGACGGTCCGGTATGGCGGGTCAGGGAGTTGGGCCCCACCTCGGTCAGGCGGCGCCGCGCTTCAGTCTGGGTCAGCCCCTGTGGGGTGGTCTGCAGCAGCAAAACCAACGCCTGCGTGGGCACGCTCCAAAAGCGTTCGAGTTCCGGGTGAGGCATGTGGCAACCATACGTGTTGATCCCCCTTGGCCTTTGCGGCATACCGCACAGACCCAGCTGCCGTTGACAACTATCTTATGCAGTCTTTTAGGCAGCCCCATTCCATGTCAGACATCATTTCCACCGCAGGTGCGGTGCTCAGCAAGACCCGATGTGCCTGGTCCATTCCAGGACCAGCGCGTGAACAGACCCACCACCCCTTCGCTCTACCCATTCTTGAAGGAGATTGCTTCGTGAACAAGAAAACCCACAGCACGCACGACGTGCCCAGTGCCCCCCCGGGCGACTATGCCGGCAAACACAACAAGCCCCCCGAACACGAGGTCACGCCGCTGAACCAGGGCCGTCGCACCCCGGGCAGCCGCAGCGACCGCGACGACCATCTGGGCAGCCACAACCAGTCCCGCCAGCGAAAAAACGGTCCAACGCATGGCTGATCTGCAGTGGGTTTAGAGCTTAGAGACTCGTCTCTAAAGCGCATGCTGATGTCTTCTCAAAACGATAGCTGGGATTACCATTCTTCATCTTCATTACCCACGTCAAGGAATCACCATGCAAGACCAACTGAAACAGCTAAAGCCCCAGATCGAAGCGTCCGTCGAGGCCGCCTACGAAGTGGCCCACCTCGCCCTGTCCCAAGTCGAGCGCGCCGCCGAACTGTCGCTGGCCCAGAGCAAGCAAAACGCCGCCTTCGCCAAGAGCCAGCTGCAAGCCGTGACCGATCTGAAAGACCCCGCCGCTGTGTTCCAGTTTGTGCAAAACCAGCTCGAGGCCTCCGCCAAGTACGCGGCGGGTGTGGCCACGGCTGCCTTCGAATTGAGCCAGGAGTTCCAGACCGAACTGGCCGACCTGGCTGAAAACCAGTTTGAAGCCAAGCACGCCGAAGTCAACCAGCTGATCGCTGACACGCTGAAAAAAGCGCCCCAGGGCTCCGAGGCTGCTGTGGCAGCGGTCAAGCAAGCCGTGGAAGCCGGGAACAAGGCCGTGGCCCAGGCCCGCACCGCCGCCAAGAAGTCTGCCGAACTGGCCAAGCAAGGACTTGAGCAACTCAAGGCCCATGCACCCCAGGCTGCCAAGCCCGCCCGCCGCCGCGCCTGAGCGTTCCGCCAGGTTCGTGGTGCAATCCTGAGGGTTCAGGCTAGAAGAAGAGGGTTCACATGGCTTTCGAGTTCAACGATCACACGGTTCTGGTCACTGGCGGTAGCAGCGGCATTGGTCTTGCCATTGCGCAGGGCTTCAGGCGTGCCGGGGCTGAGGTGGTGGTGGTGGGTCTACCCCCGCGCGACGCGCAGGATGTGAAAGGCTTGCGCTATATTGAAATGGACCTGCGCGATCCACACAGCCCGCAACAACTCGTGTCGACATTGCCCCGCCTCCACATTCTCGTGCAAGCTGCCGGGATGATCCGACGGGCCGATGAGCACAACCCTGAGGTATTCGAACAGGTCATCGACCTGAACCTCAATGCCGCCATGCGAGTGGCCCATGCGATGCACCCGTTGCTAGCGGCCACGCGGGGTTGTGTGGTGAACGTCGCCTCGATGCTCAGCTTTTTTGGTGGTGGATTGGCTCCAGCCTACAGCGCCAGCAAAGGGGGCATTGCGCAATTGACCAAAAGCCTGGCCATCGCATGGGCGCCCGACGGCATTCGCGTCAACGCCATTGCCCCCGGGTGGATAGCCACCCCGCTGACCCAGGCCCTGCAGGACGACCCGGTGCGCAGCCAGGCCATTCTCCACCGAACCCCCATGGGCCGCTGGGGCCAAGCGGATGATCTGGCGGGACCGGTGCAGTTTTTGTGTTCGCCGCTGGCGGCTTTTGTGACGGGCGTGATATTGCCGGTGGATGGGGGCTACCTCATCACTTGAGCGTCTTCCCCATGCACGCCCTGTGACGGGTCAGCCCACAAGTCCTGACGCCTTGCGAACCGGCTGCGGTGCAGACATGTCTGGCCGGGCACCCGATGCGCTGCGCGGTTCAGATACCCAGGTAGGCTTCGCGAATGCGCGCGTCGTTCAAGAGTTCGCTGGACAGGCCGCTCAGCACGACCGTACCGCTTTGCAATACCAGCGCGCGTTGCGCGACCGACAAGGCCAACTGGGTGTTTTGCTCCACGAGCAGCGTCGTGACACCCGAGCGGTGAATGGCCACCAGCGCGTCGTGCAGTTCCTGCACGATCTTGGGGGCCAGCCCGTGGCTGGGCTCATCGAGCAACAGCAGACGGGGCTTGCCCATCAGCGCGCGGCCAATGGCCACCATTTGCTGCTCTCCTCCCGAGAGGGTGCCCGCGAGCTGGCGACGGCGTTCGGCGAGGCGCGGAAATTGGGTGAACACCGACTCCAGCGAACGCTGCAAGTCCGCCATGTCATGACGGCGGTGATAGCCGCCTAGCCACAGATTTTCCTCGACCGACATGGCAGGAAATACGTGACGTCCTTCGGGCACATGCGAGATGCCACGATAGGGGATTTTGTGCGCCGGCAGCGACAGCAGGTTTTCACCTGCAAACATGATCTGTCCCGATGTGCGAGGCACCAGGCCAGAAATGGACCGCAGCAGGGTGCTTTTACCCGCGGTGTTGGCGCCGATCACGGCCACAAAGTCACCCTGGTCCAGACTCAGACCCACATGGTGCAACACCTCGATGCCATCGTAAGCCGCACACAAATCGTCAATGACCAACAAACTCATGCGTTCACTCCCGCGTGGGCGTCGGTGCCCAGGTAGGCGGAAATCACATCCGGATCACGGCTGATTTCCTGAGGTGTGCCCTGCGCAATCAGCTGGCCAAAGCTCAGCACCAAAATGCGTTCGCACAAATTCATGATGGCCCGCATGTGATGCTCAATCACCACAAAGGTCAGGCCGTCCTCCTCGCGCAACCTGCGAATCAGGGCCAGTATCTGGTCCATCTCGTTGTGGTTGAGTGCGGCCATCACCTCGTCAAGCAGCACCACCTTGGGCTGGGTACACAAAGCTCGCGCCATCTCCACCAAAGCTTTTTCGGGAAAGGTGAGGTCGGCCGCCCGTTTGTCAGCAATGTGGGCCATCCCCACCTTGTTGAGGTTATGCCTCGCCAGCTCGCGCGCCTCGTTCAATGACAGACGCAGCAGACCACCGGTGAGCACGTTATCCAGCACGGTCATGTCCGGGAACAGGGCCACGTTCTGAAAAGTCTTGACCATACCCAGACGAGCCACCTGATGCGGCCTGAACCCGGTGATGCGTTGACCTTGCAGATAGACCTCGCCAGATGAGGGCTTGATGAGTCCCATCAGCAGATTGAACAAGGTGGTTTTGCCTGCACCGTTGGGGCCGATCAATCCAATGAGTTCACCCGTTTGAATCTGAATCTCGACCTGGTTGACCGCTGTCAAGCCGCCAAAGCGACGGGTCAACCCCTGCGTGGCGAGAATGGGCGTGGTGCTCATACCGACCTCCGCAAGACCAGACGTTGGTACAAGGTTTGCAACCCACGGGGTTCAATGAGGATGATCAGTATCAGAATCAGGCCAAACGCCAATTGCGACAAGCCTGCGCCTGCGCTGGAGAGCGTGGCATTGAAGAGTTCTTCCAGTGGCAATAGAAAACACGCCCCGATGATGGGACCCGCCACCGTGCCAATCCCCCCAATGATGCAGATAAGCGCAATGCGAACCGACACACTGACCAGAGAGAAGACTGAGTCCGGATCAAAGAAAAAATTGAACTGGGCGTACAGCACCCCGCACGCCCCCATCAGCCCGGCTGAAATGGTGGCAGCCAGCATTTTGGTGCGCGCCGTGTGGATGCCTATGACCTCAGCCGAATCGACATTGGCTTTGACAGCGCGAAGTTCATAGCCCAGACGCGATGTGCTGATCTTCCAGTAAATACCTGTGATCACCAAAAGCGCGGCGAGCATGATGTAGAAATATGGCCTCGAGGAGTTGAACTGCATCAGCGCCCACCCGCCATCTGGCATCAATGGCACCGAAATACCAGCAGGTCCTCCGGTCACCGAAGACCACGAATTGCCTATGGTGCGCATCACCTCACCAAAGGCCAGGGTAGCAAGGGCAAAGTAGTGCCCCTTCAGGCGCATGGTGGGCAGACTCAGCAGCGCACCTGCCGCAGCAGCCACGGCCATGCCGGCGAGCATTCCCAGCCAGGGTGTCAATCCAAACCGGATCAACAGGATGGTGGAGGTGTAGGCTCCAATACCAAAGAAGGCGGCATGGCCCAGCGAAATCTGGTTGGCCAAACCACCCACAATGTTCCAGGACTGGGCCATGGCGGCAAACAGCATGAGCAAGGTCATGACCCGCAGCACGTAGCCGTTTTCGGACACCAGCCAGGGCAAGATGCACACGCCGACCAGGGCGAGCATGATGTAGAGAAGAGTTCGGTTCATGACTTGTGACGCAACAGACCTTCAGGACGCAGAGCCAGGGTCAGGATGAAAACGACGAACAACACCAGATTTTGCAACTGCAATGGCAAGTACAGGCCCGAGACGGATTGGATGATGCCCACCGCCAGCCCGCCCACCACGGCTCCCAGCACGTTGCCCAGCCCCCCCAGAACCACCACGGTGAACATCAGCACGCCAAACTGTTCGCCGGCAGCAGGCGACACGGTCAGGTAAGGCAGGATGATGGCACCTCCAAAAGCGGTCAACCCCACGCCCAGTCCAAAGGCCAGCCGATAGACCTGGTCAGGATCAATCCCGATCAGCTTCGCTGCCATCGGGTCTTGCGCTGTAGCACGCACAGTGCGACCCCACCAGGTCTTGGCCAACACCCACCAGATCACCAGTCCCGCGACCACTGAGGCGAAAAAAGCGATGGCATAAGGCATGCTCACAATCAACTCAAAGAATTCGAGTGACTCATTCTGGTACCAGACCTGCACCGACTTGAATTCGGAACCGAAGCTGATGAGCGCCAAGTTTTCCAGCACGATCAGAATTCCCACGGTGAGGAAGATCTGCGCCACCTCGGGCGCTTTGAGCACCCGGCGGATGAGCTGCTGCTGGATGAGATAGCCCAGCATGAACACAACGGCGAATGCCAGCAGCGAGCCGGCCAGTGGATCGAGCCCAAGAAAACGCCAGGCGAAATATGCGACGTACATGCCCACCATCAAAAACTGCGCCTGGGCAAAGTTCACGATCGAGACGACGCCGAACACCAGCGTCAGTCCGATCGATATCACCGCATAGACACCGCCGAGCATGAGCCCATCGAGGATGGCTTGCAACAGTGCCATGCGAGTCCTTAGGCGTTACGCTGGATCAGCTTGCCCTTGGCATACTTGCTGGGCCACACAGTCACCAGCTCTTTCTTCTGCCACTGCACCATGACCGGCTCTGCGTAAGTATTCAAGCCCGACTCATCAAACTTGATCTGACCGTTGGTCATGGTCTTAGCCCAGCCGTCCTTGAACGTCTGACTGCGCATGGTCTGAGCAATCTCCTCAGGCTTGGCAGATTTGGCCAGATTGATGGATTGCGCCAACACGTCCAGCGACACCGCATGCTCCACGGCCTCATGCACCATGAATGCATTGAAGCGCTTGCGATAGCGCTCGGTCATGCTCGTGTCCAGATCGTAATTGGCAGAGCAGATGGAAAGCACGCCGTCGGCATAGTCGCCCAGGGCTTTTTCAAAGTCGGGAATGACATACCCGGCCGAGCCGCCCACAATGGGAATATTCAGTCGCTGTTGACGCTGCGCTCGCACAATCAGCAGCGAGTCGTTCAGGTAGGACACCGGGAACACCATCTGCGCGCGTGAGGCTCGCAGCTTGTTGATAAGCGGCGTGACGTCGGTGATACCCAAAGGATAGGCCTCGTCCAACACAATCTCGGCTCCCGCCGCCTTGGCTGCGGCACGAAGACCTGAAGCCGTGGATGTGCCATAGGCTGTGTCCTCAAACAGGATGGCCACTTTGTTGACCTTGGAAGATCCCCCGGCTAGTTCCACCGCGTAATCAAACTGGGCCTTGCCAATCACACTGCCCTTGGGGGTGACCTGGAAAACATGCTTGTAGCCACGACCCGTCAGTTGATCCGCGTACGACATGGTGATCAGCGGGACCCGACGGCGCTCGGTGACCTCAGAGATGGCCAATGTCAGGGATGAAGCGAAGGCGCCCAGGATGGCGCAACAATCGTTCTCGCCAATCATGCGCTGCGCCACGGTGGCCGCGTTGGTGGGCGTGGAGGTGGAATCAGCGACCACCAGGTTGATCTTGGCGCCACCCAGCCCTTTGAGTCCTCCAGCGGCGTTGATTTCATCGGCCACCAGTTCAATGCCCTGACGCGAGTTGATACCAAACTGGGCATTGCCGCCCGACAGCGGCAGGATCACGCCCACATTGACCGCCTTGGGCTGAGCGCGTGCGCTCAGAGGCCATGCAGTGGCCAGTGTTGCAGCCCCCAGACCTTCGAGCACGCGTCGACGTTGCTGGGACACCGGTGTATTGCGCTTGGATTCCATGATCTCTCCTCGTTTCGTTGGTGGGATGGGTTGAATGACCGAACGCATTCTGCAGGTGCAGGCGTCGTGTGTCAATATTATTGACCGATTGTCAGACAATCAATAACATGACGTCACCGTGTTGACACTCTGCCAACCGTATTCCGTCTCGTCCGTTCGGTTCTCGTGCGGGTGAGGCACTGTTGAACTCAAACTGCATCAGGAGAATCCACATGAACCGCGAATCCTTCGAAAAAGGCCTGAAAACCCGCCGTGAGGTGTTGGGAGCTGAGTACGTCGACAACTCGATCAAGAACGCCGACGACTTCAACATGCCCATGCAGGAGCTGGTGACCGAGTACTGCTGGAACGAGATCTGGAACCGCCCTGGCCTGGAACGCCGCACCCGCAGCTTCCTCAATCTGGCCATGATCGCCGCGCTGAACCGGCCGCATGAATTGAAATTGCATGTGCGTGGTGCCATCAACAACGGCGTGACCAAGCAGGAAATTCAGGAAGTCTTCTTGCAAGTGGCCATCTACTGTGGCGTACCGGCCGCCATCGACAGCTTCCGCGTCGCCAAGGAAGTGTTCAAGGAAATGGGCATTTAAGGTGAAACAACGCATAGGTTTTCTGGGGCTAGGCCAGATGGGCCGCCCCATGGTGCGCAACCTGCTGCGTGCAGGTTTTCCTGTCACGGGTTTCGATCCGCAGCCCCAGGCGGCCGAGTCGCTGCAAGGCGAATCCGGTTTCATCTCAGCGGCATCGGCAGCCGAAGCTGCGCAGGATGTGGATGTGTTGATCCTCATGCTGCCCAGCAGCCCCGTGATCGACGATCTTCTCTGGAACAAGGGACTGGCTGCAGGCATGAAGACCGGCCAGCTCATTCTCGACATGAGCTCGTCAGATCCTGTGTGCTCGCGTGATAACGCAGCACGCCTGGCGAAGCTGGGTATCCAGTTTGTGGATGCCCCGGTGTCGGGGGGGGTCAAGCGTGCGATCGATGGCTCATTGGCCATCATGATGGGTGGCGAAGCGGTGGACATTGACACCGTGCGTCCGCTCCTGCAAGTCATGGGCAAAACCCTGGTGCATGTGGGCAGTGCAGGCGCAGGTCACGCCGTGAAAGCTCTCAACAACTATGTGTCGGCCAGTGGCCTGCTCGCGGTGTGTGAAGCGCTGGTCGCAGCGCAGAAGTTTGGCGTCGATCCGCACTTGGTCAACCAGGTGTTCAATGCCTCCACGGGCAAGAACAACACCACTGAACACAAGGTCGAGAACTTCATGTTGTCAGAAACCTTCAACTCGGGCTTTGCTCTCGGCCTGATGCGCAAGGACCTGCAAACCGCGCAAAGCTTCATCGAACGAATGGGCTCCCCCGATACGTTTGCGAAGGTGTGCCTCAGCACCTGGAGTGCTGCCGAAAAAACTCTGGCCACGGGTGCGGACCACACCGCGATGTACCAGTACGTTCGACAGTCGTCATGAACAAAGGATTGTCCACACTACCAGCACGCCTGCAAAGGGCCTGGTCCCACCCAGCGGTTCAGGCCGATGGTGCAGCCTGTCCCTTGGGCCTGCACCTGGCGTGGGACGCAGGCTCTGGACTCGCTGCAGGACAGGTCACACTGTGGCCCGGGGTGCCCGGTGCAGCTCAGCTGACCTGCAGAACTCAGCCCGCTGTGTGGGAACAGGTGTTGTCAGCCGTGCCCCCCGTGGGCTGCCAATCCTTCGGGGCCTTGCGTCGTCGCCCCGATGTGTTTTCTGTCGAAGGCACTGAGCTCAGTTGGGTGCAGGCCCTCCCCTTTTTGGAACGGCTGCTAGAAACCTTGCGTCGGCAGGACGCAGGCACCGACGCGTCAGATGGCGAGGCATCGGACAAGGTCGCAGGTACAGCAGGCGCTGAACCGCCTGCACATTTGCGCGCCTTGCCACACATCCAGGGGCGCTATGTTCAACTGAACACACAACCCGCCACCTGGGTGTACAGCGAATCGTGCGGCTCCCCACATGCGACTACGCTCCTGATGTTGCACACTGCGGGCTCCGATACCCGTCAGTGGCACGGGCTGATGGCCCAGCCGACCTTGCGGCGTGATTGGCATCTGTTGGGATTTGACATGCCAGGCCACGGGAGATCCCCGTTGCCACAGGACGAACCCAATTGGATCTGGCGTCTGACTGAAAATCGCTATATCGACTGTGTGCTGAACTACCTGGACGCCTTGCAACTCGAACGCGTGTGCCTGATGGGATGCTCCATGGGCTCGGCCATCAGCTTGGCGTTGCTGGCCAAACACCCAGACCGTTTTCATGGCGCTGTACTTCTGGAAGCGCCGTATCACTCGCCAGGACGACGATCGCCTTACCTGCATCATGCGCAAGTGCACGGTGCTCGCCTGAGTGCCGCCTGGGTTGGGGCCCTGCTCAGCCCCACCAGCCCAGCAGCAGGCCGAGACTATGCCACCTGGATTTACTCGCAGGGTGCGCCCGGTGTGTATGACGGCGATTTGGCGTTTTACAGCGATGAATACAACGCCCACACGCACACGGCTCACATTGACACCTCCCGAACCCCGTTGTGGTTGTTCACGGGAGACTATGACTACTCGGCCACACCGGCCGACAGTGCGCGTATCGCGCAGGAAATTCCAGGTGCACAATTTCAAACCCTGGAAGGGTTTGGCCATTTCCCCATGGTTGAAAACCCGGATGGCTTGTTGCCTCTGATACAACCCGCTTTGACCACCCTTTTGAACAGGATTGCACCATGAACCCCTTTACCGCTGTGAATACCTGGCCACGACGCACCGCGCTGGCAGCCATGGCGCTGTCTGCCCTGACGATGAGTGCACCCGCACTCGCGCAAGCCGATTACCCGAACAAGCCCATCACCATCGTGGTGCCCTTCCCGCCGGCAGGCTCCACCGACGTGATGGGTCGTCTACTGGGCCAGACGATGTCCAAGTTTCTGGGACAGACGGTACTGATTGAAAACGTCGGCGGTGCTGGCGGCACCATTGGTTCGGCCAAGGCTGCGCGCGCTGCCAACGATGGCTACACCCTGCTGTTCAACAACATGGCACAGGCGAGTGCACCGGCCTTTTATGCCAAACTCACCTACGATCCCCTCACCAGTTTTGAGCCCATTGGCGAAGTGGCCGATGTGCCCATGATCCTGGTCGGTCGCAAGAACCTCCCCCAGACGCAAATCAGCAGCATCCTGGCCCATGTCAAGGCCAACCCCAACAAGCTGAATTTCGCCAATGCAGGCACCGGGGCCACCTCACAGCTGTGCGAATTGCTGCTCAAAACCACCACCAACAGCCAGTGGATCTCGGTGCCCTACAAGGGCACGGGACCTGCCCTGAACGACTTGCTGGGCGAGCAGGTGGACTTGACCTGCGACCAGCCTGCCAGCACCATCGGCCACATCAAGGCTGGCAACTTGAAACCCATTGCCGTTGCCACCCGTCAGCGGCTGGCGGTGTTGCCCGATGTGCCCACCTTTGGCGAATCCGGTCTGCCCGGGTTTGAGCTGGCGGTGTGGCACGGACTGTATGCTCCGCGCGGCACACCCAAGCCCATTGTCGACAAATTGGCTTCGGCGCTGCGACAGGCGTTGGTCGACCCCGCCTTCGTGCAACGCTGCAACGAGATGAACGCGCTCATCGTCGCCGCTGATCGGGCCACCCCCGATGGTTTGAAGACCCGCTTGAGCAAAGACATCGAACGTTGGAGGACCACGCTCAAGGCCGTGGGCATTCAACCTGAGTGAGCGAGGTCCTGTGGACACCAACAACCTGCCGCTGAACGACCTGCTGGTCGTGGACTTGTCACGACTGGTGTCGGGCAACATCCTCACGCATGTGCTGGCCGATCTCGGCGCCGATGTGCTCAAGATCGAAGCACCCGGCAAGGGCGATGATCTGCGTGCATGGCGCCGTTCTGGGGTTAGCACCTACTGGTTGGCCTACTGTCGTAACAAGCAGAGTGTGGCGCTCAATTTGCGTGAGCATGACGATCTCCAAGCGCTCAAGGACCTGCTCACTCGGGCGGATATTCTGGTGGAAAATTTTCGCCCCGGTGTGCTGGAAAAAATGGGGCTCTCACGATCCGAGCTACAAGTCCTCAATCCGCGCCTGGTGGTTATCCGCATCTCGGGGTGGGGACAAACCGGCTTGTTCGCCGGCAAAGCCGGATTTGGTTCCCTGATCGAGGCCTTCAGTGGCTTTGCTGCGATGAACGGATTTTCAGACCGTCCCCCTGTGCTGCCGCCCTTTGCGCTGGCAGATACGGTAGCCGGTCTGTATGGAGCGGCCATTGCCAACGCATTGGTGCTCAAGCAACGCCGCGCCGCAACCCCCGAGGTGCAGGAGGTGGACCTCTCGCTCTTTGAACCTCTGTTTGCGATGCTAGGCCCGCAAGCAGCCGAGTACACGCTCTCGGGCCAGGTCTATCCGCGTGCTGGTAGTCGCAGCCCCACGCATGCTCCCCGCAATGTGTATCAAACCCGGGATGGCACCTGGATCGCCCTGTCAGCAGGCATGGACGGAACGTTGGCTCGGTTGTTTGCCGGCATGGGCTGCCCAGAGGCCATGGACGACCCGCGTTTTTCCTCGCACGAGGCACGCATCGCCAACGTGGAAGCCTTGGACGCGCTCATCCAGACCCATGTGGGTCAATTGACGCTACAAGAGGCGTTGAACTTTTTCGAGGAACGAGACATCACCGCCGGACCGGTGTTTGACATCTCGGACCTGTTACAGCACCCCTATATCCGTGACCGCGGCATGCTGGTCAACACCAACACAGCGCAAGAACAACCGCTCCCGATTCACGCCACGCCGTTCAAGCTCAATGGCCAACGACCGGCCATCCGCCGCGCAGCACCCCGCCTGGGGCAAGATAACGCCCGCTGGGTCAAGCAACGGAAAGAACAGTCCTGACCAGCGTCTCAGCCTGACGAACGCGCCCTCGATAACCCACCCCAAGCGCCACACACTCACCATGTCTATACCGCCGAGCACTCTCGATATGGATTTGTCCCGCGAAGTCGTTTCGCTGCGGCAACTGGCCACTGACAAATTACGCGAGGCCATTTTGCACGGCACATTTGCACCAGGTCAGAAGCTGGTAGAAAAGGACCTGTGGCAGTCCCTGGGTGTGAGCCGAACAGTTCTGCGAGAAGCTTTGCAACACCTGCAAGCCGAGGGTCTCATTCAAAACATTCCCTACAAGGGCCCCGTGGTGGCCACCTTGTCAGTCAAGGACGTCGATGATTTGTACGCCGTGCGTGGTGCCCTCGAGGGACTGGCCAGTGCAGAGTTCGCGCGGCATGCCAGTGCCGAGCAGTTGGTCCAGTTGAGGTCAGCACTGGAATATCTGCGCACCCCGAAAGCGTCTGAAACCACCCAGTCCTTGCTGAATGCCAAGAATGCGTTTTACGCGGTGTTGCTCGATGGGTGCGGCAATCGCATGATCGGCGAATTGCTCACACAATTGAACAACCGGGTGACTGCCTTGCGTCGTGTGTCGTTGAGTGCCCCTGGCCGACTGACTCAGACCTTGCAGGAGCTGAATCTGGTGGTACAGGCCATCGAGGCACGACAGCCTGAGGAAGCCCAACGTTTGGCATCATCACACGTGTTGCGAGCAGCAGATGTCATCAGAGCCAGCGTAGGAGCAGAATGATGTTTGAGCAGTTCACCGAACAACGATCGCTGGAGCTGGCACGCCAAACTGCCAAGCGCTTGATGGGCGCACAGGGCGAATCCAATGCGCAAAGCATCGCCATCAAGTTGATCGATCATTACGAGAAACTCAGCACGCCACGTCGGCTGGAATTTTTCAACTTTCTAGGGCAAGAGTTCAATCCCGATCCGCAGCAAGTCAAGGCTGTGGCCGAGGCCTACCAGGCCGACCCGTCGGCAGCCAACCTGGTGCGGCTCTTTCATGTCGTGGAGCCAGACCGGCAGGAACTGCTCAGACGGATCAACCGAGCCCCCAAGGGAACACAGGCCATCATCGAGATGCGCAAAACCTTGTTGTCCCAGTTGAGCTCACACCCTGAGTGGACAGCCATTGATGCCGACATGCACCACCTGTTGAGCTCCTGGTTCAACCCGGGGTTTCTCGAGCTGCATGAAATCACCTGGAATTCACCCGCCCAGTTGCTGGAAAAAATCATCCAGCATGAATCGGTGCACGCCATCGATGGCTGGGACGATTTGCGCCGCCGCTTGCAACCCGACCGGCGCTGCTATGCGTTCTTTCACCGCCAGCTCCCCGATGAGCCGTTGATTTTTGTGGAAGTCGCCTTGGTGCCCAGCATTGCCACCGATGTGGGTGTTCTCATCAACAAGAAAACCGAGGTGGGCGCGCCCAAGACATTCAAGACCGCCATCTTTTATTCCATCAGCAACTGCCAACCGGGTCTCAAGGGCGTGTCGCTGGGCAATTTTCTGATCAAACGCGTGGCGCAAAAGTTGATCGATGACATTCCCACGTTGAAAACCTTTTCCACGCTCTCGCCCATTCCCGGATTCACCCAATGGATGGACCAGGGCGCTCAGTTGACCACCTTTGATGCCACGCCCGCTCAGCTCAAACGCTTTGATGCGGCCATCAGTACGCTGCGACTGGGGGAACGTAAATGGGCTGAGCGACTGAAGGACGGTTGGCACCCCTCCAGCTGCACTCCCGAGCAACAGGATGCGCTCAAACGCCTGTGTGCCCTCTACCTGATGCACTACACCCAGGAGCGGCGCGGCGATTCGGTGGCCAAGTTTCACCTGGCCAATGGTGCCACCCTGTTGCAAATCAACTGGGCGGCAGACTTGTCGAAAAAAGGCCTGCAACAATCGGCAGGCCTGATGGTCAACTACCTGTACGAACTCGACAAGGTAGAGACCCAGCACGAAGCCTTCAGCAAGGGCCAGGTCATCACGGCGCGCGGGGTCAGCGCGCTGGCAGCCTGATCAGCATCGACTGACTATCACGCCGCGGGCTCACCAAACCGTATCCCGATGCGGGACATGGCCTGGAGGGTTTCCTCACCCCAGCGTTTGACGATTTCGCGTCCGCTGGACTCGGCGTGGTACACCGCATCTTGGGTGTCACCCGGCATGGGTTGGATCATCACCAGGAGGCGCCCCATCTCGTCCCCCACATTTTTGAAATCTCGGTAGACGCCTGCAGGCACTGAGACGAAATCCAGTGGGTTGAGTCGCGTGGAAAATTGTCCTTCATCGCCCCAGGTGATTTCAAAGACTCCCTGCACGCAAAAGAAGTTTTCAACCGCGCTGGTGTGTTTGTGCAAGCCCGCACTGTCACCGGGTGGGCATTCGGCCAGGGTGATCGTCAAGCCTGGCGCTCCCTTGACCGGTGCAATCTTGCTGCGCCCCTCCCAGCCCAGTGGCGACATCACAGGCATCACCTTGTCCGGTGACATCATCATCATGGCCTCGGGTGGGATATTGTCCGAACGGCTCATGCTGTCTTTGTAGGGCACCAAATCAGCGTAGCGGGCAATGCGCTGAGAAACGGTGTCATCGAGTGGGTTGTGACGTGGCATGGGTTCCCCCAGGTGTGTTAAACGCTACCCAGCAGTATCGTGTGATGCCGCTTGAAGTCAAGGGGGGAACACCTTGCCAGGATTGTTATCGCACCTGAATTCGCGACAAATAGTCGACCAGCGCCGAAATGCGCTGGTTCACCTGCCATTCAGACCCACCCCGGTGCATACCCCCATAAGGCATACCCCACCACGGTGCACGTTCCGGTTGCGTCTTGAATTCGTTCCCCCAGATCGGCATTTCTCTTGAACCATGGGGGCCGGGGTCAGCGCTGGATCGGCCATCGATCACCTCCCAGACACGCTGGTGGGGAAACGTGCCGTGGTTGCGCTGGGTGATGGTGGTGAGGTCACTGGGCGGTTTGACCAGATAGGCTTTCAACGGCCCATCGCCTTTGCCCGTGGCGCCGTGACAGGTGGCACAGTTGTCTTGGTAAACCGACTTGCCCATGTCATAGTTGAGCTGAGCCTGACCCAGGATCGGCGCAAACCCAAGACCCAGCCAGACCAGCCATTGGTGTGAACGTTTCATCATGTAACCCCTTTTGCGGTTAAAAATTTCCCAAGCCAGGGACACCGTGTTGCATCTTGTCCACGCGATAGCCCCACTCACAGACACACCCGTTTTTTCAGCATTCACGGAAAGGTCGGCAGCCAATTCCTGGAGCACATCGTGCTGAAGTTGTCGGTCAACATGCATGTCATGTCCTCATGTCTTCTGAGGTTCATACCGTAGTCTTGGATGACGCTGGTGTCGGTTCGCCACAAGACACAGATCCGTGATGGTCGTCTACCGCGTGGACTGACTGGATGACTTCACCGCATGGCGTGCCATTCGATATCCCGCCGCGATCAACTGCTGCAGCGTTTGGCTTGAAAAATCAAATTCGGGCGATGACGGTTCGTTTTCGCAACCCTCTCGAACAATGCGGGTAATCACCGTAGGCGCCTCCTCCCCCATCAGCTGAATAAAGCGCGGCTGATGGCGTAGCCGCTGGGCTGATTCGGGCGGCAATTCGGCCATCAACTCCTGCACCAGACTTTGAAAGTCACGCACCGTTTGCCGGGTTAGCAGATCATTGCGTATGCGCTCGGAGTACACAATTTCGTTGCGCCTTGAGATGACCTCCAGGAGGTTGTTGGGCATATGTCTCCTCTCCCCTGGGAACAGATCGATAATGAAAACACGCTTGCCCGCTGAGCCACAGCGCTCCATGGCGCGCTCCAGGGGCGAGTTGCTGACAATACCGCCATCCCAATAATGGCGGCCATTCACAGAGGTCCAGGGAAACGCGGGGGGCAGGCTTGCGCTGGCCAAGATATGCTCGGGTGTGAGTTCATCCACATAACTGTCAAACAGCACCAATTCGCTGCTTTCAATCTCGACAGCGCTGACCAGCAGCCGCACCGGGCTGGATTTCAGACGTGAGAAATCGACGTACTTGAGCAGCAACTTTCGCATGGGGCTTGTGTCGTACAGGCTGGTCCAGTGGATGGGCCATTCATCACGTGTTGTCGGGGCCTGCAGCCACCGCGGCCCAAAAAACTGCGGCACCCCCCACCAGGCGATCTGAGCAGAGGTCAGCAGGCGACGCATCGACTCATCCGGCGCCATGACCCCAGGAATCGACACATCGTGCCAAAACGCCTCCAGGGCCGCGACAGAATGCCCTGGATGGCTGGCGATGATGGCACCGTTGAAGGCACCGATGGACACGCCCGCCACAATATCGGGACAAATATTCGCCTCGACCAGTGCTTTGACAGCACCACACTCAAACGCACCAAATGACCCGCCGCCTTGCAAGATCAGCAGCGTCTGGTTGGGAATCGTCTTCAAGGTGGCCTGGGGGTCTGACAGGCTCGATTTGCTGGCCCGCAGATTGACATGGTGCTTGATCAGGGTTTCGACCAGACGGGCTTCTTGCGTGGGGCGCCCCAGCGAAAACAAGGCCCGTGGCACATCATCGCCCAGGTAGAAAGCGGCAAACGACTTGTCCTGCAGGGACCCCCGATCAATACGCTCGTACGACGCCTCAATCTCCCCCAACAGGTTGAAACTGAGGTCAAAAACCTGGCTGTAAAAGTAACTCACCTCGTGGTAGGGCTGCCGCTTTCCCAGCATGTTGCGCGCAGCCAAGCGTCCTTGCTTGACCGCATTGTCCCAATGCTCCACACGGTGGTGATGGCCGATCACAGGATCAAAGAAGTACGCCACATCACCGGCTGCAAAGACATCGGGATCCTGGGACTGCAAGAACCGATCCACCACAACGCCCTGGTCCGTCGCCAAGTCACCTCCCTGCAGAAATCCGAGCGAAGGCACCACCCCGGCGCCAATCACCACCATGTCGCAGGGCAAGGTTCGACCGCCTGCTGTCACGACAGCTTCAACCCGTTCATGACCGAGAAAGGACACGGCCGTCTCACCCACCAAGACCTCGACACCTTGCTCGCCAAAACAGCGCTGGAAGAAACGTGAGATGAGCGGTGTTTTCAATTGACCAAACAGCTCATCACGCTCCAATAGGGTGACTTGTAGTCCTCGGCGCCTGAGTGAGGAGGCGACCTCCAGACCAATGAAGCTCCCCCCAATGACCACCGCACGACGCGACATGTCGATACTGGTGCGCAAAGCCTGCGCGTCTGACAACGAGTGCAAATAGTGCACACCGGGCAAATCACTGCCTGGCAAATCCAATCGCACCGGCGTAGCCCCAGTGGCAATCAACAATTTGCTGTATCCCACCGATTCCCCCCTGTGGGTGCACAGGGTATGGGCGAGTCGATCCAGGCTGCTGACACGGGTCGACAACCGCAACTCGATGTCCAGTTCTCGCACCGTCGCCTCGCTGAACAACGCCACTGGCGTTGTGGCCTTCACCTCCGTCAAAAATCGCTTGGACAGAGGCGGTCGCTGGTAGGGCCAATGCGCCTCATCAGAGATCAACAAAATGCGCCCTTGAGCGCCCTCGTGCCGCAGGGTTTCAGCCGCTGTGGCGCCAGCCAACCCGGCGCCGACAATCACAAATTCATAGGGAGGCAGCATCATGTGTCTTTCACGTCACCTGCCTGGGTGTGAAGCCAGGGTTTCAACGCTCTTTGAGCGCTTGTGAAAGATTCTTCAATGGACGCCACAGGTATTCGAGCACGGTTTTTTCGCCGGTTTTGATCTCAATCGAGGCCGTCATGCCGGGCAAAGTCTGGATTTTTTTGCCATGCCGCTCCAGACTCTTGTCAGTGACGCGAATCAGCACCCGGTAAAAGCCCTCTTCCAGGTCCACGGGTGCTTCTCCCGGCCTTTTCACTTTGCTCTCGTCTTTCAGGGTATCGGGGCTTAAATGCTCAACAACACCTTCCAGGCCACCATATTTGCTGAATTCGTACGCCGTTAACTTCACGGTGGCGGGCTGATTGACCTCCAGGAATGCAATTTCAGACGGCTTCACATAGGCCTCAACCAGCATGGCGTCTTGCACGGGGACAATTTCCATGATGTTTTGACCCGACGCGACCACGGCCCCCAGCGTGGTGACCTGTACGTTCTTCACAATGCCATCCATGGGCGCGCGGATCACCGTGCGCCTGAATGCATCTTCGCGTGCAAGAGAATTTTGTCGTGTCTGGGCCAGTTCAGATTCAATTCGGGCGAGTTCGGTGCTGGCTTCTGTGGCATATCGATTTTGCCGCTCGGACAATCTGGTTTGTAAATCGGCTTGTTGACGTCGCAAACGCAGCAATTCGACTTCAGACAAGACCCCTTGGCCCACCAAGGGCTCGGTGATGGCGATCTCGCGTTGAATGTGCGTCATGGACTCCTTCATGGCAACCAACTCGTCTTCGAGCGCTTGTCGCCGGGATTGGTAGATCAAAGACTCTCGCTTGACCAATTCAGGACGCTGTTGCACCCAGTGCGGGTAATTCATGCCTGCGCCATAGGCCTCTGCGCGCAAGCGTGCAGCCTGCGCCGACAAGGCCATCCATTTTTCTTGCGCCTCCCGGTACACCGACCCTGATCGAACATCGTCGATACGCAGCAGGACTTGCCCCTTGGTGACGTGATCGCCTTCACGCACATGCATATCCGCCAGCACACCGGGATCCAAACTCTGGATCACCTGCTCACGGCTGGCTGGAATCACCTTGCCCACGCCTTTGGTGACCTCTTCAATTTTGAACAAAGCCGCCCACACCACCCCGACCACCAAAAGCAACGCAATGATCAACATCAGCCATCGGCTGGTTCGGCGCTCCTGGTCTTCAAGGGTCTGGGCATGAAGGACGGCCAGGGATGTCAGAGGTGCAAGGGATCGAGAGTTCATGGTGGTGGTCCGTGCTCAAGCGGCTTGGGCGACATCCTTGTGCGTTTCATTACCCGAGGGTGTGGAGTTCTGCGCAGCGGTCTTCGTGTCCGGGGTGGCTTTGGGGATGCCTTGCACCAATTGGCGCAGCACCTGATCACGCGGCCCCATGGCAACAGTTTTGCCTTGATCCAGCACCATGATCTTGTTCACCCAGGTCAGCAATTGCAACCGGTGCGTCACCAGCACCAGGGTTCTGCCGTTCAACCATTCGCCCAGCACCTCGATC
>JACCDK010060129.1_pt1 | contig 27798 bp, 26 predicted proteins | sample 7445871 | NCBI WGS metagenome assembly JACCDK01 (sample SAMN15323436, study PRJNA562643) | freshwater metagenome | isolation source: river surface water | place: USA:Blue River Watershed | collected 2017-08-15 | reverse complement strand
GAGCGCGTTGCTCGTACCGAAGATGACCGCCCAAACTTTATCCCTGGTAAGCGCGAGAAATACAAACCGGGTGCACCTTCAAAGCAAACTTTTGCAAAGCATAAATCAGCACCAGATGTTTCAGCATCAAACTACCGTGCAGAGCGTCCCGCTAAGCCAGTTCGTGATCGTCGCAACGATTCACCTGCATGCGCACGTGATGATCGCAAATCATATAAAACTCATACCAATGCAGCCGTCGATTTCGGAGCAGACGATAACTACATCTCTGCAAACCTTGCAGATGCCAACTTAATTGATGCAACACCGCTTTCTGAAGTAACAACAACTTTCCGTGACCTCGGAATAGCACCGGCTCTTGCGAATGCACTTAACGCCCAAGGCATCACACATCCATTCCCAATTCAGATCGCAACTCTTCCGGATGCTCTTGCTGGCTATGACATCCTTGGTCGTGGTCAAACCGGCTCAGGTAAAACACTAGCTTTTGGCCTTGCTTTACTCACAAATATCAGCGGAAATGTAGCCAAACCACACAAGCCATTAGCTTTGGTTCTAACGCCAACTCGTGAACTTGCACAGCAAATTGACGAAGTTCTAACACCTCTAGCTCGTGCAATCGGACATGACTCAGTTGTTATCGCTGGTGGAATGCCGTACGCAAAGCAGATAACCGCGATGCGTAAGGCAACTGCGATCCTTGTTGCAACCCCGGGGCGGTTGATCGACTTACTCAACAAGGGCGAAGTACAACTTGATGATCTTGAGATCACCGTTCTTGATGAAGCTGATCAGATGGCGGACATGGGCTTCTTGCCTGTTGTAAAGGAAATTCTTGATCAGGCAAAGCCAAATGGTCAAAGACTTCTCTTCTCTGCAACCCTGGATCGCGGTGTTGATGCGCTCGTGCGCCAATATCTAAACAACCCGAAGACTCACTCTCTCCAGAATGACCGTGCCTCTGTTTCTACAATGGAACATTACGTTCTTGTAATGCATCCTGGCGACAAAGATGACATCACCAACCAAATTGCTGCTCGTAATGGAAAGACAATTCTCTTCGTAAAAACACAACGTGGTGCAGATCGTCTAGCTGACAAACTTGCTCACGCCGGAGTTCCTGTAGGTGCTCTACATGGTGGTAAGTCACAAGCGGTTCGAACTCGCACCCTTGCACTTTTCAAGCAATTGCCTAATGCGGCACTTGTAGCGACAGATGTTGCAGCTCGAGGAATCCACGTCGACGGTATTTCTCTAGTTGTGCACGTTGATGCTCCAACTGACCATAAGGATTACTTACACCGTTCAGGCCGCACAGCACGAGCTGGAGAAGCAGGCGCTGTAGTAACCCTTGCGACAACAAAGCAACAGAAATCTGTCGGTGGCCTGACTTCTCGTGCCGGCGTTACTCCTAAATTTGTCGGCGTAAAGCCACTAGACCAAGATTTGATGCGAATTACGGGAGCTCAGGAACCTTCAGGTATTCCATATGTGACGCCAGTAGTTGAAAACAAAGGACCAAATCGTGGTTCGAGAAAACCTCGTCCAAATTCGTCTGAGCGACGCCGCCGTCCTAGATAACAATGAATTTAATGCTGTGTCTACGAATAGAAAATTCTAAAATATTGCATTTTAGCGTTCTGAAATCCAGGCAATTAGAACTTATCAAGGCACGAGATAAAATGTTGTCGGATTCTTGACTACACTCTTATAGTGGACATCGAAAAATTGGGGACAATAAATGATCATAAAAGCACGTCTTCGGAACGATGAAGTGGAAGTGGATTTAACCAACGATTATTACGGTAAAGACTTCTGGGATCGCATTTCAAGTCGTAAATACGAACCCGACACAATAGGCTTTATCGAAGATAACTGTAATTACAAAACAGATTTTATGGATATTGGTGCAGCAAATGGCGCCATGACGTTAATTGCAGCCTCAATGGGGTCGCGTGTTTCTTCTTACGAACCAGATCCAAAGATTTTCAAAGTAGTAGAAAGAAATGTGGAACTAAATAATAAGTACAAACAATTAATCAGCTTGCACAATAAGGGAATATCTTCAACTAAAGGAATACTTAATTTTTCACTCGGTGAAGACACTTCGGTTCTTAGCGAAATTGTCTTCACGGGACATAACGCAACCGATAAACAACGTATTGAAATTTTATCTCTTAAAGAAGAAATGGATGAATTTCATTCAGATAAAAACCGAGAACTAATAATCAAGATGGATATTGAAGGAGCAGAATGGAGAATTCTAAAGTCTGTGGAGGTCCTGAAGGCGTTACGACAACACGAAGCTAGACTGTTGTTGGCTGTTCACCCAGGATTTCATAGACCATTTAGGAAAAGAATGCGAGGCTTGGACAGGGCTAGACATTTGTTTTGGAATTTACGAAATTATCGCGAATCAATTGAGTTGTTTGAACGAATTGAGCTACACGGCTCAATCACCAGAACAAATCTAAATCCAATCACTCGCAAAAAACAATTTGGAAAATTAATCAGTGCTGGTTATCACGAGTTTGTAATTAAATTCGACAAGAATTACTCTTAGATTATCAAACTACAAAAACCTATCTATTTTTACAGCGTTTAATTTGGATTTCTGTTAGCAAACTGATTAAAGATCTGATTCTGGGTGGACAATTTAGTCCAAAGCTTGTTGGATCGAAATCTCTGAATCGGCGTTATAAATAAATTTAGTTGAATTAACAAACTTCATCTAGTTTCCTAAGCTAATCAAACCGCTGTTTATAGTGGGAAATAAGACAATAAGTAAAAAACTTTGCAAAGACTCTTGAAAACTGGATTGTCGCTCTAAATGATCATTTCAATTAATGCCCCAAATGATCACTTTATTTCCAACATCTGTTAAAGGATCCTCGTCATAAGCAACGGAATTTGGGATGAGAGACAAAAGCTCTCCAACGGTTAAGCCACCTCTATTTCGTTCCGAAATTAAATTCCATATCATGTAACCTCTCGGGCAATTCAATAATACTGATGAGATGTATTCCATTTGCAATTCCCTTGAAATTTCAGAAAGCGCATAGTTTGAAACAAGCAAGTCTCCAGACTTCGATTCTAATTCTAGTCCGGAACTAAATGATACTTTTGAACTCAAGCCTAAAGTTTCTATAAACTTTTTTTGTAATTTAATCACAGATGGTAAGTCGTAAATATGCCATTGCAAAACAGTCGCTAGTGATGTTGATAAAGCAGCCTGGCCACCGAACCCACCTCCAATTTCAATGACCTTATAACCTTCTAAAGATCCAAAATACTTTTTTAGTTGTAGATGTACATACATATATCTAATTGTTGTAGGCGATAATTTACCGAGTTCTGTAAATTTGTAGCGCAAGGGTCCACCAATAGAATCCATGTTCTGCACTTTAGAGAAGTATTCAGCATAATTTTTATCGAGTTTCGTCACTCCTGACAAATATTTAAATCCCAAATCTTTTGTCACGTGTTCAAGAATTTTTCTATATGATCGATTACTGCGGAAGTTTCTAAAAACGTCGTCATTCTCAGCAGCAATATTCACAATACTTACGTATTCACGGGTATCACTAAATGAACTCGAATCGGCAGAGAATACGAACTTATCCTTTTCCAGATCCCATAACTTTCGGCGCTCAAGAATCTCTTCAAAAAATGTGTAGAGACCGAAACGCATAATGAAACGCAAATATTTCATAAAACCACCGCCAATCAAACTAAACATAGTGTTCTGCAAACCCTAAGTTAGAACCCACAGAGTTAGATAGTACGACATGTTATTACAAAGACTATTTTGATCAATTACTCAAAGAACTCATAGGAAGTAGTCTTGCTGCTCGCTAGGCTTATCCACGAATATGTTCCATTTGCTACAATACACATAATTAAACGTACAACTTGCGCATTCGCGTTGTGAGAGGCACAAAATGAGAATCTTAGTAACCGGAGGAGCTGGATTTCTTGGCTCCCATCTTTGCGAGAGGTTAATCAAAGATGGCCACGAGGTGATCGCAATAGATAATATGTATACAGGATCACGTTCAAAAATTGAGGCACTCATAAGTAATCCGAAGTTTGAGTTAATCCGCCAAGATGTAACCCAACCACTTAATTTTGAGGTGGATGGAATCATGAATTTGGCTTGCCCCGCATCGCCTGTCCACTATCAAAAATTTCCAGTTCAAACCATAAAAACCAGCGTATTAGGTGCAATCAATGTTCTTGATCTTGCAGATCGGCTAAAGGTTCCAGTTTTTCAGGCATCCACGAGTGAAGTTTATGGAGATCCATCGATAACGCCGCAAAATGAAGAATACTGGGGAAATGTAAATCCTATTGGAATAAGAGCATGTTACGACGAAGGTAAGAGATCGGCCGAAACTCTATTCTTTGACTTTAATCGTCAATTTGGTACAGAGATAAAAGTCGCAAGAATTTTTAACACTTATGGTCCCAGAATGAGCTTTAACGACGGACGCGTCGTAAGTAATTTCATTATTCAAGCACTGAAGAATGAACCTATATCGATCTACGGGGATGGAACTCAAACTAGATCATTTTGTTTTGTTTCAGACTTAATCGATGGGTTTATTAGCCTCATGTTCTCAAACAAAGAAGTAACGGGACCAATTAATCTTGGAAACCCGCGTGAGTTTACAATGCTTGAACTTGCGGAAAGAGTCATCAGCGCCACTCAATCAAAGTCGAAAGTTGAATATCATGATCTTCCACAGGATGATCCAAAGCAGCGAAAACCAGACATAACTAAAGCCCAAACAATTCTAAATTGGAATCCAAAGGTTGACTTAGAGAAAGGTTTAGAGTTAACGGTATCCGAATTTAGAACCCGACTATGAAGATACAAAGTGCGGGAAGATTAGGAAATATTTTATTTATTTGGGCATATGCATTGAACCATGCCCTCATTGGGAAAATTAATAATGTAGAAATTTTTGCCGATAAGTACCACACATCGATTGATGAAAGCTTGATCGATACATTTCAGAAGCTTTCATCAAAAGAAGTGAAACTAAATGTAGACAACAAAAGTGGTCTAATTCTTAAAGCCCTCGATAAGATAACTCAGTTTATGCCAAACCAAAGCCATGCTATTCGACGAAAATTCAGAATTCAATCTGAAGATTTAGATTCCATGTCGGATAAAGCTTGGATTCAACGGGGTTATTTCCAAGATGCAATGTATTTCGAGGATTGTCAAGAAGAAATACATAGGCGATTAATGGAGATTATCCGCGATACTGTAGTCACATCGCAGTTGATGGTTAGATTTCCATTTTTAGTATACGAATACCAGGCAATTCATGTGAGGCTCTCTGACTTTATCGGCTCCGAAGCTGGAGTAATTGATTTAGAATCGCAGATCAAATTTCTTGATAAGAATCTAAAAACTGTAATATGCACAGATGGATCAAAGTCAGAAATTCTGTCAACGATCAGCCTTCAAGATTTTGAAATCATTACTCCCGATGAGTCAACAGCTTGGGAAACTATTGCGATACTGTCCGGTGCTAAAGTCTTTATATCCAGTAATTCAACACTTTCCTGGTGGGCTGGTTTTATTGCGGCTGGAAATGGAGCCAAGGTTTGGATCCCACAAATCTGGAATAAAACGCTTTTAAGTCCAAAACCATTGCCGTTCAGTCATGTATTGACCTACACCCCAAATTTTGTGTAGTGCTAGAGATATCTCTGCTCCACGGAAGTTGGACTGTCTGTTTGGTCAATTACGGACTTTCTTATTCGGTACATTCGAAATGATCGAACATCGCCTAATGACATAAAAACTCCATCTGCGCTAGTAAACGCCGGAGTATTCATGAATACTGAAGCTTCAGCGAATTTTCTTGAAACTAAATATGCATGACCTCCTGCTCTAATGTCGTTAGCAACTACGGACCACGGGAGACCGCTCTGCTCCGAAACAAGAAGCCTTGCTCCAAATCTCTTGTTAAGTAAACTTGAAAAAGCACAAAACTTATTAATTAATTTGAGTAATAAGTCAAACGAATTCGCCAGAGCCATTTCGATTCTATCTACTGGAGATGTAACTAAATATCCTAACTGGAAAAAATCAGGACTGAGGGAAATAGCCTGGGTTATAATTTGAATTTTCCACGACTTTTTCAAATGAAAATCATCTTCCATAATTAGACCAAATTCGTCAGAAGATTCTAGAAATCTTTGCATAGCTAGCTGATGCGACTTCCATGTGGCGGCAACCCCTAAGGCAACAAACTGTGATTCGTTTTCCCTTAAATCATTCTTGTCGAAGGCTTCCACTCTCGTGATACTTAAACCTAAATCATTCAATTGCTTCTGCACCGAGTCCCAGCGGTCAACTCGATCTTTTAGATTAATTACATAAGCGCGCACCTGCCAATTATGTCGTAGCATTAGGTATGAACGTATTACGACTCATTAAAAAATTGAAAAAATTTTTAAAATCTCAAGTTCATTTAGCCAATCGCACTCTAATGTCGAAACGTTATTTACATTTAAAACCAAAATTGTCTTCCGCGGTCCGTTATGAGGCACACTTACTAGTAGTAAAAAATGAAATATATGCGTCGATTGCAAAAGTCTGCGTTGAAAGCTTTCTATTTTTTAACCCCGAATCAAAGGTAGTCCTTCACGTAGATAGTCGAACCATCAGAGCTAGCAACAATGCGTTGAAAAAATCAATAGCCAGAAATCAAGTTTCTGTAGTACAAATCGATTCAGATTCTTTGCCCTGGCAGGATTCAAAACTTGCCCTAATTCTTTCCATGGGAGATTCTAAAAAGTTTTTTATGGATGCAGACCTAAAATGGAACGGTCCAATTACTGAATTAAACGGAATAACTTTGTTCGTGAATGAGTTCGCTTTCAAAGAAAACGCCTTTTATGAACCACTTATGAGGCAAGATTGGTTTGCAGAATATCCAAATAGCACGATGAAAAACACTTCATTTTTCTATTGGGGTGGTTATGTTCCCTCAATTAATGACAAGATGCTAATCAAGGATCTAATGGAGCGAATTAAGGAAATCACAAGTGATGAGAGAAACTCCCGGGAGTTTAATTCGAGCACTGAGAGAATAAGCGAACAAATCGCTTTGAGCTTACTCGTTGAAAAGGTTGATTCATCTGTTTATTTTCTGAAGGAATCGGATGGATTTAAAGACGGCACATTTGTTGAATCAAGCTATTTTGGTGCAACTGGTGCTGCATTTTAATCTACCAAGAAGTCATTTATTTTATTTTCCCAATATGGCATCCAAAGAGAATCGCAGGATACGTCAGATATATCGATTCTATTTTTGTCAAGAATAACTCTTTCAATTTCTGAATAGCTCCATTCTGAAATCGTTATTACTTGTGGAAATATATGTTCTAGTGATTTCCACCAACTATCTTTAACTACAATCGGTGTTAGCCCCCTGTATAGGCTTTCCCATAAACGGTGAGTATCTACACCATTTCCCCTAACGGCTGCAATAAAGCTATAAGAATTGGCAATTTGATCATAGGTACGCGGGCTGAGTCTTTCGGTAAGTAAATCCCATTTCGAATCTAACTTGTTAAAATGTTGAATTATAAAATCTCGAACTGGATGGGTGGCACTCAAAGGCCCAAACAGAATGCGGCCGTAATTGGTTTTCTTAACCTTCCCGGCTTTAATGAATTTCGGATTTCCGTTCACACCTAATCGGAAGTTTTCAAGACCGATTGGAATACTAAAAATGAATTGATTATCTGAAATAAATGAATTCTGTAAGAACATTGCGCGGATGCTGGGCGGAATATTCTTGGGCATTTGGTGAAACTCAAAATCACTATTACCCGCAATGATGACTTTAGCTTTAATTTGATCCCGATATTTAACAAACATTTTTTCTAACTGGTCACTCCTACAGAAAATTACTTGCGCATCTGAAATTGATCTCCCGTTATTGAAGTTTCTCCATCTTGGCGGGTTAAAAACAAAATCTGCTAAATCAGAAAATGCGTCACCTGAAATATATGGACTTGAGTTCCTGCGCCACCTTAAAAGCCTCTTAAGATAGATATGCAAAACCTTGATCCGAGAGGGTTTAGACACGCTCATAGAAAGAAAGTTTAGTCCGTGTTTCACAATTAAATCTAATGCCGTTATACTAAAGCGTGCTTATCCCTGTGAAAGTGTTAAAAAAGTTTTGGGGAGTAAATCCTCAAACAATTGTTCATGTAGGGGCTCACAATGCAGAAGAGTTTGAAGATTACAAGAATGCCAACTGGGGTTCTGTGACTTGGATCGAAGCTCAACCTCAAAAAGTTTCAGAGTTGTCTAGTCGAATTCCTTTAAATCACAATGTAATTGAAGCCGCTGTATGGGACGTTGCAGACGTAGAGTTAAATCTAAACATCATGACTAATTCGGAGTCCACATCTCTTTTAAACTTAGGTACTCATGCAAATGAGCATCCATCAGTACGGTTGAGCCACACGATTCCCGTGAAGACAAAAACCCTTGCACAGATCTTGAAGGGATTGCCGGCGCCAGAACTAATTGCCCTAGATATACAGGGAGTTGAATTGAGAGCGATAAAAGGTTATGGGGACAAGATCGCTGAAGTAAAATGGATCTATTGCGAAGTGAATAAAGCCGAACTCTATGAGGATTGCTGTTTGATTTCGGAGATTGACAAGTACCTTTTCAATTATGGTTTCAATCGAGCAGTAACCAGATGGACTGCGCATAACTGGGGAGATGCACTGTACGAGAATCTAAATTTAGTTGATTCTCGCAGAATTTTTAAAACCCTTTCAGCCTGTGCGCTATACGTACCTTGGTGGTTTAGTTCAAAAATTATGCAAATTAAAGTAACACTTAAAAAACTATTTAAGTAGGCGTTCTTTCCATGGACTCAAGACCAAGCGAATCCGCTTCAAGAAAAGAACTAACAATGAACTAACGCCAAAATCTACGTTTTTATCATGAATAGAATAGTTTTTCATGAAGACTTTCATTAAAATGGTCTTGTTTCTAAGGCCAACCACATAATTTGCATGGAATACATAAGGCTCGGGAGATGACAATCCGGGAAATTTCGAAGTCTTGGAATACAACTTAAGCATACGCCCAACCGGAAAAGTCGTTTGAGGTAACTCGAGGACATATTCAGGAAAATTCTTCTCTTCAAAGTACTGGGTTACGACATCATCATCACCTATACGACCGAATTTTTGAGAATGAGATGTATGCATGGCGCTGCATTCAGACAAAAAATCTCTTGTTATCTGCGAATTTCTGAAGGCAACAAATCCCATGCACAACTTCGGCCGAGAGGGCTGATCTGTAAAACTTTGAATCTGAATGTGAACTTGATGGATTTTATTAAACACATTGATAATTTCCGGACAAGGATCCTGATTCCAGTAAACATCCGTATCAGAATAAATAATGTAGTCGTAGCCCATTTCTAGAACTCTTTGAAGGAGCTGCCATTTGAGTTGCACAATTTGGTAAAAAGTATCTTCCGAAAAATCTCTGTACTTGCGATCTGAATTCTTGTCCATATCTTGAAACTGATTTTCAAGCAATAAGAGGTTAACTTGAACTTCTTCTTTCAAAAAGGGAAGATCAGCCTCATTTAAGTAACCAACAAAGATCTCGGCTCCGGTGCGATCGTGAGCGCTCGTTATCGCGATTTCCGGTAACTCTTCCATTTTGTTAATCACTAGGAAACAAATAGCAACCTTAGGAAACATAAGACACCCTACGCACCGCACCATTCTTCAGTCAAAGTTCGATTTGATCAATATACTCTAACACCATGCAACAGCAGAAAGATAAGCCTAAATTAATAAGCGCCATAGTGCCTGTCGCAGGTTTTCCTAACGGAACCACCCAGATAGATAGCTGGACTAAAGCAGGCGATTTAAGCAACTTTGAAATAATTTTTGTGAATGACTCAGATGACGCAACGGTGGAAAAAAAACTACAAGAAATCGCTACCTACATGAGTGCGAATTCCAAAGTCAAAATCCTTAAATCAAACCATCGCAACCCAGGCGGCGCAAGGAATTTGGGATTATCTAATGCGAACGGGTCGTGGTTCGTGTTTTGGGATTGTGATGACATTCCTGATCCACTAAAAGTGAGGCAAATGATCTTTCAGGCGGAAAAAGAAAAATCAAGTGTAATGTTTGGAGCATATCGAATACGTAGCAGCTCTTCACAGAATCTTACAGTCAAGAGAGTTAATGAGGGACAAAACCCATTGGACTCGGTCGCAATTAATCCTGGGCTGTGGAGATTTGCTTTTAAGGCTGAAACTACAACAAAAATAATTTTTCCTGAATTAAGCATGGCCGAAGATCAAATCTTTCTCGCTAAAATCTTAACAAAACCTATTAAACTCAGCTATTTCGACGAGGTTGTTTATGAATATTGGGATTATCCAGTTGGTCAGTTAACAAAGAATCAAGCCAAGATTCACGAACTAAATGTGGCGATTGATTACTTTTACCAGAAATACGAATCTGCAAAATGCCAACAACTTCTCATAGTAATCGTTCGGCTAACAGCCACAGCAATCAAGAGACTTAAAATTTTGAGTAAATTGGTTTTATTAGCTAAATTTCTTAGATTAATTATTAGTCATCCGGGTCAAATCAAAAATGTATTTCTCGCCTTCTCTGTAATTCGGGAACTAAAATGAAAAGATATAAAAAAGTAAGAATCTTCTTAACGGGAGGACTTGGAAACCAGCTATTCCAACTAGCAGCTGCAATGCATTACGCTAAATCACGAGTAATTGAAATTGACTTAGTTAATTCAAACCCTAGAAGGAATTCAAAGGGCGATGCTGAACTTCTCTCGCTCGATCTACCTAACTCAATCAAATTAATTCAAAAAAAACAAAAAATTCTAATTACAAAAATTGTTGGATATAATCTTCGCACCGGTTATCTGCCAAACAAATTTGAGAAGAAATCGTTTTTTAAAATATTAAGAAACTTCCTTAGCAGTTTGGCTCTTTCATTCCTTCTTCGTAAACCATTCCAAGTAAGAGTAGCAACAAATTTAGGTCATGATTCAAAGATACGATCTCAGAGAAGGAATGAGATTCTAATTGGGTATTTTCAAACTGAGATGACCGCGATGGAAATAGGCGACACAAGCAATTTCCTATTCAATTGCGTAGGTGAAAGTCTTTACCAGGACTACCTAAAGCTCTCACAAAAAGAACACCCCTTGCTAGTTCATGTTCGACTAGGTGACTATGTATCAGAGGAGAGGTTTGGTGTTTTAACGCACGGATATTACAAGAAATCAATTGATCTAATGTGGAAATCAGGAAAATACAAAAAAATTTGGCTGTTCAGCGATGAACCAATGGAAGCTTTATCTAGAATCCCTGAAAACATGAGAGACAAGACGAGAATAATTCATTCAGAGAATCTAGAATCTGCTGAAACACTACGCATTATGACGATTTGTAAGGGTTACATAATTGCAAATTCAACCTTTTCTTGGTGGGCAGCCTATCTACGGGGCGACAAGACAAGTGTTGTAATTGCACCAGTTCCGTGGTTTGTTGATCTTCCAGAACCTCTTAACCTTATCCCACAAGATTGGAAGAGACTAAAGGGGTTTTGAAACTGTCTATAGAAAAACCGAATATATTCATACTCCAGAATAGATAGCACATCAATAAGTTTCGAGACACTTGTTTAGTAAACACACCTATAACAAATCGCCCGTTAAAATGTGAAATTGATAGAGAAATGATAGGTGATTAATTAAGTACACTAGAAATTTTCGATGGCCGCCATAGTTTTAATTCGATATACAGACTTCCAAATTTCATGGCTTTTGCGCAGAAAAAGGCTGAAAATTTCATTCCTTTACCATGAATGGACTTCGTCAGAAGTATTTGTGCAGTAGATTTTGACTATGCAGCCGTCAACTCAAACTACCAGATCTCTTCTCAGACGATGTATTAGTGTTTTCTCGAAACGCGACCAAAAGCGAATAGTCGCCGTAGTCATTTTACAGATAGGTTTGGGCGCTCTCGATTTAATTGGTGTTTTGCTTATTGGCTTGATTGGTGCACTTGCCGTCACCGGAATACAGTCGAGCGAGCCGGGAAATCGAGTTGGCAGCATCCTTGATCTACTTCACTTAAATGAATACTCATTTCAATCTCAAACGGCAGTCCTTGGCATCGCGGCAACCTTCGTGCTAGTTGGCCGGACGATATTTTCAGTTTTTTTTACACGTAAAGTTTTGTTCTTCATCAGCAGACGCAGTGCAGTTATTTCGGGTGAATTGATCCAGCGGGTACTTCAACAAAATATCCTTAAAGTGAATTCAAAGACAATTCAAGAGACAATATATTCTGTCACTACTGGAGTTGTTGCGGTTACTCTGGGCGTAGTTGGAACTTCGGTGTCAATTATTGCGGATGTTTCGTTGCTTTTAGTGATGGCAGTTGGCTTGGTTGCAGTCGACCCAATCGTTGCGATAAGTACTTTTGTTCTCTTCACAATTGTTGGTTTTGTTTTGTATAAACTTATGCACGGAAACGCTATAAAGTTTGGAAAGCAGGATGCAGAGTTAAATATTCTCAGCAATGAAAAGATATCTGAAGTTCTTACCTCATACCGAGAGGCGATGGTCAGAAATCGAAGAAATTACTACGCTCAGATTATTGGTAAAGCCAGATTAGAACTTTCTGATGTGCTTGCAGAATTAAGTTTCATGCCAACAATTAGCAAGTACGTTATTGAAGGAACGATGATTATCGGCGCTGTAACCATTTCAGCACTTCAGTTTGCTCTTCAAGATTCAAAACACGCGGTCGCTACATTGGCAGTTTTTTTGGCAGCGGGAACGAGAATCGCTCCAGCAATTCTTCGTGTACAGCAAGGATCTATTTCAATAAAATCTAGCATCGGCTCAGCTCGCCCAACGTTGGAATTGATTGATTCACTCCCAGCTATGGGTGTGGTTTCCCCGATATCCGTATTTCACGACTCGCACGATAATTTTAATGCAACGGTAGATCTGCAAAATGTAAGTTTTACTTATTTAGGCAAATCTTTTCCAGCCGTAAGCAATCTTGATCTAACAATTGCACAAGGCACAACATGTGCGATAGTTGGTCCGTCTGGGTCTGGAAAAACAACCACAGTGGATTTAATCTTGGGAATGTTTGATCCATCATCAGGAAAAATTAGAGTTTCAGATTTAGCCCCCACTGCCGCTATTGAAAGTTATCCTGGCGCAATCGGCTATGTACCTCAAGATGTAGTTGTGATCCAAGGAAGTATCCGCGAAAACGTAGCGCTAGGTTTCCCGATTTTAGAGGCAAACGACGAGCGAGTTTACCGAGCACTAGATATCGCGCAACTTTCAGAATTTGTCAAAAGTCTTCCTGCAGGCATAGACACGCAAGTTGGGCCAAGGGGATCAAAGTTGAGTGGTGGACAGCGACAGAGACTCGGGATCGCCCGCGCAATGTTTACTCAGCCCCGTTTGTTGATCTTAGATGAGTCAACAAGTGCTTTAGACGCTCAAACCGAATTACTAGTAACCGAAGCAGTCAATTCTATACCTTACGAAATTACTGTGGTTGTAATTGCGCACCGCCTTTCTACTGTGCGGTTTGCAGACCAAGTTGTCTATCTGGATTCTGGAAAGTTGATTTCAAAGGGAAGTTTTGATGAAGTTCGTTCTCAGGTTCCAAATTTTGACAATCAAGCGAAACTAATGGGACTATGAAATGAATTTGCCTTCAAAATTTATCAATAAGGTGAAGCGGGACTCTTCAAGAATTGCCCAGATTTTTTTCTTGAAAATTCTTGGTATTGCGCTTTTGCGAAAAAAAACGAAACCTACACAGTTCTATTTTTCACTACTAAAGAATTCTGGAGTATTAACCGACCACGTACGCCGGAACTCTTTTGAAGTGTCCGCCGCTTGGGAACAAACGGACAAGCTGTGGGTGGATGGGAAGTACAATGAATCTGTAACTGGCAGGAAAACCATCCTAGAAGAACTTTACAAATTAAATGAGGTGGCGCTCGAAAACTATTTTCCTCCCACTTTGTCAATCGGTTATCTTGGGCCAATAGGGCACCAAGCGATGCTCGGGGTCCACATAGCAGCTCAAAAATTAGATATTTTACCCAAAGGCACTAGAACCGCGATGCGAGTCCTTAAGGAAGAACCCAAGCCACTATTGGATGTTTTTCAACCTTACTTAAATTATGTAAAGTATCGTAACGCGCCAGCATGGACTGAATTACCTAACCATTGGCACGCAGCAGAGCGATTACAACTTATTCGGACGCACAGTGGGTTTATTGATTTATACGAGTTGATTGAAAATGTTTTTACTAGATCAAACCCTACTCCAGAAAATCCATTGTTCGAGTTAGATAAAAATTATTTAGACTACTGTCAATCTGAGTTAACAAAATTGGGATTAAAGCCACATGATTGGTTTGTGGGCTTACACATCAGGAACGATGGTTACTTGGAGGCGCGCCGCAACCAACCCGTTGAATCCTACAGTCAAGCAGTCAAGGAAATTGTGGACAGGGGTGGCGTGGTTGTACGCATAGGCGATAGCTCAATGGCGCCGATGTCTAGCCAGCCTGGATTAATCGACTTAGTAGCGGAATTAAACTCGAGACAAGATTTACACCTTTACGTGCTTGCCAAGTCTTTATTCTTTATCGGCACATCCTCAGGCCCATCCTCTGTTCCAGCGCTGTTTGGCGTTCCAACACTAATAACAAATACAACATCTATAGGCAGAAATGTTCTCTCTGCGGCTGTGAATTCAATTTATATCCCTAAACTAAGCGTTAATTCCAATGGGGAAATTCGCAGCTTTCGTGCAACTCTTTTAAGCCAAGACGCTTTTGGCGAGTTAGAGCTCCCCGCTCTCAGGGAAATGGGTATCAACTTACTACCAAATTCGAGTGAAGATATTCATGCCGCCGTGTGTGAGATGTTCGAAAGAATTGAAAAAGGAAAAATACAAAGTGATGTAGAATATTCGTTTAACATTGATAAGATCAGAGCCGAAGCAAGTTGGACATCTAAAGGATTTTTTGCGGTCAGTTTCCTCGAGAAATATCAGAAGGAGTTTCTAGAGTGAAAAAAATTAGAGTTGCAATTTTAGGAACTGGAAACATTGGGTCGGACTTAATTGAACGACTTTTGATTGACCCGTCCTTTGAGGTTGTTGCTTTGGTAGGCCGCAATCCAGCCAGCCAGGGGCTCAAGCAATATTCGAATCGTCTTCCCTTTGTAGTTTCTGATGGAATAGAGGGACTTATTCCAAACTTACGTGAGATCGATGGAATCTTCGATGCGACTTCCGCACACAGTGCATCTGCTAACTGGGAAATTGCGAGCGATCATGGAAAATGGTTGATTGATTTAACGCCTTCAAAAATTGGTACTGCTTTTGTCCCATATATTTCTGGAAAAGTACAGGGAATTGAGTTATCTTCAGAATACTCACATAATTACTCAATGGTCACTTGTGGAGGCCAATCAGCCGGACCTATAGTCCATGCGATGAGTTCTTTAATGGACAACGTGGGCCAAGTGGAAGTTTCCTCCAGTATTGCTGCTAAGTCAGCAGGCATCGCAACCAGAAATAACTTAGATCACTACATTGAAACGACAGAGGATCTTTTAATAAAAATTACTAAATGTAATCATGCAAAGGCAATTTTGGTTCTAAATCCATCTACTCCTACCGTCCCGATGAGAACGACGGTTACCGTCAATGGAACTGGCGCTAAATATGATGAACTCTCAGAAAGTGTTGATTCTGCAGCAAAAACCATGCAACAAGTAAACCCTGGCTATGAGTTGATTGGAAATCTTGTACAAATAAACCAAGAGACATTTTCAGCGACTATACGCGTAACAGGTGCGGGCCACTTTTTACCAAGCTATGCAGGTAATCTGGACATTATTAATTCTGCGGCTGTAATCACGGCTAAGATGCATGCACGCCATCATCAATTGGAAAACGTAAGATGACGTTACTTTATGACGTAACACTTCGGGATGGAAACCATGCGCTAAAACATAGCCTCGATATAAATTTTGTCAAAAAATATTGTTCGTTAGCTGATAATTCAGGGGTATGGGCAATTGAAGTAGGGCACGGTAACGGACTGGGCGCATCATCTTATCTAGTCGGTCAATCGAGACACTCAGACTTCGAGCTCTTAAGTGCAGCGAGGGAGTCGCTAACGAAAACAAAACTCGCGGTGCATTCAATTCCTGGTTTTTCAACAATCAAGAAAGATTTGTTACCAGCCTTGGACTTGGGTGTGGAAGTCTTTCGCGTCGCGAGTCACGTTACAGAAGCGAACGTATCAGCCCAACATATAGAATTTCTAAAAGGCAAAGGTGCTACAGTGCAAGGAGTTTTGATGATGAGTCACATGGCTTCCACAACAGAACTTGTTGATCAATGCAAATTGCTTGAACTTTACGGAGCAGATGCCATAATTCTAATGGATTCAGCTGGTCATTTTGATCCTAACCAAGTCAGGAAAAGAATTGAAATTTTAGGCGAAGAAATTTCCGTTGATATCGGTCTACATGCGCACAATAATTTAGGGGTAGGGGTCGCAAATGCGCTAGCGGCCAAAGAAGTGGGTGCTAGGTTTTTGGACGGGGCATCGATGGCACTTGGTGCGGGCGCCGGAAATGCCCAACTTGAAACGATTGTGGCTCATTTAAATCGTTCAGAGGAGGGGAAATTTGAAATTAGTCAATTCTTGCAAATGAGCGATTTGGTAGCCAAGGAATATGGAACTAGTCTTCCGTCAATCACAGGAGCTTCAATTGCCAGCGGAACGGCAGGGGCTTTCAGCGGCTATGCACCTTTAGTAAAGAGCCTATCGGCCGAATTTGAATTGAACGAGTATGAATTCTGGCGAGAGATGGGAAAGCGCAAACTCGTGGCTGGACAAGAGTCCCAGTTGCGTGAAATTGCCACGGAGATGCAGGCGCGGCGTTGGATTGAGTAATTCGATTCAACAATTCGGAGCTAATCATCTATCTCCATATATAGTAAGTCCGTGCTAAAAAACTGTAACGTATGCGATTCGTCCGAAATTCAAACTGTTTGGGATCTACCTGAGTTTCCATTAACCGGTATATATGTTGATAATCCCCTCGAAGTGGGATACAAAAATAATTACAACCAACAATTGCAATTTTGCACAAAATGTACCCACGCTCAGTTAGCAAATCAAATTGACCCGACGTTCCTGTATCGGGACACATACACCCATCGAACTTCCGAGAGTCCAATTTCCTCTAGTGGTAACAAATATTTACTAGATTTTATACGGTTAAATACTCAGGGTAAAGATTTTAAGCAGATATTGGAGATAGGCTGTAATGACCTTCTTTTATTGGAAGAGCTGAAAGATCGATCTTTACACCAGGCTGGTATAGATCCGATTTGGCCTGATGGCATATCCACATCCGAAAACGGAGTGAGACTATGGGGCGGCTTTGCAGAGTCAACAAATTACGATGAGTTATTGCACTCGAAAGTAGATTTGGTTATTTCAGCTCACACTTTTGAGCATGTAACAAATCCAAGAGCCGCGATCGAAAGTCTTAAGGGACACATTTCTAGTGATTGCATTTTTATAATTGAAGTACCGAGCGCAGAACGCATGCTTGAACAAGGCCGGCTTGATCAGGTATTTAACCAACACGTTAATTACTATTCTGTAAAGTCATTAGAAGAATTGTTGGAACCACTTGGTTTCAGACTCATCAATTTAGATTATAATTTTTCTTATTGGGGGGGTACACAGTTATTAGTTTTTTCATTAACTGATACCCCTAAGCTAGAAATTATTAAGCCAGAATTGTCACAAGATAATTATTCCGAGTCAATTGAGATTTTTGTCGATTCAATCCGCAATACTTCAAACCAAATAGAAAAATCTCGTGGCCCTGTATACCTATTTGGGGCTGCACAAATGCTTCCACCCCTGATTTACCATTTCAGTAAAGAGGCAATTGCTAAGATTAGTGGGATCATCGATGATAATCCGAGAAGACAGAATAAGTTCTATCCAGGTCTAGAAATTAATATTATTTCATCGGCTGAAGTTTCTAACATTTCAGATTCAACGATAGTAATCTCCGCATTGGATAGTTCACGACCTATCCTAAATCGACTCTTACGACTGAATCCGAGAACCATAATCATTCCTAACGGCTTGATTTAAAAATGGTCAAATTTTCGCATCCCAAGTTTGGAGTTTGGTCACTAATCGATTCCTTTCATGTTTTAGAGGTGCTTTTGGAATCAGAAATTGACTTTATTGTTTTCGACTTTGAACATGGTTTTTGGCGTAGGGAGCAGCTCGCAACCGCTGTTAGCCTCTGTAAAAATTCTGGTAAAAATGCAGTCGTTCGCATTCCTAACCCAAGTCAAGAATGGATTCAGCTTGCCTTCGATTCATGTTGTGACATCATTCAAATTGCAGGGATTAAATCCCAATCTGACATCAATAAAATCTCAACATTATTTAAACACCCACCATTTGGCACCTTAGGCTTCTCACCTTGGACTCCGCGGGGCTTGAAAGAAACACACAGCCCTAATTTGTTCCCAAAAATTTCTATCCAGATTGAGGATGTAAATCTACTTACGAGTTTTACCGCTGGCAAACTAGAACTTTTTTCAGAAATATCATCAGTCTTCATTGGGAGATATGACCTAAGTGTGAGCATGAAATGTCCCGGAAAAATAGATGACACCGAAATAATGAAGCTCATCAAACTTGCATGTTTAAAGAGTTTAGAACTAAAGATTTCGCTTGGCACGGTGAGTAATTCTCTTTCAGACTCCGTAATTCTTGAAGATATCGGTGTCGATTTTATTTCTCTCGGTTCTGATGTACAAAGACTCTCAAACGAATATCGAAATTAGGAGAAAAAGTGGACCTTAAGATCCAAGGAAAGAAGGCATTAGTAACTGGCGGTGCCAGTGGGATAGGCCGTTCAGTCGTACTCGGACTTGCAGCCGAAGGAGTGTCAGTAGCTTTCACTTCCAGAAATTTACAAAGAGGTGACCAACTGTTGAATGAACTGGGCGGCTCGGACGCAGGCCATATTTTTTTGAATATAGATATAAGTGATAACTCGGGTCCCGAGAATGCGTTAACTCAATTAAATAATAAAAATTTTTACCCTGAAATTTTAGTGAATAACGTGGGAGACACGCTTGGAATTGTCGATCCAGAATGTTCGACAAATGAATGGCAAAGCATTTATCGGCTAAATCTAGAAGTGCATGTCGAACTTGTAAATCTACTCCTGCCTCATATGAAGTCGAAAAATTGGGGAAGGATTGTAAACATAACTGCCGGGGCAGCGTTAGAAAATTCCGGTCCAGTTCCATATTCGACAATGAAGGCGGCATATACAGCGTATACGCGATCAATGGCTCGCGTACTTGCTCCGACTGGAATAGTGATGTCAGCCGTTTTGCCAGGAGTGGTTCTAACCGAAGATGGTCACTGGAGCAAAGTAATGCAAGAGCGTCCGGAACACGCGGCAAAATATCTGGAGGAGCGAACTTCGCTCAAACGTTTTGGTACGCCTGAAGAGATTACGCCATTTGTGCTTCTACTAAGTTCGGAATTAGCTTCGTTCGCAGTTGGTTCAATTGTGCCAGTTGAAGGCGGACAGGCTCGACATTTCTTTGCCGGCAACCTAGAGGCGTATGCTTAAAAAGTTACTCAAATGAAAAATACAGACGTCCTCGCAGAGGTTTTATTTGACGCTGGAATCGAAGACTTCTTTGCAGTAACAGGGGGCGCTGCAGTTCACATTATTGATTCTCTTATTCGACACACAGATATGCGGGCGGTATTTCATCACCACGAACAGGCCGCCTCGCTCGCTGCTGATGCGTACGCTCGGTTGAGAAACTTAGGAGTTTGCGTAGTAACCACTGGTCCAGGAGTTACAAACACTTTAACAGGACTACTTTGCTCATGGCAAGATTCAGTTCCAACAATATTTATTTCTGGTCAGGCACGTTTTCCACTAACCTCCCTGGGTTCATCTGTGAGACAAGTAGGAACTCAACATTTGGAAGTTATCCCAATAGTTAAGCACATGACCAAGAAGGCTGTAATGCTGCAGCCCGGAGATGATATTAGAGAAGTAGTGATTGATTTAATTAACGTTGCTCAAAGCGGTCGCAAAGGACCAGTTTGGCTTGACATCCCGCTTGATCTTCAAATTCAAGAATATGAAACTAAAATACTCGCGGGTCCTGAGAGGGAAGCCACTCAACATAAAAAGTGCAAAACCCAAATTTTGGAAGAAATGCAATCGGATTTTTCAAGGTCCACTCGTCCAATCATGCTACTAGGTCGGGGAATCGCAGGAATTGGCCAGGAAGAATTTAGCATCGCGGTACGACGTTTAGGAATTCCTTGCGTGAGAACCTGGGGCTTCTTTGATTCAAATTTAATAATTCCGGAAGAACTAGATTTTGGCGTCGTCGGGGTATCTGGCCAACGTGGAGCAAACAAGATGATTTCCGAATCTGACTTTGTGCTTTCATTGGGTGCAAGATGGGGCCAAGCGGTTGTTGGACCGCTTATAGATGAGTTCGTTCCCGAAGCCACTATCCATATTGTTGATATTGACGAGCATGAACTTTCTCGTGCGAACACAACACTTCCGAAGGCGAAAACGATTCAAGCTGATGCGGTTTGGGTGCTTGAATCTATAGTCGGGAAGTTTTTAAATCACTCGATATCGAATGACTGGATTAGTTACTGTAAGTCTCTCCGAGAGTTTAATTCTGAGCAAAAATCAATTCTGTTAGATGATGAAATCGATCAATATGAACTATTTCGCTTATTAGATGAAAATGTAGGAGGAAATAGTACGATTGTTATTGATGGTGGAGGAACTATAGTTTATTGCTCAATGCAAGTTTTAAGCCTCATGCCACTGAGAAAAATAGTAATTCCAAGTGCATCGGCGCCTATGGGTACTGGGCTTCCCCACGCTATAGGTTCTCAAGTGGCTCTGCCGGATTGGAATACCGTCTTGGTATGCGGCGATGGGAGTTTCCCCTTTAATTTGCAAGAACTTCAAACCTTAATTACAAATCGCTTACCGATTAAAATTGTTATTGTAAATAACAATGGGTATCTATCAATTCAAGGAACCCAAGATCAGTTTCTTGAAGGCCGTCAATATGGATCGTCTAAACAAGGCGGCTTGGACATTCCAAACTTCAAACGATTAATATCTGGCTTCGAAATTGAATACGCTGAAGTTAGAAAAAAGTCCGAACTCAAGAAAAATATATCCAGGCTATTGGAATCTAAAGCTCCGACAGTACTCGAGATATTTATAAAAGAGAATCAGGAAATCTACCCAAGAACTGGTTTCGCAAAGGATTTACATGGAAAATTTAACCCCCTTCCCTTAAGTCAAATGCACCCAGAGCTAAAAATCCCAAATTTCAACTTAGATTGACGACATTATTCAAAAAACGCCTTAGAATGTGAATATGGTCGACGATGGAGATAGCGCCCGAATCAAATTAGATTCATACAATGCTAAATTATTAGAAGCATTCGATAACGTTTCTCAAGATGAAACCTTAACAATACTCATGTCGCTGCTCGAGATTCGTCGAAACGGTGCCAATCTTTTCATAGCAGGAAATGGTGGTAGTGCATCCACCGGCCAACACTTCTCCGTCGACATAGGTGTAGGTGGTATTAACAGGAATTCGGTGATCAAATCATTTAACTTGTCTGATAATCAAAGCGTCATGACGGCATTGGCAAACGATAAGAATTATGAAAGTGTTTACAGTTCGCAACTCTCAATTCTTGGTCGGCCTGACGACTCATTGTTGGTTATATCCGCTTCTGGAAACAGCGAAAACTTAGTTAATGCCGTGCAAGCGGCCAAGAGTTTGGGGATGCAAACCCTCGGCCTTCTTGGCTTTGACGGAGGTAAATTGCGGCAAATTTGCGATCATTCAATTCTTGTGCGCACGAATATGGGCGAGTATGGAATTGTTGAAGACGTGCACCTCTCAATTTGCCATAATTTAACTGAAGCATTGAGACAATTGACTTGATCAACGAAAACATTTTAATTCTTGGGGCGAACTCATTTTCTGGAGCTTCATTCAGTTCTAGGCTACCCGAGAATTACACTAGACATCACGTATATAGAACACCTGTTTCAAGTTTTGCTTTTAAACAACCAGGTCAATCCAGGCCAGGTGAAACCTACACTCAGTGGAATCTCAATGACCATCCAGGAATAATTTGTGATCTAATCCGCGCAAATAAGGTAGAAATAATCATTAACTTCGCAGCTCAAAGTATGGTCGGCCAGAGCTGGGAACATCCTGAAGATTGGTATGAAGCCAACAACGTATCTTTTTCCAGACTTCTGAAGCTAGTATCTAAGGAAGAATCAGTATCTAAATTTATTCAATTTACAACTCCAGAAGTTTATGGTTCAACGAATGGTTGGGTGAAAGAAAATTTCAATTTTGCCCCAACAACCCCTTATGCAATTTCTCGTGCCGCTTCAGATTGGCACCTAAAGGCCCTAAATGAAACCTTCGGCTTTCCAGTCATTTTCACTCGGGCGGCAAATGTCTACGGCGAACATCAAAAGTTATACAGAATTATCCCTAGGGTAATTTTGTCTGCTCTCACAGGACAAAAGGTGCCATTGCAGGGTGGAGGAAAATCTATAAGATCATTTATACACATAGATGACGTCAGTGATGCATTAATTAAACTCATTGAATCGGGGCAATCTGGAGAGACTTACCATATTTCAACTAATGAATTAGTTACTATCTTTGACCTCGTCCAACTCATATCAAGTAAATTAGATATCAAGATGCACGATTTAGTTGAAATGGCACCAGACAGGTCCGGTAAAGATTATGCTTACCAACTGGATTCCCAAAAAATACGAAATGAACTTGGGTGGTCGGATAAAATTACCTTAGAATTTGGGATTGACCGAACAATTAAGTGGGTTCAGGATAATTTAGATGAACTCAAAAGCTTGCCCATAGATTACGAACACAAAAGGTAAACAATATGAAAATTCTCATTACAGGCGGATGTGGCTATGTTGGATCTGTGCTTGTCCCAAATTTGTCACGGCAAGGTCATGAGATTAGCGTTGTAGACTCCCAATGGTTCGGAAATTTCTTGCCGGAGATGAAGAACGTCAAAGTTATAAAGAAGTATTTTTCTGAGATTACCCAAGAAGATTTAGTTGGAATTGAATCAGTTATTCACTTAGCTAATGTTGCAAATGATCCAAGTGTTGAGCTTAATCCTGTCCTCTCCTGGGAGGTAAATGTGTTACACACAACACAGCTTCTTAACCTTTGCAAGAAGTCTCACAGCATTAAGAGTTTTATGTATGCAAGCTCTGGAAGCGTTTATGGTGTAAAGGAAGAAGAGAAAGTCACCGAAGAATTGGATCTAGTTCCGATCTCTGCTTACAACAAAACCAAGATGTCTGCTGAACGCGTATGTCTAAGCTATTCAGAAAACTTCAATGTTTATTGCATACGGCCAGCCACTGTTTGTGGAGTTTCTCCACGGATGCGCTTCGATGTTGTCGTCAATATGTTCGTAATGCACGCCTTCAGAGACAACAAAATTACGGTTTTAGGTGGAGATCAAGTTCGACCAAACATTCACATTCAAGATATGTCGCGCGTTTATGAACATTTTCTGAATAACCCCGGCCTCCCTTCAGGCTGCTACAACGCTGGGTTTGAGAACATAAGTGTCATGAGTATTGCCGAAATGGTGGCTGCGAAATTTGGCGTTAAAATTGAATTGGAACCTTCAAATGATCCCCGGTCGTACCGTCAAGATTCGAGCAAATTAATCGCAACTGGTTACAAGCAGACTAAGACTGTCGCATACGCTATAGATGAAATTGCGGATGCTCTCGAATCGGGTTCGGTAAAGGACGATGACCGTTGGTATACAGTGAAGTGGATGACGGCGAATAATATTGGAGACGCAAAGTAATGGGCGTAGAGATAGATTTGCTAGCCAAGTATCCAAAAGTAAAAAGAGATTTGGCTGCCAGGTTGGAATCAAAGAGCGAAGAAGCTCGTGCAATCGGACGGCGATTTGATTTTGATTATTTTGATGGAGATAGAAATCATGGCTACGGTGGTTTTAGCTACCAAGAACGATTTTGGAAGCCTGTAATTCCTGATTTGATTGCACATTACAATCTAACTGAAAAATCAAAAGTTCTAGATGTTGGCTGTGCAAAGGGTTTTTTCTTGCATGACCTTGAACAGGCTTTACCGGGAATTGGAATTTATGGTGTGGATATCTCTTCATACGCAATTGAAAGCGCTATAGAAACCGTTCGCGACAGACTAAAGGTCGGAAATGCAAAAAAACTAGAATTTAGCGACAATTCATTTGATTTTGTGATGTCGATTAATACAATTCATAATTTAAATCGAGAAGACTGCGCCGAAGCGCTCAAGGAGATTCAGAGAGTTAGCGGAGGAAAAGCCTTCATCACTGTTGATGCGTATCGAAATGAACTTGAAAAAGAACGAATGGAAGCATGGAATTTAACCGCTCTCACGATGATGTCGGTCGATGAATGGAAAGTTTTCTTTGCCGAAGTGGGTTACGACGGCGATTATTATTGGTTTATCCCATGAATCCAACTTTAGATTTAGAGCTTTTATATAAGACGGCGTTACGAATAAGACTTGTGGAATCTAAAATCGCAGCGATGTATTCTGAAGGAAAAATGCGATGCCCTGTTCACCTTTCAATTGGACAGGAAATACCAAGTGCTGTATTCCATCAGGTAACTAGGTCTGGCGATACAGCTATAAGCACCCATCGGGCCCACGCACACTATTTGGCCATGGGAGGGAGCCTACCAAGAATGATTGCTGAAATTTTTGGAAAGGTTACTGGCTGCTCCAAAGGCAGGGGCGGATCAATGCACTTGATCGATCTTGAAAAAGGTTTCCTTGGATCATCGGCAATCGTTGGAAATAGCATTCCAATTGGCGTTGGAGTTGGATACGCGAAACAGATCAATAAAGATCGCGGTGTGAGTTTCATTTTTCTTGGAGATGGCGCCACTGAGGAAGGTGCTTTTTTTGAGTCCGCGAATTTTGCTTCAGTTCATAAGTTACCGGTCGTGTTTATATTGGAAAACAATTTGTACTCTGTTTACACGGGGCTAGCCCCACGTCAGCCTCTGAATAGATCGATATCAGACCTAGCTGCTGCAATTGGATTGAAATGTGAATCGGTTAAGGACTCGGAGGTTTATGAACTCTTTTCGAAGATGTCTTCACTTACGCATTATTCTCGCGAAGGAAATGGCCCATCTCTAATTGAAATTCAAACGTATCGAAAGCTCGAGCATTGTGGCCCGAATGATGATGATAATTTAGGTTACCGCCCAAGCAATGAGTTATCTAAATTGAAAAACGTTGACTTAATTAAAGATATTGAAAAATCTTTGGGTTTAACCAAACAAGAAATTGAAGAAATTACTTTAAGTATTGACTCTGAGATAGATGAAGCATTTGAATTCGCCGTTTCGTCACCATTTCCGGATTACGTAGAAATTCTTGGTGATGTATATGCAAGCTAATTCGGCATCAGAAATCCTTCGAGTACTTAAACGAAATCTTGAAAAGAACCCTAAATTTCTAATCGCTGGTTTAGGGGTTGCCGATCCCAAAGGGGTCTTTGGGACGACTTTAGGTCTATCGCAAAAGTTTGGTCCAAAGAGGGTTCTTGAAACTCCAACATCAGAAAATGCTATGACTGGAATCGGCGTTGGTCTAGCGATTTCAGGATTTCGTCCCTTAATGGTTCACCAACGACTCGACTTCTTTATTCTCGCTATGGACCAGTTGGTTAACTCGGCAGCCAAATGGCATTTTATGTTCGGCGGACAGAATTCAGTTCCGTTAACTATCCGATTAATTACTGGGCGCGGATGGGGGCAGGGACCGACGCACTCGCAGAATCTCCACTCTTGGTTTGCCCACATTCCCGGTTTGAAAGTCGTCATGCCTTCATTTGCTTTCGAAGTAGCATCTTTACTTCAAGCGTCGATTGATGATCCGAACCCTGTAATCTTTATTGAAGATCGTTGGATACATAATCAGCAAGTAGACAATGACGATAATCGCATAGATCAACCAATCCAACTTGGTAAGGCGAACATATGTCATCCAGGAAAAGATATTACGATCGTTTCATCCGGATATATGTCAATTGAGGCACTTAAGGCAGTTAACTATCTTGAAATGAACGGGATTTCTTCTGAACTTATTGACTTAAGAACAATTAAACCCCTAGATATGGAAACCATAATTTCCTCAATTGAAAAAACCAAGAACTTGGTAGTGGTGGATGCTTCGCATGAAATTTCATCGTTTGGCAAAGAGATAATTGCCAACGTTGCAATGTCGCCCCGAATAAGTATTGCCAATAAATCTCGATTAGTTTCTCTTCCAGACGTACCTGAGCCGACAAGCCATGGCGTTATTGGCCAATATCGAGTTTCAGCCCAAAAAATTGCTCAAGCAGTTTGTGAGACTTTATCGATTCCAATTCCTAGCGATTTAGTAGATTCACTTACACCTGAAAAAGAAGATGTTCCTGATTCATCCTTCACTGGACCTTTTTAAATCATGATTGGTAAGCCTGCCTTATTTTTAGATCGCGATGGCGTCATAAATGTAAATCATGGCTATGTCTCAAGAAAAGATGATTTCAAGTTCTATGCAGAAATATTTGAAATTTGCTTAATTGCTCAACACAATCAAATGCCGATAATTATTGTTACTAATCAAAGCGGCATTGGCAGAGGATTATTTTCTGAAGAAGATTATCAATCTCTAACCGATTGGATGATCTCTGAATTCAAAACACAAGGGATAAAAATATCGAGCGTGCTTTACGCGCCTGAGAACCCAGAAGATGTTAAGGATTCGGATGTTCAAAGACGTAAACCATCACCTGCAATGATTTTAGAGGCAGCGCAGGAGTTTGGAATCAGTCTTGATGGATCGATAATGATTGGAGATAGTGAATCGGACATGATTGCAGCGAAAAATGGTGGAATTACGCATCGAATATTAATTGGCGCGAATTTAGGTAGTACCGTTGCATCAGCGGTTGTAGATACCCATCTCAGATGCATCGAAGTTGTTTCTGAAATTGTCACAGAATATCGAGAGTTGTAACCTTTATGTCGCGAAAATTCAAAGCTGCAGTACTCAGGAAGACCGGTCAAGAACTTTCAATTGAAGAGATTGAAAGTAGTTCACTTTCATTCGGTCAAGTACTTGTTCGATTAAAGTACTCAGGAATTTGTCGTAGCCAACTTATGGAAAAAGAAGGCAAACGCGGGGAAGACAAGTGGCTGCCGCACTTGTTAGGCCACGAGGGCTTCGGCGTGGTGGAGGAAATTGGCGAAGGGGTAAGTAAATGTAAACCCGGCGACCGAGTCGTGCTGTCGTGGCTTGAAGGCAAGGGAATTGACGCCGATAATCCTACTTACTTCGACGCGCTAGGAAATAAAATTAATTCGGGGAAAGTAACGACCTTCTCAAATTATTCTGTTGTCTCGGAAAATAGGCTGTTTCTGGCGCCGCAGGGATTCGGCGAAATGTTTTTACCGTT
>JACCDK011693492.1_pt1 | contig 27803 bp, 27 predicted proteins | sample 7445871 | NCBI WGS metagenome assembly JACCDK01 (sample SAMN15323436, study PRJNA562643) | freshwater metagenome | isolation source: river surface water | place: USA:Blue River Watershed | collected 2017-08-15 | reverse complement strand
TTCCATTATCCTGAAAGCAGAACATGCTCAATACTAGCAATTCGAAACCAAAGTTAAACTCAGTATTTGCTGCCCTGACTGCAATGGCACTCGTTGGGTGTGGTGGCGATTCGGCACTGCCACAGTTGTCTGAAGCAGTTCCTTCAACTTTTACGGGCGACTGTGCAAAGTTGGCAACGTCCATCTCAGGACTTAAAGGTACGGTCATCACTGGTTCAAGCACAGTGGCTGCAGGTTTACTCTCTAATATCTCAACGCCTGAACACTGCTTGGTTACAGGAAAAATGAACGAGCGCGTCAGTGCTGTAGATGGTGCAACCTACTACATAGGCTTTCAAGTCCGATTGCCCAAAAATTGGAATGGCCGCTTTTACTATCAAGCCAACGGCGGCACAGATGGTGCAGTGTCAACAGCCGCTGGTGCAATTGGTGGAGGCCCTATCACATCTGCATTGGCCAAAGGTTTTGCCGTACTAAGTTCAGATGCAGGTCATCAATCTCAAACCACGCCGTTTTTTGGCATCGACCCGCAAGCACGTATTGATTACGGTTACAACGCCGTGGCGCAACTAACGCCAATGGCCAAAGACTTGATCAAATCAGTTTATGGCAAAGCACCAGACCGGTCTTACATTGGAGGATGCTCAAACGGTGGCCGCCATGCGTTGGTTGCAGCATCAAGATATGGTGATCAGTACGATGGAATTTTGGGTGGTGCACCTGGTTATAACTTACCTAAAGCAGCGGTTGCTCAACTCTGGGGGGTTCAACAATACGCAACCATCGCAACTGCAACCAAGGCAACTGATACAACTGCTTCAGGTACTGTTGTGACTTTGCCTACGCCCTTACCGGACGTATCAACAGCATTTACGCCAACAGAACGAAGCATGATTGCTTCGAAAATTTTGAGTAAATGTGACGCACTTGACGGCGTTGCCGACAATTGGGTTGGTGATGTCGTTGCATGCCAAAAAGTATTCAGTGTTGCAAATGACATTGCAACTTGTACAGGCGCTCGCGATGGAACTTGCTTAACAAGTGCACAAAAAACTGTATTGACCAATGTTCATGATGGCGCTAAAAATTCAGCAGGTACTGCGTTGTACAACAGCTTTCCATACGACACGGGTATTGCTTCTTCAGGCTGGGCTAGCTGGAAGTTCAGCAGTTCAACAGGTGTTGGACGTGACCCTGGCGCTACCGCATTCATCTTTACGACGCCCCCTCAAACTGACACAGTCAGTTTCTTAGGTCTTCCATATGCAATGAAATTTAACTTTGACACAGACGCACCCAAAATATATGCCACAAGCGGCATCTATACTGAATCTGCCATGTCATTCATGACACCGCAGAGCCCTGCAAATTTAAATAAATTGCGAGAACGCGGTGCAAAAATGATTGTTTATCACGGTACTTCCGATCCAGTGTTTTCATTCAACGACACCTTGTCTTGGCTTGACAGCGTGAAGGCTATTTTTGGTGGGTTAACCGATTCCTTTGTGAAGTTGTATCCAGTACCTGCCATGTCACATTGTTCTGGTGGCCCCGCAGCAGATCAATTTGACCTGCTAGACCCTTTGGTCAATTGGGTTGAAAAAGGCGTTGCGCCTGGCAGTGTGGTGGCCAAAGCGCGAGGCGTTGGTACCAGTTCAATCACTGCATTGATCAATGCAGAAGTTCCTACGACATGGGCGGCAGATCGAACAAGACCTTTGTGCCCCTATCCAACTGTTGCAACCTATAACGGCTCGGGTGATCACAACACTGCGTCAAGCTTTAGTTGTAAATAAGCCAAGTAAAAAAGAGGCCTTGATGGCCTCTTTTTTTATTCATATTTTTCTGTGGTGAGCTATTTTCCGGAGCAGTTCAAATAGCATTTGTTTCTCTGCACCGGTAATGTGCTTAAGAACGTTTTCTTCCATTTTTTGAGTTAGCTTGAGCAACTTCTTTGTCAATGTTTGCCCTTTGCTGGAGAGGCTTACATCTTGTACTCGGCGATCTTCTTCACTGCGCGCTCTGACGAGCAGAGATTTATTTTCCAGTCGGTCCAATAGGATCGTGAGATTGGATGCTGGAATATTCAAAGCGCTTGCCAGTTTTTTGGGTGTTAATTTTTCATTGGCTTCAATCAACATCAAAATTGAGAATTCCAATTTATTGAGTTGGAAGGGTTCATTGATGTATTTTTTGAAAGTGACGTCAGTCGGAATGCTCGCTTGCGCTAAATGGTAGCCAAGAAGATTCAGCATGGCCCCTTGATTCAGGTGGCCAGGTAAAGTAGGTTCTTTGATTTTTTTTGATGGCATAGACTCAATGGCGGTTGCAATAATGGATCACAAGACATTTAATTATTTATCAGATTGTCTTAGGTTTTAACGCCAATTCAAGAGAAGCTTGCTTAAAGGTTCTTAGATAAATCTGTACCAATTTCTGGTGACTTCAAAAAATTATTCAACACAAGTGCATCGCGTTTATCGTCAAAAAAATTAGGTTTGTTAAGAGGTTTCGCGCTGCAGAACGCGCCCAGGGCGAGCACCCGTTGACTTGCCATCTCGCCAAACAATTTGGCCATTGACGATGACAGCTTCGATTCCTCGAGCTGGTGCAATGGGATCGGCAAAGGTGGCAGCTTCATCGATAGTCTCAGGGTTGAACAAGGTCAGGTCGGCATAGGCGCCTTCGCGAAGTACCCCACGGTCTTTGAGACCAAAATTTTGAGCGGTCAGACCGGTCATTTTGTATACGGCAGTCTCTAGCGGAAAAAGACCCAGGAGGCGCCCATAGTGCCCTAGCACGCGCGGAAAACTGCCCCAGAGACGCGGGTGTGGGGCGGTGTCATGCGGCAGCCCATCAGAGCCGATCATGGTTTGGTCGAATTTAAGAATTCGCTGCACATCAGCCTCGTCCATCTTGAAGTAAATGGCACCAGCAGGCAGCAAGCGCTTGACAGCTTCCTCTTGGGAGCAGTTCAGTTCTTGCGCAATGGCTGTTAGGTCTTGACCTGCATATTCAGGCAAGGTCTTCGACCAACTGACGATGACACGACTTGAGGTTGCCGCTCGATCTGCTGACAAGATTGTGGAGCTGGCTGTGTAGGGGTAGCAGTCTAAGCAAATCGTTTGAGTTGCCATGTTTTTTTCGATCAAGGCCAGCGTTTCGACTGAACGACCTTGGTTTGCCAGTTCGGCTACTTTGTGGTGTGAGATTACAACTGGGACGCCGGCTTCGCGGCCAATCCTAAAGCTTTCTTCTAGAGAATCTATGACCTGATCAGCTTCGTTGCGCATGTGGGTGCAATACAGGCCATTGAATTTTTTGAGAGAGCTACATACCTCAATGACTTCCTCTGTGGGTGCAGCAACGGAGGGCTCGTAGAACAGTCCTGTAGATACACCGATGGCACCTGCTTGCATGGCTTCGTTGACCATTTTGCACATCGCAGTAATCTCGCTTGGACTTGCTGGTTGCGAAAAGTCATTCATGGTGGCAACGCGCAAGGTCGTGTGTCCAACGAGCATTGCGCAATTGGTGGCAGGCGGTTTGTTGCGCAAAGCTTCTAGGTAGGAAGCAAAGGTGGTGAAGTGAAACCAACTTCCCTGCTCATCTAAAAGATTGAGCGGAGGGGTCACTGGATTGGGGATGGGACGAGGCATCGGTGCCAAAGAAACACCACAATTTCCGCCAATCACAGTGGTTACGCCCTGGCTAACTTTAGGGGCCATGTCGGGGTTGGAAAGCAACAAGCGGTCATCGTGGGTGTGCGCATCGATAAAGCCTGGCGCTGCAATGCGCCCATTCAGGTCAAGCTCCAAGTTGCCGCCAAATGCGGCAAGATCGCCAATGCATTCGATACGGTCGCCTCGTATGCCAATGTCTCCCGTAAAGCGGGAGGCATTTGTTCCGTCTACAATGCTGGCGTTGCGAATTAAGATGTCAAAATTTTTCTGCATAACACGCCTTGATCTTTAGATTAAATTCAGCTGGCTGCGTTCTGGTTTAAGTCATGCACCAGTTGCAGAAATCTGCCTTACTGCTGTGCTTTAGCTTCTTGATAAATGGCAAATAGTTTGGCATACATAGGGCCAGGCTTGCCTAGGCCGACTGGTTTGTCGTCGATCAAGGTGACTGGCAGAACCTCTTTGGTGGCCGATGACAAAAGCACTTCATCAGCAGCCAATACCTCTTCTCGTGAGATGGCACGCATTTCCAAAGGGATGCCGTGCTTTGCGCAGAGCTCTTCAAAAAGACCATAACGAATACCTTCCAACACCAGATTATTTTTCTTTGGACCTAGCAAGGTTTGGTTCTTGACTATCCAAACATTGGATGCTGAAGCTTCGGTTAAAAAACCATCACGAAATTGGATCGTTTCAAGTGCGCCATGTTGTGCAGCGTTTTGAGCCGCAAGCACATTGCCTAACAAGGATGTGGATTTGATATCACAGCGAAGCCAGCGCAGGTCTTCCATAGTGACACAGGCCACACCGTGCTCGCGCATTTCCTTGAAGGGAGGCGACATCGTGTTGACCATGATGAATACTGTTGGCCTGGTGTTGAGTGGAAATGCATGCGATCGGGTTGCCACGCCGCGGGTCACTTGGATGTAGACCAGTAGATCATCACCTTCAGTTTGTTCCAAAAGGTTTGTAATGATCTGCAGCCATTGCGCATTGGAAAAAATATTTTCAATGCTCACTGAGGCCAGACTGCGCGAAAGTCGATCTAAGTGATGTTGCGGTCGAAACAGTTTGCGCTGGTAGACTGGGATTACGTCGTAAATGCCATCGCCAAATATGAAGCCGCGATCAAGCACCGAGACACTGGCCTGCGATATGGGCACAAACTGCCCATTGAGATATACAACTTGCTCTGTCATGCGTTTAACCCCAATACATAAAAAACTAAATTCTATTGACACGGAAAAGCATCTAGATGCTTTGATTGAATGTGACAGGCAACTTGCTATTTAATCAAAATTTTGTTCATAATAAGTTCATATTAATTTTTTAAATTAAGGTTTATAAATAAATATACATTTAGATGCACGCCAAACCACAGGGATCAATTGAAGATGAGAATTTTATTTTGCACAAAAAAAGATGTGTTTGGTGCTTGGATATTGAATTGGGTGCTGCCAAAACTGAGTCACCACCAGGTCAAGGTGTTTTTATCGGACAAGACCAGAACTGAAGAAAATTCGGTGCAAGCACTCACAGAAGAGAAATTTCTTGAGCGCGATTTGCCGCTATCAGCGCTTTTCTCCTTGATTGACAGCCATTCAGATACAGGTCCTTTAGCAACTTTTGAAGGCTGTCGACAGCGTTATCAAGTTGACATTGATACCATCACAAAGGTGAATGATCCAGAAACCGAAAAACTGATTCGAGACTGGGCACCCGACATCATTGTTTCGGCTCGTTTTAGCCTTATCTTCAAAGCAAACATTGAAAGCATTCCACCGCTAGGTATTTTTAATATTCACCCAGGCGCTTTACCTGGATACGCGGGGCTCTGTGCACCACTTCAAGGAATATTGCATTCAGAAAAGAAATTAGGTTGCACCCTTCACAAGGTCGATAGCGGAATTGATACAGGTGCGATTTATCGTGTTGCCTACCTTGAGGCTGAGCCAAAGAAATCCGTATTTGCGCACATAGCACCCTTGTATGAGTTGGGTCTTATGAACTTGCTTCAGTTATTGGCAGATTTTGCTAAAGGCTTGACGCCTCAACTCAAAGAGCAAGATAAAGAGAGTTTCAGATATTTCCGCTTGCCTGACGAATCAGCTTTTGTTGAGCTTGATCGGATGGGTGTGCAAGCCGTGTCATATGATGTGTACAGCGAATTCCTTAAGAAATTTGTGCCGCCTTCAATAGCAAGCGGGCTTAACGCTGTCTTGTCGCCTTTAGAAATTCAACGTTCAACTCAAAGCGTTGCAGAACTTGGAATTCCAGAGGCCCTCAAGCAGTTCAAAGAGAGTTTGCAACAAAGCGTTGCTGTTGTTTAGTTCACAGTCTCGGCAATTTTGACCACACGAATGGGTGGGTAAAGCTTTAACTCTTTTGCAACCCGCATGTTAACAATCAAAGAAAATCCGGGTGGCGCCACTACAGGAATGCTCTGTGGCGGAATTTTTTTGACCAAAATCATCTCGGCCTTAGATGCCGTTAATTGACCAACAGTGGTGTAGCGGTTCACGACGCCAAACAAAGCATCAGACTCAAGCACAACTGGCTCGGAGACAGCAAGAACGGGCAGATTTTGTTTGACAGCCTCTTTGGTAATCACGTTACGATTGAGTAACAAAAAAGTATCTGGCGCAAAGTAAATCAAGTCAACTTTTTTCTTTGCAAGTTCATCTACCAACTGAGGCAAACTTGAAGCGTCGGGTTTTCCTTCAGGGTTGAGAGGGACGTTGACAGATACGAGTTCGAAATCAAACTTAGATTGAGCAAGATCGAGCTCATTTTTCACGACCTTAGAATTGTTTTCTGTGGTGTTAAAAATATAGCCAATGCGTTTGAAGGGCATATAGAGTCTGGCAACTTGCAACTGCGTATCCACAGGTAAGACATAAAGTGTTCCAGTGACGTTGCGGCCTGGGGCATTCAAGCTTTTGACCAGCCCTGAACCAACCGGGGTTGATGCGATCATGAAAAGGGCAGGGATATCTGTGATGTGCTTCGCTGGATCTACATTGTCAACAGTTCCAAGCATTGCTAAAGACACTGTGGTACCCCAAGTTACCAGCAAGTCTGGCTTATTGGCCTTAACCTGTTTGACAAACTGAGGCAACAATTGTGAATTTGTTTTTGCATCAAGGATTTCTATTTGAACCGGTATCTTTCGTTCTGAAAAATAGCTTTTGAATCCCATACAGGCTTCTTCACAGCCGCGGAATACAACCATGGTGATTCGAAATGGTTTGACGTCAGCAGCGAATGAACGATCTGGGTAAGCTGTGAAACTGACAGCCAATAGACAAAGCAGCACAAATGAACGAATGTTAAAAAAAATCATTTTGTTAAAGACGCATGTTTGTTGTCAGTTGAACGCAATGCGAGCCCAAGGTTACCCAAGCAAAGCACCAGAACAGTAATGCCAAGACCAACCGCTGCTTCTCGGTAATCAAAAGACAGGGAGAAAATGGCCACCATTGCCGCCCCTAAAACGCCACCAACACGCTCAAAGGCTCTAGCAAGTGCCAATGTATTTGGCGTGCTGATATGGGGTAATTCCACTCGAGTAATATTCATAATGACCGAGGTGGACATGGTTAACACCATGCTTTGTCCAAATCCGATGCACATGATTGCTATGGCCAGTGCCGCAGCTGAATTAAACCAATAAAGTAGCAATGCGCCCGTGCCCGTTAAAAGTGCTCCTGCAACCATGATGCGAATCTTTAAATGTGGCCCTGGATTGATGCGAGCGATCAACATATTTCCAAATATCAGCGGCAGGTAATAAAGCATAAAGAACTGCCCGATGCTGGTTTGCGAAAATTGAAAGCTAATTAACAGAATGGGTGTGACATAAAATACCAAGCCACCAAGCATCAGTTTGCCTGCTGCTATATCACAAAGCAGAATGGTTAAAACTCGTCTGTTTTTTAGCAACTCAGCGAAATCTTTAAATTTAGAAGAATTGCTTGTTGGCTGAGGATTGTCGCCAGCCGATGGCATTTTGAGGCCTTGAAAGAAAAACCACGACAAGCCAGCCATGCCAGAGGCAAAAAGCATTGCCGTGTGAAGGCCTAATACCTCGGCAACGACAGCACCGATAGGGGCACCGCAAAGCGAAGCTGCCGTTATTGCTGCTACAAAAGTTGCGAGTCCGCGAGTTGTTTCTGCTTCGTTTTTTGCAGTTTGCATCATATAAACTTGGCAAGAAACAGTGGCAACTGCATAACCTATAGCGCAAATCGTACGCAACGCGATGACCTCAGGCACGCTTGACGCAAATGCCATGCCGCCTAAACCTAAGGTCGAAATTAAAACGCTCCATTTGAAGGTGTTTCGCAGCCCAAGTTTTGCGATCACTGCGCCGCCAAACAATGTCCCTAAGCCGGCAAACAACATATAAGCCATGATGGGAAGTGCAATATCAACATCCACCGTGGTGAGGGTGTTGGTCAGCGCGATGTCTTGAACATAAATTGGAAAATAAGCCCGAAGCATTTCTTCCGATAAAACAAATAAAAAAAGAACGATTCGAACATCGTATGCTTGTGGTTGATACCAATCTTTACTTGCATTTTGCAAGTGGCCGTGGGACTCGCTGTTGGTCAGTGGCTTAAAACATTGATGCGTAAGTGCAATGAGCTCAGTCAAGGGCCCTGATAAAGCTTGAGGCAAACTTCTTTGCGGGAGTCCATTTTTTAAGCCGCTGATCATTGAGACCCATGTGTCTTTGGGTCTTAACACCCAAAAAACTGCAAAGAACAAGATAATTTCAAAACCAAATAGCAAAGCCACGAACAAAGCTACGGCTGCGTCGCCAAACATGATCTGGAGCTTTTCCTGGGCGTAGGTAGCTCGCAGACCAACTGTGACACCTGGTAACTCCTCGTCTGCTGCAATCTCCTCAAGAATTTCTCCATTTGAGCGATTCTGATTTTTTCCATCACGATACAAACTGTATTCTTTGCCCTCAAGACTTTTGACTTTTATAAATTCGATCTCAGGGTTATCTAGCAAGGTGTCTGATAAGTAGTCTTCCATGCCAACTAAAGCGTTGTAGGGAATGCCTAATTTAAGTGCATCAGCCACAGTTGTTCTAACTGCATTGGCGATGACGTTACTCTTTAATAAAACTTGCGGCAAAATTATTTTTTCGAAATTGCTCAACATCAAAAAAGTTAAAAGCAAGGACGAGCAAAGTCCAACGAACAAAAGCAACAGAGACGTGCGTGTAGCCAGCTTGCGCTCAAAGCTTTTTGTAGCGAGTTTGTTCATTTTTGTGCGCCAGGTTGCTGAAGAGTCAAACTGGGATTTTTGACCTCTTGTACGTTTTGAGCAAGTTGGCATAACTCGCTTTGAGCAAGAACACTCTGATCAAGCTGATTGCCTAAAATCACAGAGCGTGCTGCTAAAACAATTTTGTCCAAACTTTTAAGGAGATAAAAAAGTAATGGAAACAAGATTGCGATGGAGGCGGCACACATAATTGCCAATAGCCGTTCGAGCTCTTTGCGTGCGTCTGCGGCCAACTTGAGCACTTCTGATTTGTCTGATACGAAAATTAACTGCGCCACTGTTTTACCAATTGGATCCACAATGGGCCAACGTTGCGTAAAAACAGGTTTGTTACATAAATCTGATGACCCTTGACCTTTCACGTTTCTATCTTCGGCAAGGCACTTGGAAGAATCTGGCAGCGAACCAGCAAACCAAAGCGGTTCCTTGCTGTTTGAAATCGTGTCTTTAAGTTGGATCGAAAATACGATGGAATTTTTACGCACAACTTCTTCAAGCATCGAAGACAATTGTGCATTTGTTTGGAGAGAAAGCCCAGTGGCAAGGCTGCGTTCGATATCTCGCTTTAAAGCCTCAGCGGGCACCTCGACTCTAGAGCTGACGACTTCAAACAAAAGGTTTTGAAACCGAAAAAACTGCAGCACCGACAGCATGCCAAGTAGAAAAATAATTAGCCCAAATCCAACGCTAATTATTTTGAGTTTTTGAAGCATCGGTCTTATTCCAAGAAATGGTCAATAAATTTTCAAATTTCATTATACGTAGAGTGCATGTTTAACTTGAAAATACCGAACACGCATTTGTTAAAGAACATGGGTCATGATGTGTTTGCAGATTTGAAAACTGTAAGTCCCGTAAAAAATTAATATTTAATTGGTTAGCTATATTGGATTTTTTGAAATGTCTTTATTCATAAACTTGATCGGGCGTTTACTTTGATTTGTTACCTGACAGTTATTTTCTTTATTTATAAATTCAATAAGCTTTAACTGCAATTCAAGATCAGGAAATATATTAAATCGTTTTCTTTAATATTGATTTAAAAATTAAACTGATTCTTTAGTATTATTTCGTCGTGCAAACAGCTTGCCACAATGATTTTTTAATTGAATGAGTTTAAAGCTCATGGCTTCAAGATTACAAGCTCATGATCATCATTCATTGACATCAAACAGTCATGTGTTTCCAATAAATTTGATTTGTAGAAAACATATCACTTGTTAATTTGAAAGGTGCAAAATTGATTGAACACAAGCCATTGAACGTACTCTTTCTGTGTACCCATAACTCTGCGCGCAGCATCCTGGCTGAGGCATTGCTCAATCACATGGGGCAAGGTAAGTTCAAAGCCTATTCGGCTGGAAGCAGTCCCAGAGAAAACCAAAAGCCTAACCCACTGGCCATTGAAACTTTGGAAAATGCAGGCATTTCAACGAAGGGTTTAACCAGTAAGAGTTGGGATGTTTTTGCAACAGCAGATGCTCCTAAAATGGATCTCGTTATCACAGTTTGTGACAACGCAGCAGGAGAAGTGTGTCCTTATTGGCCAGGGCAACCTGCAACCGCTCATTGGGGCTATGCAGATCCTTCGGAAGGAAGTGGCTCTGATGCAGAAAAACTGGAAGCATTCAAGCAAACGCTGCATCTGATCAAAAAACGACTGGCTATTTTCACAAGCTTGCCGAACTCAAGCCTAGACAAATTGACATTAGAAAACACAGCACGCGAGCTTGCCAAAAAATGATTCATTGGAGACGATATTTTGCGGAACTGTTTGGCACAGCGGCTTTGCTGTGCGCTGTGATTGGTTCGGGCATCATGGCAGAGCAATTGGCTGGCGGTAATATGGCGGTTGCATTGCTTGCCAACACCTTTGCCACAGTTTTTGCTCTTTACGCTTTGATTGAAACACTCGGGCCCATCAGTGGCGCTCATTTCAATCCTGTCGTGTCAATGGTTCTTGCCTATCGCAAAGATTTGGCACGTCATCATGTGTTGGGCTATGTCATTGCCCAATTGGTAGGCGCTGCACTGGGCGCTTGGATGGCGCATGCGATGTTTGACCTGGAAATTTTGCAATGGTCCACCAAAGTGAGAACGGGGCCAGCGCAATGGCTGGCTGACGCAGTGGCTACTTGCGGCTTGCTTTTCGTCATCTTGCGATCCCCTGCAGGCAAGGCGTCCTCTATCGTTGCTTGCTACATTGGTGCAGCATATTGGTTCACTGCAAGTACTTCATTTGCAAATCCAGCGGCTGCTTTTGGACGCATGTTTTCCAATACATTTGCGGGCATTTCACCCGCAGATGTGCCTGCCTTTGTTGCTGTTCAGATAGTTGGCGGATTCCTTGGCTTATGGCTTCATTCATTGTTGAAGTCTGACCACCAAAACAGCCATTGAGAACTGACAAGGGCAAAAGATGAGCCAAGGGCATTCTTTAGACAAGCCTTTTTGAGTTTAGTCGCAAGTATAAAATTGATTGCTTTGTTTGTTTCGTCGCGCACAAATCAACTTCTATCGTTTGCTATCGACTTGGTTCCTATTAAGATAGATTTATTTCAAACTCAGTCAATCATCAAAGGAAAACAATGTTCAGTCACGTTATGCTCGGTGCCAACGATCTAGAGGCATCCAAAAAATTTTACGACGCCGTTCTGGCAACGCTAGGCATTGGCCCCGGCGTCATCAATAACAACTCGCGTTATTTTTACAGAACGCCTAAGGGATCTTTTTCAATTACCAAACCACTCGATGGCCAACCTGCAACGCCTGCAAACGGTGGCACGATTGGATTTTTGGCAGAGACCTTAGAGCAAGTACATGCATTTCATGCTGCTGGTATTGCGAATGGCGGTACAACATGCGAAGACCCACCGGGCCCAAGAGAAGGGTCATTTGGAACTTTGAACTTGGCCTATTTGCGAGATCCAACGGGCAACAAGATTTGTGTTCTACACAGACCCGTAAAACCTGCCTAAGTTAAGAACTGAGACCGATAGCCTGCTGCTGTTTGGTCTCTTTTCAATCAGGTCGCATTTGCAACCAGTCTTTGTGAATGGTCTCATAGCTTGCTGCCACTTGAAGCAATTCCAAATCACCTTTGGGTTTGCCAATTAACTGGATCCCCATAGGCCATTGCTTTTCTGTATGAAAACCAGCAGGCAGGCTGATAGAGGGCAGTCCTGATAATGTCGAATACATGGTGCACTCCATCCATCGGTGGTAGGTGTCCATTTTTCTGTTGCCAATTTGTTTTGGCCAGTGCAAGTCTTTGGCAAAAGGCCAGACTTGAGCCACGGGCAGTGCCAACACATCCACCTTTTCAAATACTTCGACCAAGACATGATAAAAGCTGGTTCTCACTTGCCTTGCTTTGAAAAAATTCATGTAAGTCAACTCGACCGAATGCTCGTATTCCCACATGGCTTCTGGTTTGATGATTTTGTCAGCGCCAGGTAGAGCGAGGAGGGCGGCTGCCTTGGGTCCGATGAGGGCACGCCGCCACACCAGCCAACTCGCCCACAAAGCTTCAGCATCAAAGCCCAGTTGCATCTGATCAATGTTGGCACCCGCTTGCTGCATTGTTTGTAGGCTGTTTTCGCAAACTTCAATGATGCCGTCTTCCATGGCAAGGTGCCCCTCCAAATCGCCTAACCAGCCAATACGCAATCCTTTGAGTTTGTCGGGGGTGGATGGCAGACTTGAAACATCAAGCGGCATGCGGTCTGACAAGGGATGACGCGGGTCATACCCAGACTGTGTCGCAAGCAGGCGCGCCAGATCTTGAACACTTCGAGCCATGGGGCCTTCAGTGCCCAATTGATCGACCCACACATCGGTACCTGGACCAAACGGTACCAGGCCCTGTGAGGGGCGCATGCCAAAAATATGATTCCAGCCTGCGGGGTTGCGAAGGCTGCCCATGAAGTCGGAGCCATCTGCGACGGGTAACAATCTTTGTGCCACTGCAACGGCTGCGCCACCACTTGAGCCGCCAGCACTGACAGAGGTGTCCCAAGCATTCAGGGTGATGCCAAACAAATCGTTGTAGGTGTTAGAGCCCAGACCTAGCTCGGGCATGTTGGTTTTGCCAATGACGATGGCACCCGCTGCCTTCATGCGCTCAGTCATGATGCTGTCTTTGGTGGGCATGGCGTTTTTGAGCACAACACTTCCAAAGGTGGATGGAAAACCAAGGACATGTGCGGTGTCTTTGATGGCCTGCGGTATGCCGTGTAACCAACCCCTAGATTGCCCAGCAGCAAGTTCTTTGTCGCACTCAAGCGACTGTGCCAAAAGTTGCTCGTCGGGTGCTAGATTGACGATGGCGTTGTAGGTCGGATTGAGTTTGTCGATGCGCTGTAGGTATGACGTCATTACTTCAACGCAAGAAATTTGGCGTTGGTGAATGCGATCAGACAATTCGCTCGCGTTGAAATCAGTGATGTCAGTCATGCGGTGCTCGTGGAATCATTCCCAGTTTAATTGAGGCTGAAGTTCGGATCACCACCGCATTGCATTACTGTGGTTCGACATTCGCAGCTTTGAACAACGCGCGGTAGCGAACAACTTCTTGTGTGTAAAACTTGTCAAGTTCAGCAACGCTCATGCCAGCTGGTACCTGGCTTCCTGTGGTCGTCATGCCCTTTACAAAAGCTTCAGATTTGATGGCTTCATTCATGGCTTGGTTGAGTTTTTGAACCACGGCATCAGGTGTGTTTTTAGATACTTGCAATCCAATCCAGATGTCAAACACAAAATCTGACATGCCGCGCTGTGCACTGATGGGGGCAGCATCAGGCAGTTGTGGGTGAGGGGCGGTAGAAGAGATACCAATGATTTTGAAGCGGTTGTCTTTCACCATGCCAATGATGGGTCCGGCCACTGGCACAAATGCCATGTCTACGCTGTTGCCACCCAAGTCGGTATAAATCTGCACAGCGGCTTTGTAAGGCACGTGCAGCATGTCGAGTCCAGTGAGCGTTTTGAAACGTTCGCCCATGATGTGATAAAGCGAGCCTTGGCCCACGCTGGCATAACTCACTTGCTTGCCTTTAGCCCACGCCAAGAATTCGGGGATGTTGTTAACGGGCAGGTCTTTGCGAACAGCCAAGCCAATCGAGGTGCGACCCATCAGACTGGCCAAGCGAACTTCTTCTGGTTTGAATTTGACAGCAGAAAGCGCCAACGGCGCCATGACCAATTCCATGGGTGTGCTGAGCAATTGGTAGTAGCCATCGGCGGGTGCCGCGAGTACTTTTTGAACACCCAAGGCGCCACTCACGCCGCCAAGGTTTTCGATCACCATTTTTTGGCCGAGGTTCTTTTCGTACTCAACTTGCACCAAGCGGCCCACTGCATCCGAAGGGCCACCTGCAGGATAGGGCACCATCACCGTCACCATTTTGTTGGGGAAACCTTGTGCGCTGGCGCTGAGCACCATCAAGCTGCCCAACAGGCTGGCCAGCAAGCGAGAGATCGTTTGGCGTGAAATCATGTTTTTCTTCCTCGGGTTTGATGTTCGTTCTTGCACAAATTGCGATGACGAATGTAAAACCACAGTTTGAATAAATTGATCGTTTCCCGATATCGAAAAATTGCAAACGCTAGGCGGGGTTTTCCCCAAAAGCCAAACGATGCTCAATTCAACTCGGATTCGACAAGCCTTGAAGTGCTTGTTGTGCAGCCTGAAGTGCTTGCGTCCAAACCTGATCTTGCCAAGACTGTGAGGGTGGATTGAAAGCCAGCAACATGTTGCTGCGAATGCTATTTTGAAGTGCCATGGGTGTCTCTGGGTGCAAGGCTAGCCAGTGATCAGCCCGCATGGCCAAAATCATTTCTGCTAAAGGCAAGGTGCCAAATTCCAAACAAATGCCAGTGTATTCAGCCCTAGGACACTCTTCGTAAATGGCCATTTGAATGGGGCCAGACAGCGGTACGCTTTTGGAAGTGCCAGTGTCTACCGAGGTAATGTCTTGACCCCACCACTTGCGTGCACGTTGCAGCGTGTCGCCATTGTCGGTGCATGCAAAAATGCGCTCGCCATGGCCGTATGGCCCCAATCCTGTGTGCAGATCGATCCACGCAATGTGAGTGGCATGACGCAGATAAGTTTTTAAAACATGTCTGAAGCTGATGTGGCTCCAAGTGGGTTTGAAGCCGCCAAACCACACGCCCTCTGAAAATTGGTATTGCCCACTGGTGATCGCCCTTTGCATGCGTCGATCTCCCCAAATTTGCGCTTGTGCATCAAGCGCCGCATTTTGTTCTGACGTGGGCGGCCAAGCTTTTGGCAACAACTGTGCATGAATCTGTGCATAGTCCTCGTTGTGAGGCAAAGGCTGTTCAAAGTTGATGAAGTTTCGGTTGAGATCGACGTTGTCCTCATTGACCCGTCTCATATGCGAAAAACCGTGAGGATTGACTGCGTGGACATGGACCACCGCCACATCGGGCAGTACTGTCAATTCATGGAGTAAACCTGCTTGAATGGCCGAACCGCAAAAGCCCTCAATGCCATGAACAGCACTGGTCGTCATCAGCACACGCTTTGCATCGATAGGGCCGTGAATGGCCACATCCATGGCCAGTGCTTCGCCTTGGCTGCCAGTTAGGGGGTGAACGAGGCTGTGAACCAATGCACCGCGCTGGCTGGCTGTGTCCAGAAAATGTGCGCGGGCTTCAGAATAGTGAGCGCTGAAAACAGGTGAACGCATGGCTTCATTTGGAATGGGTTGAGCGGACGTCAGTTCATCGCTTGTGAAGCGTGTCCGATGGCAATTCGCCAAACAGTTGCCGGTAATCCTGTGCAAACTGGCTCAGGTGCCAGAAGCCCCAGTGGGAGGCAATGTCTTGAATGGTGACGCCGGGTGCCGCTTGTCTTAAGGCTCTTCGTACGCTGTTTAAACGCAAAGATCGCAGGTACTTGATGGGCGTGGTGCCCAAGACATCCTGAAAGCAGTAGTTGAGTTTGCGACGACTGGTGCCCACACGGCTGCACACCTCAAGGATCGACAAAGGCTCGTCGGCATGGCCCATCATCAACTCGCATGCGCGATCGACCAACTTTTTGCGTCGCTCTAAGTTGGGCAGTTCAGAGGTATCTACTTGTGAGGGCAGCGCTTCCAGCCACTCCATTAAAATTTCGTCTCGCAATTGGCGAAGCGCTTGCGGATCGTGTTGGCGATGGGCTAGGGCTGTGGCTTGATCTAGCACTGTGAGTTGCAGGTCACGCAGGTTTTGCGCTTTGATGTCAGTGGTTTGCAGCACCAGTTGCTTTTCGAGCCAATGGGCCAAGGGCTTTTGGTACATCCGCTCCCACAAGGGATTGAGCAAGCTTCTCTCCACCACTAAGGCAATTAAAGTGAAATGGGGCGGTGTGGTGAGGTCAACTTCGTCGCCTTTGCCGCACATGATGGCGTGGGCTGGCACACGCTGGCCATTGAAGAACAGATCGCTGGAATCTTGGAGCGCCATGGCAAAACCGTAAACGCTGTCGTCCAGTCGCCCACGTTGACGCAAGGCGATGCTGGTGTCTTCTCGCAGCAGGGTTACCTCGGCCAATTGCACCTGATGAATACGCCCCTTGAACTGTCCCGAAGACAGCTGCTCGTATTGCAATGCCCATCCCTGTTGCGCCAAGGCATGCTGGTCCATGTCCTGCGTGTCCAGAACTTGGAACCATGCGTCGTTGGCAGTTTGACGGTGTAGCTGAGGCATGGTGTGAAGTGTGCCTGTTTCAGAAAAACCAGCTTTTCGTGAAAACCCGAAGTGTTCCCTGCTTAAACTTGATATCGGCCCTCATGCCTTGGCTTTAGCATGTGCTTAAGCCTGAAAGATGACCGATGAATTTGCGGATTGCCGTATTGCTAACCAACGACGACACCTCGGCGTTTGCCGCTGCGTTCCCTAACGATGGCCAAAAAGTGGTTAATCTGTTGCAAATCCAGCGTCCTAATTGGATTTTTGAGGTGGTTCCCGTAAAGGACGGGGTGTTGCCGCCCAGCCCCCATGCGTTTGATGGCTATGTCATTACCGGCAGTCCAGCGTCTGTCAACGATAACCAGTTGGATTGGTTGGGGCCATTTCTAGAATTCATCCGTCAAATTGATGCTGCTAAGCAACCGCTGATTGGTTTGTGCTTTGGTCACCAAGCCGTTGCGCGTGCTTTGGGCGGCAAAGTCTCTCGCCATGCAGAGGGGTGGGGCTTGGGGACTGCCAGCACACAGTGGCGTGAAAACAGTCCATGGATGCAGCCCGCTAAGGCTGCTACAAGTTTAATGGCGGCCCACAACGAACAAGTGACGCAGATGCCCGAGGGTGCCCAGTGTTTGGGCGGCAACGATTTTTGTCCTGTTGGATCCATGCAATTGGGCCAACACATCTGGACCACGCAGTACCACCCAGAAATGCCCTTGAATTTCATGCAAGCGCTGCTAGGCTACCTGTCAGACAAACTCGACGCAGACACTTTAAGCAGAGCCAATGCCAGTCTGTCTTCAAACACAGATGCCCCCTTGTTTGGCCGTTGGATGGTGCAATTCATTGAACATGCAAGGAAAGCAAAAACATGACGGTCTGGAACCCGACGGACAATGGCCATGCCGATTTAACAGACCACGACAGCTTCGTGCCAGGTGCGCCACACAACACCTTCAAGCGACTGCGCGATGAAGACCCGATGGCCTGGTGCGATTGGTCGGGCGGCAAGGGGTTTTGGTCCGTCACGCGGCATGCCGATATTTTGGAGCTCAATCGCAATCACCAGCGATTGAGTTCAGCGCAAGGTATTCGCATGGAAGACCAAACGCGAGAAGAATACTTGGCGCGGCGAACTTTTCAGGAAACCGATCCGCCTGAACATACGCGAACGCGCATGCTGGTGGCCAAAGCTTTTTCTAAGCCCATGATGGCCTTGTATGAAGATCAAATTCGAGCGCTGTGTGTGACCATTCTCGATCAAGCTTTGGAACTGGGAGAGTTTGACGCCACGCATCAAATTGCGCGCCAATTGCCCATGCGCATGCTAGGCCGAATTGCAGGCCTGCCAGAAGAAGACCTAGATTGGTTGGTCGACAAAGGCGATGCCCTTATGGGCAACACTGACAGCGACTTTACCAGTCATGTGGTGGACAAGATAGACACCGATGCCTATCGCTTCATGCCATTTCGTTCACCTGCTGGCGCAGATCTCTACGACTATGCAGCGCAACTCATGGAACGCAAACGCACCAGCGGCGATACCACTGGCGTGCTGCATCTCATTACCCAGCCAGATGCACAGGGCAATGTGATCAGTGACACGGAGTTTCGCAATTTCTTTTGCCTGATGGTGGCAGCTGGAAATGACACCACGCGTTACTCCATTGCGGCGGCCTTGCATGCTTTGGCAAACCAGCCCGGATTGATGGCGCAACTCAAATCTATAGAGGGTGACGCAGCTTGGGAAGGTGTAGCCGATGAGTTCATTCGTTGGGCGTCGCCTGCGACGCATTTCCGCCGCACGGCCACAGAAGACTTTGAATACCACGGCAAAAAAATATCAGCCGGCGACAAAGTGTTGCTGTGGTTCATTTCGGGCAACCGCGATGAGCGTGCCTTTGACCAACCCATGATGGTCAACTTGAGTCGTGGTGTTAATCGACATTTGTCCTTTGGCCAAGGCGGTGCACACGCTTGTTTGGGCATGTGGTTGGCCAGGTTGGAGTTGCGGGTCCTGCTACAAGAGTTGATCAAGCGTGTGGAGCGCATTGAACAAACGGGTGAGCATTTGTTTTTACGTTCCAATTTTGTATGTGGCATCAAACGTTTGCCGGTTCGAATGCATCTTTCTTGAAGGAAATTAACCATGACGTCTAACGTTCAAGAACGCCTGCGGGTGTTGTTTTGTGACCATCTGGCCATAGCGCGCGGCAAGTACGTCACGCTCAAGCCTGGGCAGGGCGGTGGTGCGCGTTTTTGCCGTGGCACCTTTGGCGTCACCTTTGAAAAAGAGCTGATTCCAGCACCTGGCGCCATGGTGATGGAAGGCTTGCCCGACATGGAGGCTGCATATACCGCCGAGGATATTCGGCCCGGATGGCAACCCTTTACTAAGGTGGCCATTGGCGATCTCAAGGCCAACGATGGCACGCCGTTGCCGATGTGCGGACGCAGTGCCTTGAAGCGTGCTGTGGCCGATTGGCAGCAAATGGGTTACGAGCCCATGGTGGGCATTGAGCTGGAAGCGTTTGCTTTTCAAATTGAACCCGATGGCTCTTTAAAGCCCTACGAAACGCCTGCTGCGCATGTCTATTCAACAGGACCCTTTTCAGACCCCAGAGGCTTTACCGATGCCTTGTGGGAAAAGGCTACAGCTGCAGGTTTTCGCATCGACAGCATGAACACCGAATACGATGCGCCCCAATTTGAATTCACGCTGACCTATGACAAAGCTGTCAAAGCGGTTGACGACATTTTCTTGTTCAGACTGCTGGCGCGCGAAGTGGCTTTTCAGCACGGCATTGTCTTAACCTTTATGCCCAAGCCCATCCTAACTTTGGGTGGCAGTGGTGTTCACATCAACTTCAGTTTGCAAGATGAAAAAGGTCACAACGCCATTTCGGGTGGACACGACGCGAGTCATTTCAATGCGCTCACGCTAGGCTGCACCGCCGGTTTGATGAAACACCACCAAGCCTTGGCTGGCTTGCTGGCCCCCAGTGCCAATTCCTATCAACGACTCCAACCGGCCAGCTTGTCGGGCTTCTGGCAAAACTGGGCTGTCGATCACCGCGGCGTGACGGTTCGCTTGTCGGCAGAAGCTGGACCTGGTGCGCGCATTGAACACCGCATGGGCGATGCCATGGCCAACCCCTACACTCACACTGCCGCTGTGTTGCAAGCTGCACGCTTGGGTGTGGTCAATGCATATCCATTACAGCCCATTGAGACCGGTGATTGCTTAGAAAACAAAGACGCCACCCAGAGTGTGTCCGACACTCTTGCTGGCGCATTGGATGCCCTAGAAGCAGACACTGCGCTAACGCAAGCTTTAGGCGATGGCTTGGTAGCCAACCATGTGGGCATCAAACGCCATGAAATTGAACGCACGGCCAGCCTAGAGGGTGATGCGCTTCGCGACTACTACATCCGATTCATTTAAACAGTCTTACAAGAAAGAGCAGAGCATGCCTCAAGTGCATTGGATCATGAGCAACGGCGATCGTGTTAGCGACGACGTCAACGAAGGCACCAACCTGATGGATGCCGCGCAGATGAATGGCATTCCTGGCATTGCAGGCGAGTGTGGTGGCTGTTTGTCGTGCGCCACTTGTCATGTCTATGTTGATGAAGCGTGGTTGTCTGCTTGCCCAAGCATGAACGATGTTGAAAACGCCATGCTAGATGTTGTCATATCGCCTAGGCAATCAGGTAGCCGCTTGAGCTGTCAATTGATGGCCTCGGCTGCACTAGATGGCATCGTGTTGCATGTCCCCGATTAAATTAACTGTATGAAACAAGCGCAAATTGACGCGCTGCGTCATCACACCATCCCCGATCAGCAATTGCTAATCGATGGGCAATGGCACAACGCAAGCACTGGCCAAACTTTGCCTGCGGTCTCGCCCATTGACGGCAAGACGCTGTGCCAATTTGCCGCTGCCACCCTTGAAGATGTTGACCGTGCGGTACAAGCAGCACGTCGCAGTTTTGAGCAAGGCGTTTGGTCGCGCATGGCGCCTGCAGAACGAAAAAAAATATTGCACCGAATTGCAGACCGGATTGAGGCGCACCAGGCGGAATTGGCGGTATTGGGGGTACGAGACAACGGCACCGAAATAGCCATGGCTTGGAAAGCTGAGCCAGGAAGCGCGGCAGGTACGTTTCGTTATTACGCCGAGTGTGTCGACAAGATCAATGGCGAAATTGCCCCAACACCAGAGGGCACATTGGGGCTCATTCACAAAGAACCCGTAGGTGTGGTTGCAGCCATTGTTCCTTGGAATTTTCCATTGATGATTGGCGCTTGGAAAATTGCCCCTGCGCTGGCTGCTGGCAATTCTGTGGTGCTCAAGCCTTCTGAAGACGCGTCTTTGTCATTGCTCCGTTTGGCACAGTTGTGCCTTGAAGCAGGCTTGCCAGCGGGTGTTCTGAATGTGGTCACGGGCACTGGCGCGGTGACAGGGGAGGCGCTTGCCCGTCACATGGATGTCGACATCTTGACCTTTACGGGCTCTGGCCCTGTGGGGCGCATGCTGCTCAAAGCATCGGCCGAGTCCAACCTGAAGCGGGTGTATTTGGAGTTGGGCGGTAAGTCACCCAACATTGTGTTTGAAGATGCCACTGACTTGGCGCAAGCGGCCAAAGTTTCGGCCTTAGGCATTTATCGCAACAGCGGCCAGGTGTGTGTGGCGGGGTCGCGATTGCTGGTTCAGCGCAGTGTTCACGATGAATTTGTAGAACGACTTCACAACATTGCAGACAAGTTACGTGTGGGCGATCCGTTGGACGTGACCACCGAAATCGGTGCGGTAAGCAGTGCAAGGCAATTGGCCAAAAATTTAGCAGCGGTTCAAACCGCACTTCAAGAAGGTGCGCGTTTGCGTGTGGGTGGTCAGGCGCTGAACCCGGTTGCTGGCGGAAGCTACATGGCGCCTGCTTTGTTTGAAGGGGTTACGCCCAACATGACACTGGCACGTGAAGAGGTATTTGGCCCTGTCTTGGCGGTGCTGCCCTTTGAAGACGAAGCAGATGCCGTGCGATTGGCCAACGCCTCAACCTATGGTTTGGCGTCTGCCGTTTGGACGGGCAGTTTGTCACGTGCGCATCGCATGGTGCGTGCCATCAAAGCCGGCGTGGTGCATGTCAATACTTATGGTGGTCCCGACATCACGGTGCCATTGGGTGGGGTAAGGCAGTCTGGCAACGGGCATGACAAGTCGATGCATGCCATGGACAAATACCTTGATTTGAAAACGGCTTGGATTCAGCTTTGAATTGAAAGAAGTAAACGATGAACAATGACCAACTGAAGGCCGATAACGCGCAATACATTTGGCACCCTATGGCGCACCCGGGTGCCATGAAAAAAGCTACGCCCGATATCATCGCCAAAGGAGAAGGCTGTTGGATTTGGGACGTTGATGGCCACAAGATGTTAGATGGGGTGGGTGGTCTGTGGGCGTGCAATCTAGGTCATAGCAATCGACCTGTGCGCGACGCCATCGTGGCTCAAATGGACGAGCTGCCTTTCTACAACGTGTTTCGCGGTACCACCCATGTGCGAGCCATCGAATTGTCCAAACGTTTGGTGCAGATGATGCAACCAGAAGACGTAGCAAGCGTGATGTTTTCAAACGGTGGCTCGGATGCCGTGGAGGGAGCACTCAAAGTAGCACGTCAGTATTGGAAGCTCAAGGGTCAAGCAGACCGGTTTAAGTTCATCAGCTTGCGACAGGGCTATCACGGCGTTCATTTTGGGGGCATGAGCGTGAATGGCAATACCAACTTCCGCCGCGCTTACGAGCCGCTGTTGCCTGGTTGTTTTCACATCGACACGCCATGGGCATACCACAACCCGTACACCGAAGACCCCATCAGACTCGGAGAAATTTGTGCTGACCTGTTAGAGCGAGAAATTGTGTTTCAAGGGCCGGACACGGTTGCTGCGTTCATCGCCGAGCCAGTGCAGGGTGCAGGTGGCGTTATTGTGCCGCCTGCTAACTACTGGCCGCTGGTCCGCCAGATATGTGACAAATACGGCGTGCTCTTAATTGCAGATGAAGTTGTGACCGGTTTTGGCCGCAGTGGCGAATTGTTTGGAACGCGATTATGGGGCGTGAATGCCGACATGTGGTGTCTGGCAAAAGGCATCTCATCGGGCTATATTCCACTGGGTGCAACAGCCATCAATCGGCGCATAGCAGAAGTGTTTGATGCAGATACCACAGGCACAGCTTCGGTGTCGCATGGCTACACCTACAGCGCGCACCCCATTGCCGCGGCAGCAGCGCTGGCCACCCTCGATCAAATTGAAACGCTCGACGTGACCGGCAATGCAGCCCGTGTAGGCGCACATTTGCAAACACGCTTGCGAAAGTTGGTAGACACCTGTAGCTTTGTGGGTGATGTACGAGGTGTTGGTTTGATGTTGGGCATTGAGATGGTCAGCGACAAAGCAAAACGCACCCCGATGACCCGCACAAGTGATATTCCAGCGCGAGTTGCCAAGGCCGCCTACAAGGCTGGCCTGATGGTGCGTATTTCGGGGCCCAATCTAATATTATCGCCACCGCTTGTGATTACGCGTGAAGAGGTTGATTTCATGTGCGATGTTTTGGAGGCCGCCTTTGCGGCAGTTCAGGAGGGCCGCGCATGAAGCGCCCCACCATCCTCATTGTGGGCACGGTCGATACCAAAAGTGATGAGATCGGCTTCATGCATGAACAAGTACTGGCTGCAGGTGGACAGTCTTTGATCATGGACGTGGGTGTACTGGCCAAGGGCAGCGTGGTGCCCGACATTGCCAACACCGAAGTTGCTATGGCAGCTGGCGTGACGTTGCAACAAGTGATGGACAGTGGCGATGAGAACAGCGCCATGGCCTTGATGGCGCAAGGTGCTAGCAAGTTGGCTTCGCAGTTACAACAAGCAGGTCGCATAGATGGTCTATTGGTACTGGGCGGTACCATGGGCACCGACTTGGCGCTGGATGTGGCCAGCAGCTTGCCTTTAGGGGTACCGAAAGTGGTGCTGTCTACGGTGGCTTTTTCGCCACTCTTGCCGCCCGAACGCATGCCGCCTGATTTGATGATGGTGCTGTGGGCAGGTGGGCTCTATGGGCTCAATAGCCTGTGTCAGTCAGCTTTGGCGCAAGCCGCTGGCGCTGTCGTGGGTGCGTGCCGTGTGGCGCGAGCGCCTAAATTTGAGCGACCTGTGGTGGGCATGACGTCGTTGGGTTCAAGCTGCTTGAAGTACATGGTTCAACTTCAGCCAGAATTGCACCGACGTGGGTTTGACTTGGCTGTTTTTCATACAACGGGTATGGGCGGTCGCGCATTTGAGTCGTTGGCAGCGCAGGGTCAGTTTGCCTGTGTGATGGATTTCAGCTTGCAGGAAATGGTCAACCAAATGGGGGGCTCGGTGGTCAGTGCCGGACCTGATCGGCTAATGGGAGCGGGACTCAAAGGGGTGCCCATGATTGTGGCGCCAGGGGCGACTGATTTGGTGGATTACCCAGCCTGGGGACAGATGCCTGAGCGCTTTGCAGGCCGACCCTACCACGCACACAATCGCTTGATCGCGTCAGTGGGCATCGACGCGAACATGCGCAGAGAGTTTGCGCAAGAGTTGGCCAGTCGCTTGCGTCAGGCCAAAGGTCCGGTGCATTTGGTGTTGCCAAAATTGGGCATTGAAGAGTGGGACCGTCCTGGTGCGCCAATGCATGACCCAGAGGGGATGACTGCGCTGCTAGATGAATTTGAGCGCTGTAATTTAAAAGGTATTGAAGTGTCACGCATTGACGCGCACATCAACGATGCTGGCTTCGTTCAGCAAGTGCTTGCGGTGTTTGATGAATGGATTGCTCGTGGTTTTGTGAAGAAAGTCGTTCAATGACTGTTCGTTCTTCTAAGGCCTTGGTGCTTGATTTTGGTGGTGTGATTAGCCGTACCTTATTTGAGACACATGAATTGAGTGAGAAGGCTTTGGGTTTGCCGCGTGGCACCCTTACCTGGCGAGGTCCGTTTGAGCCCGAGACCGATACCTTATGGCAAGCCATGCAGGCTGATCAAATCAGCGAGCGTGATTACTGGATGGCACGTACACGTGAAGTGGGCAAACTTTTGGGTGAAGACTGGCAAGACATGCAGACATTTGTCCAGCGTGCGCGAGGTGCAGATGTTGAAGCGGTCATTCGGCCAGAGGCTATTGCGGCGGTTCAACAAGCAAAGGCGGCAGGTTGCAAGATGGCTGTGCTCTCCAATGAGCTAGACCTTTTCTATGGCGCCAGTTTTAGAGAAAGATTGCCATTGCTGCAGATGTTTGACGTCATCATTGACGCAACCTATACCGGTATCCTGAAGCCAGATCGCAGAGCCTACGACATGTGCTCAGAAGCCTTGGGCGTGCTACCCACAGACTGTGTATTTGTAGACGACCAAAGTCGCAATGTGATTGGGGCCATCAAAGCAGGTTGGCACACGGTGCAATTTGATGTGATGAATCCAAAAGATTCTTATCAGATGGCTTTGGGCTTGCTGGGAATTTCTACGGTGTAGTTCAAGGCCATTCGGCCACCGTCCACCGTGATCACTTCGCCAGTGATGTAGCTGGCTGCATCGCTGGCTAAAAACGCAACAACATGCGCTACCTCAGAAGGGTCGCCTAGGCGCTTCAAGGGTGTTCGGCCAAGGATTTTGTTGCGCGCTTGATCGCTGGTTAAAACTGCCTTACTGGCCAATTCGGTTGCAATGGTGCCTGGCGCGACAGCATTGACCCTTATGCCGTCATCGGCCAATGCCAAGGCCATGGCACGCGTTAATTGGTTGAGGCCACCTTTGCTAACGTTGTAAGAGGCAATTTCAGGGATGGCCAAAACGCCATTGACAGAACTCATGTGAACAATGGCACCCCCGCCTTTTTCTTTCATGACACGCGCCACGGCTTGCCCCATTAAAAATGCGCCTCGCAAATTAACGCGCAAGACCTCGTCAAAATCGGCTTCGGTCACTTCTAAAAATGGTGCGGCTTTGAAGATGCCGGCGTTGCTCACCAAAACATCCACACGTCCATAGCGTTCAAGTACTTGGCCGATCAATGCATCAACTTCTACTTTGTTGCCAATGTCAATGGGAATGAAGAGAACTTCGTGCCCTTGCTGTTGCAATTCAGATTGAAGAGATTCTCCCCGTTCTTTGTGAACATCGACGATCACGACTTGAGCGCCTTGATCTAAAAATAAACGCGCACAAGCTTCTCCAATGCCTTGTGCACCGCCCGTAATCAGGCAAACTTTTTCTGCTAGACCATAAGCAATTTTGTTCATCATGGAGTACCCCTTCTTTTGTTTTGCAGTCTATCGCAAGGCGTCGAGAACTGATTTAGATGTTGACTTTTCAAGAAAGCGTGCGGTGTTAACTCGCAGATTCTTTTGTCGGTGTTTTCCCTTGCGTCTCATTTCTCAAACTGCAAAAAAACCCTTAATTTTTCATAAATTAAATGTCAAAAAAATTGGTTTTCCCAATGAGAAATGCACATCAATGAACTGTCAATTTAAATTTACTCATTTTAAAAAAGGGCTTTCTTTTGATTAGGCAGAGAAGACGCTAATTCCTAGAATCCGCCAAATTCATTTGACTCAAGTCAAGAAAGTTTTATGTTGCTAGCTGTTGTCATTGCCAAAAGTTTGATTGAGCTTTCTCTCATGTTCATCGTCGGGCGATTCCTGTTGGGATTGTTGGCGGGGTCCAATCGAGACAACAATGTTTTCTGGCAGTTGCTGGATGTCGCCTCCAAGCCCGCACTGTGGATCACTCGCAAGATCAGTCCCAAACTCATCTTGGACCAGCACATTCCTTTGGCCACCAGCAGCTGGCTCATCATTGCTTGGGTGGTGATGGTCCAAATGAAAATTGAAATGTGCTTAGAGATGGGAATTGCAGCATGTCAGTGAACACCCATCTTGCCGCCGGAAGCACTCACACATCTAACCGCAGCCGATGCTTGTGGTTGAAGCTCAAGGCCAAAACATTGCTGGTGTTTGGCTTGCGTGCCAAAGCCTACGAAGTCTTTGAAGAAATTCTTTCGGTTCAGCCGAACGATGTTTTGGCTCTCAACAGCCTGGGTTTCGAAGACTTGAACAATGGCCGTTTTCAACAGGCCTTGAATTACTTTGAGAGAGCCTTGATGCAAACACCCAACATTGCCAATGCGCACTTCAATGTCGGATTTGTGTGCGATGAGCTTGGACGCAGTCAAGAAGCCGAAGTGGCATTCAGAGCAGCCATAGACATCGATTCAAAAATGGACCGCGCTTGGTATGGCTTGGGTTTGGTCTTGGTGCGTCAACGAAAGTTTGAAGATTCTTTGCTGGCCTTCAAGCGCAACACTGAATTGCAGGCTATGAGCCCTTATGCCTGGTACCAAATGGCACGGGTTCACATGGAACTGAACCAGCCGGACAAAGCTTTAGAGGTGATGCGACATCTGAAAGGTTTCGAGCCCAAAGTGGCAGCGCAGTTAGAGAGAGAAACAGGTTTGAAAATAGATCAACCTGCCTGAAATTAGAAGCCACACATGCTGGCTTTATAAGTCGAGTGAGAGAGTCGGTATTTTTTAACAAAAAAGGAGATGACGATGCAGCTTACGGAAAGGCACCAGGAATACTGGGGCAAGAATTTAAGGATCACGGGGCTTTTGCTTGCCTTGTGGTTCTTTGTAACCTTCGTGCTTTTGTATTTCGCCCGCGATTTAACCTTCAGTTTTTTTGGATGGCCATTTTCGTTTTGGGTTGCTGCCCAAGGTGCATTGATCGTCTATTGCCTGATCATTTGGTATTACGCACGCTACATGAACAACCTTGACAAAGAATACGGCGTTGCTGAAGGAGAAGAGTCATGAGCGTTTTTGGCGGAGAAGGCCAATCCCAAGGCCAGTTTCAGAAATCTCTGAACAAAGTATTTATCTTTTACGGCGCTGGCTTTGCAGCCTTTGTCATTGCGCTTGCATTCCTAGAACAACTGGGCATGCCTAAGGAGTACATTGGTTATGCCTTCTTGGCTGCCACAGTGCTTTTGTACGGCGGTATTGGCGTGATGAGTCGCACCAACGATGCAGCCG
>JACCDK010860779.1_pt1 | contig 27833 bp, 24 predicted proteins | sample 7445871 | NCBI WGS metagenome assembly JACCDK01 (sample SAMN15323436, study PRJNA562643) | freshwater metagenome | isolation source: river surface water | place: USA:Blue River Watershed | collected 2017-08-15 | reverse complement strand
TGCTGGCGCTGTAGGCACTGGCGTTGGGGTTGCCGTCTTTGCCGGCCACCGAAGCGATGTTGACAATGCGGCCGTATTGGCGGGCTTTCATGTGCGCACTCAATTCTCGGCAGCAATAAAACAAGCCGTGCACATTGACCTCAAACACTTGCTTCCAAGCTTCCACCGGATAGTCCCACACCTTGGTGTTGGGCCCCGTGATGCCGGCGCTGTTGACCAGCACATCCACCCCCGCCATGGCGGTGGTCTGCGCGGTGGCCCGCTGCACAGATGCGTGGTCGGTCACATCAACCGTCACCGTCTGGACTTCGGCGCCGGGCAGCAAGGCTCTTAACTTCGCGGCAGCGGCGTCCATGCCCTCTGCATCGCGGTCCCAAATCGTGAGGCGCGCACCCGACGCCAACATGCGTTGTGCAATGGCAAAACCGAGACCGGTGGCACCACCGGTGATGACCGCGTGGCGGCCTTTCATGTCCAGCAAATTCATGGGTACTTTCTGCGGGCTCAAATGGTCATGCCGCCATCGACCATGTAAGCGTTACCGGTCGCAAAGATCGATTCGTCAGAAGCCAAAAAGGTGACGATGGGGGCAATCTCAGAGGCCTGCGCCAAACGCCCCATGGGTTGGCGGTTGATGAAGTCCTTGCGCGCCTGCACCGGGTCGGCATAGCTGTTGATGCGGTCTTGCAGCGAAGGCGTGTCCACCGTGCCCGGGCAGATCGCATTGCAACGAATGCCTTGGCGCACAAAGTCTGCGGCGACGCTTTTGGTGAGCCCAATCACCGCCGCTTTGCTGGTGCCATAGATGAAGCGGTTGGGCAGCCCCTTGATGCTGGAACACACACTGGCCATGTTGATGATGCTGGCGCCCCGCCCGTCTTTCTCAAACTGCGCGACCATTTTGGGAAGAGCGGCTTGAATCATCCAATACTGCGAACGCACATTCAGATTGAAGGCGAAACTCCAATCGTCGTCTTGCGCGGCCAAGATGCTGCCGTTGTGCACGAAACCTGCGCAATTGAACAAAATATCGATGCGCTCCAAGCTGGCGACCTGGGCAGTTATGGCTTGCTTGTCCAACACATTCAAGACCGCGGTGTGCACGTTGGCCACGCCTTGATACGACTTGAGCAATTCTGCATTGACATCGGTCGCATAAACGGTTGCACCTTCGGCAGCCATGGCCAAGGCGGCAGCTTGGCCAATCCCCTGACCTGCAGCGGTGACCAGTGCGGTTTTTCCTTTGAGTCTCATGAGGCCTTGATCTCCAGATGGGTGATTTGTCTTTGCGCAATCGCTTGCCAATCCCAGGCGATGCCCAGCCCGGGGCTTTCTGGCGGAGTGGCAAAGCCATCCACCACGTTCAGACGCGAGGTGGTGATGTCATCGAGCTGCGGAATGTATTCCACCCAAGTCGCGTTGGGTACGGCCGCACAAAGACTCACATGCAGCTCCATCAGGAAGTGCGGGCACACGGCCACATCAAACGTTTCGGCCAAGTGCGCGGTCTTTATCCACGGTGTGATGCCTCCGATGCGCGCCACATCGGGCTGCACGATCGAACAAGCGCCTTGCTCTAGGTATTCGCGAAATTGCATCGGGTGGTACATCGACTCCCCCACCGCCACGGGAATGGTCGTGTGCTCCCGCAACTGCCGGTGTCCCGACACATCTTCAGCGGGTAACGGCTCTTCGATCCAGGCCAAGCCCAGCCCCTCAAATGCCCGCGCACGGCGCACCACCTCGGCTCGGTTAAAACCCTGATTGGCATCGGTCATCAATTCAAACCCCGGGCCAACGGCATCTCTGACCGCACTCAGGCGGGCCACGTCTTCGCTGACATGGGGTCGGCCAATCTTGATCTTGGCTCCCTTAAAGCCTTGGGCTTGTGCCTCTAAGGTTTGCGCCACCAAGGCTTCGGGCGACAAATGCAACCAGCCCCCTTCTGTGGTGTACAGCGGCACCCGCGCCTGCGCCCCGCCGAGCAAGCGCCAAAGGGGCAATGCCTGGCTTTGCGCCCGCCAATCCCACAAGGCGGTGTCCACACAAGCCAATGCCAAACTGGTCATGGCCCCTACCGCCGTGGCATGGGTGTGAAAGAAAAGGTCTTTCCAAATGGCCTCGACCATCACCGGGTCGCGTCCGATCAATCGCGGCGCCAAATGGTCTTTGAGCAAAGCCATGACCGAACTGCCGCCAGTGCCAATCGTGTAGGCATAGCCGGTGGCCTCAATGCCGTCGCTGCAGTGCAAGGTGAGCAGCAAGGTTTCTTGGGTCACAAACGACTGAATGGCGTCGGTTCGCAAGACCTTGGGCGGCAAGTTCACTTGCCGAAGGCTCACTCGGTCAATGCGGACGTTGGACATGCAGATGCGGGTTTTGGAGTGAGGGTTTATGCGAAGTCAAAAGGGCTTGACCGCTTAAAACGGACCATGTGATGATTGTGCAACTGGTCTGACCACTTGTCCAATTCGCGTTATCCCTGATCTGCCAGATGCCCCTTCAAACCGTTGAACCGCAGCGCCTTTATCGTCAGATTGCCGAGCAACTTCGGCAACTGATGACGTCTGGCGAATTCGCTGTGGGATCGCGCCTGCCCGCAGAGCGCGATCTGGCCACCCAACTGGGTGTGAGCCGCCCCTCGGTGCGCGAGGCCCTGATTGCGCTCGAGGTCGAGGGCATGATTGAAGTGCGCACCGGCTCAGGTATTTACGTGCAGAGCACCGCCCCCAACCACCACCCATCGGGTGTCAATGGCAACGATGTCACCGCCGAATGGGGGCCCCTCGAAGTGATGAGTGCCCGCATTTTGGTCGAAGCCGAAGTGGCGGCGTTGGCCGCAAACAACGCGCAGAAAAAAGACCTGCAAGCCATCCGCAACGGCTTGCAAAAAATGAAACGGGAAGTGGCCCAAGACGAAGTCCCGCGCTGGGGTGACCAAGCCTTTCACGAAGGCATTGCCCAAGCCTGTGGCAATGGCGTGTTGCTGGACACGGTGCAACGCTTTTGGCAAGCCCGCAACGGCCCCTTGTTTGAGCGCTTGGGTGACTATTTTGAAAACCCCACTTCTTGGCAAGCCGCCATTGCTGAACACCAAGCCGTGCTGGAGGCGATTGAAGCGCGCGACAGCTCTGGCGCTCGCAAAGCCATGCAAAAGCACCTGAAACAAGCCCACAAAAGATACAGCGCGAGCTGGCGCCGCGCTCCCGCCCGATAGGGGTATGCAGTTTTCGCGTCAGTAATTTTTCTAAAACCTTGAAGGAGACAACGATGAGCAAACGATTCACTTTGAAAACTCTGGCCGCACTCGGCGCAGTGGCGCTTGGCACCGCGCTTATGAGCACGGGCGTCCACGCGCAACAAAAGCTCAAGTGGGCGCACGTGTATGAAACGTCTGAGGCCTATCACACCGAGTCGGTTTGGGCGGCTGAAGAAATCAAAAAACGCAGCAACGGCAAGTTTGATATTCAGGTCTTCCCGGCCTCCACACTGGGCAAAGAAACCGACATCAACCAAGGCCTGACCTTGGGCACGGTTGACATGATCATCAGCGGCCCCTCTTTTGCGGCACGCACCTACCCCCGTTTTGGCATCGCGTATTACCCCTTCATCTTCCGCGATGGTGACCACTTGATCGCTTATTCCAAGAGCCCGGTGTTCCAAGAAATGGTCAAAGAATTCCGTGAAAAAACCGGCATTCAGGTCACGGCCTACACCTACTACGGCGCACGCCACACCACGGCCCAAAAGCCGTTCACCAATTGCGCAGGCATGAAGGGCATCAAGATCCGCGTGCCCGATGTACCGGCTTACCGCGCCACGCCTGAGTCTTGCGGCGCCAACCCCACACCGATTGCCTTTGCCGAGGTGTATTTGGCTTTGCAAAACGGCACGGTAGAAGCCCAAGAAAACCCACTGACCACGATCGAAGCCAAGAAGTTCTTTGAGGTGCAAAAAGCCATCATGTTGACCGGGCACATCGTGGATGGCCTGACCACCCAAATTGCCCCACACGTGTGGAACAAACTGAACGACGCCGAGAAGAAACTCTTCACCGATGTGACGCAAGAAGCCGCGGTGCGTGCGACGGCCAAGATCAAAGCACGTGAAGCCGAGTTGGTCGACGAATTCAAAAAGAAAGGTCTGCAAATCGTGCAAGTCGACCGCAAGTCTTTCCAAGATGCGGTGCTGAAAAACAAACCGCTGACTTCGATGGGCTTCACACAGTCTGATTTCGACAAAATCCAAGCCGCCAAGTGAGCGTGACTGACTGTGTCCCGGCACAGTCCTGATGCGGCGGGCCTGCTTCTGGCATGCCCGCCGCATGTTCCCTGCACGATTGAATCAAGGACCCGCCATGAGCAACACCCCCGATCTGGATGCCATGCCCAAAGTCATGGGCGACGATGGGCAATTCCACGCGACCGATGACGAAGTGGATTTGTCGCAGACGCCGGTCGAAGCCTGGGTGGCATTGGTATTTTTTTGGGCCTTGGGACTGACGGTTTTTTACCAATTCTTTACCCGCTACGTGTTGAACAATTCGGCCTCATGGACCGAAGAGATTGCCCGATATTTATTGATCGCCACGGTCTTCACAGGGGCCACCATTGGCGTCGCCAAAAACAACCACATCCAGGTTGATTTCTTTTTCCGCTTTATGCCCGATTGGATGGGCCGTGCCATGGGCACGGTGGTCGATGTGATGCGGGTGGCTTTTTTTGCAACGGCGACGTTCCTCACCGGGCAAATGATGGACAAGCTGGGCAACTACAAGATGACCATCATCGACTTGCCCATGAACTTGGTGTACGGCGTGGTGATGGCCGGATTTGCGGCCATGTGTCTGCGCGCCATATGGGTGGCACGCATCCATTGGCAGCGTGGCTATACCGTGTTGCAACGCCCTGAATCCGAGATGACCGACCGCTGACCGCAGCCCTCTCCAGAAAGATTGTCATGCTGAAAATACTGTTTCTGTTTTTGATGAGTGGCGGCATTCCGGTGGCGATTGCCATGGCCGGGGCCTCGTTGATTTACCTCTTGTTTGCGCAAAGCTCGCCGCCGTTTGTGGTGATCCACCGCATGGTCTCCGGCATTGACAGCTTTCCGCTGCTGGCCGTGCCTTTCTTCATCTTGGCTGGCAACCTGATGAACAACGCGGGCATCACCAACCGGATTTACAACTACGCACTGGCCTTGGTGGGCTGGCTCAAGGGCGGCCTGGGACATGTCAACGTGGTCGGCTCGGTGGTGTTTGCGGGCATGAGCGGCACCGCCATTGCCGATGCCGCAGGTTTGGGCACGATTGAAATCAAGGCCATGAAAGACCACGGCTACAGCACCGAATTTGCGGTGGGCGTCACCGCCGCCTCGGCCACCTTGGGGCCCATCATTCCACCGAGTTTGCCTTTTGTGATCTACGGCATGATGGCCAACGTTTCTGTGGGCGCTTTGTTTTTGGCAGGCATCTTGCCAGGCATTTTCATGGCCTTCCTCATGATGCTTACAGTGGGCTATTTTGCGCACAAAAACGGCTGGGGTTCTGACGTGAAATTCCAGTGGTCAAAAGTCATCAAGGCCTTGGTGGAAACCGCCGTTGTCATCGGCTGGCCCTTGATCGTCTGGTGGCTGGTCACTGGCATGGGCACGCCCGCTCAAATGACGGTGTTTGTGGCTTTGGTGGTTTTGTTTTTGGCCGACAAAGTTTTTAAATTTCAGGCGGTGCTGCCCATCATGACCCCGGTCATCTTGATTGGCGGCATGACCACCGGGGTCTTCACACCCACAGAAGGCGCCATTGCGGCTTGTGTCTGGGCCATCGTCTTGGGTTTTTTCTGGTACCGAACTCTGAACTTCAAGATGTTCGTGAAGATCTGCTTGGACACCGTGGAAACCACAGCCACCGTGCTGTTCATCGTGGCCGCCGCCAGCATTTTTGGCTGGATGCTCACCGCGACAGGCGTCACCAGCGCGATCAGCGAATGGGTCTTGGGCTTCACCAAAGAACCTTGGGTGTTTTTGCTCTTGGCCAATGCACTGATGCTCTTTGTGGGTTGCTTCCTTGAGCCCACCGCTGCCATCACGATTTTGGTGCCGATCTTGGTGCCAATTTGCCAGCAACTGGGCATCGACTTGGTTCACTTTGGCCTGATCATGGTGCTCAATTTGATGATTGGACTCTTGCACCCGCCCATGGGCATGGTCTTGTTTGTCTTGGCCCGCGTGGCCAAGCTCAGTGTCGAACGCACCACCATGGCCATCTTGCCTTGGCTCTTCCCCTTGCTGGGCAGTTTGGCCGTGATCACCTACTTTCCCAACTTGGTGCTGTGGTTGCCTAAGCAGTTTTATTGAACCAGCGGGCGAGGTCTTCTGCGCCCCCATCAACCGATTCACAACATGAACCCTTCATACATTCGCCTGCATCCCGCCGATGACGTAGTCATCGCCCGCGCCCAACTCATGAGTGGCAGCACGGTGGACGGTGTGGCCGTGCGCGGCCTGGTGCCACCCGGACACAAAGTCGCCACCCGCGCCATCGGCGTCGGTGAGCCCGTTCGCCGCTACAACCAGATCATTGGCTTTGCTTCGCAAAACATTACACCGGGCGAGCATGTGCACACGCACAACCTGAACATGGGCGCTGAAAAAGGCAACTTCGAGCGCGATTACGCCATTGGTCAAGACGTCAAGCCCGAGCCCGTGCGCCGACACGCCACCTTCATGGGCTACCCACGCAGTGATGGCCGTGTGGCCACGCGCAACTACATCGGGATTCTCTCGAGTGTCAATTGCTCGGCCACTGCTGCACGCGCGATTGCCGACCATTTTTCGAAGCGCAACAACCCGGCCGCTTTGGCGAATTTCCCCAACGTAGATGGCGTGGTGGCGCTGACGCATGGCACCGGCTGCGGCATGGACACCGAAGGGCTGGGCATTCAGTTGCTAGAGCGCACCTTGGCCGGTTACGCCACGCATGCCAATTTTTGGGGGGTGTTGGTGGTGGGCTTGGGATGCGAGGCGAACCAGCTCAACACCTGGCTGGCACACAGCAGCCTGCGCGAAGGCGATACGCTGAAAGTCTTCAACATCCAAGACACCGGCGGAACGCGCTTGACTGTTGAAAAAGGCATTCAACTGATCGAAGAAATGCTGCCTCGCGCCAACGCCGTCAAGCGCGAACCTTGCAGCGCCGAGCACATCACCGTGGGCCTGCAGTGTGGCGGCTCTGATGGGTATTCGGGCATCAGCGCCAACCCAGCGCTGGGTGCGGCGGTCGACCTGCTGGTGCAGCACGGCGGCACCGCCATTCTCAGTGAAACGCCGGAAATCTATGGCGCTGAACATTTGCTGACCCGTCGCGCGGTGAGGCCGGAAATCGCCCACAAACTGATCGGGCGCATCCGCTGGTGGGAAAACTACACGGCCATCAATGGCGGCGAAATGAACAACAACCCTTCCCCCGGCAACAAGGCAGGCGGCCTCACCACCATCCTCGAAAAATCGCTCGGCGCGGTGGCCAAAGGGGGCACCAGCAACCTGCAAGCGGTGTACGAATACGCCGAACCTGTCACTGCCAAAGGCTTTGTCTACATGGACACCCCCGGCTACGACCCAGTGAGTGCAACCGGCCAAGTGGCCGGCGGCGCCAACCTGATTTGTTTCACCACCGGGCGTGGCAGCGCTTATGGCTGCGCGCCCTCACCCAGCCTGAAGTTTTCGACCAACACCGCCTTGTGGAAAAAACAAGAAGAAGACATGGACCTGAACTGCGGCGAGATCGTCGATGGCGGCGTCAGCATCGCCGAGATGGGACAACGCATTTTCGAGATGATTTTGGCCACCGCCTCAGGCGAGCCGAGCAAGAGCGAGCAGCACGGCTACGGCCAAAACGAGTTTGTGCCGTGGCAAGTCGGCGCGGTGATGTGATTTCTCGAGGGCAAGACTTGGGCTCTGCCCTTCACACTGAAAGACCAGCATGAGCCACACCATTTCTGCGCCGGCGCTGCGCGCCAAAGTGACCCGCATCATTGAACAAGCGGGCAGCACCACGGCCGAAGCCGCACAAGTGGCCGACAACCTCGTCATGGCCAACCTGAGTGGGCACGACTCGCATGGTGTGGGCATGGTGCCGCGCTATGTCGATGCCGTGCTTGAAGGCGGCCTGTCGCCCAACACTGGTGTCAAAGTGATTCGCGACACCGGCCCCTTGCTCAACCTGGATGGCCAGCGCGGCTACGGTCAAATCACGGGCGTGCAAGCCATGCAGATGGGCATTGAACGCGCCAAAAAATGGGGTGTTTGCACAGTGGCCCTGAGCCGCTCTCACCATTTGGGCAGGATTGGCCACTTTGCCGAAATGGCGGTCGCAGAAGGGCTGGTGTCGATGCACTTTGTCAATGTGCTCTCGCGCCCGGTGGTGGCCCCTTTCGGCGGTGGCGATGGGCGCTTTGGCACCAACCCGTGCTGCATCGGCGTTCCAATGGGCCCGCGCGCGCCCTTTGTGCTGGACTTTGCCACCAGCCGCGTGGCCCAAGGCAAGATGCGCGTGGCCCACAACAAAGGCGAGTCCGTCCCGCACGGCTATTTGATCGACGAACATGGCCACCCCACCACCGATCCTGGCGTGGTGGTGGTGCCACAAAGCAACGGCGCGTTTGGCGCCCTGATGACCTTTGGCGAGCACAAAGGTTTTGGCATGGCCATGGCCTGCGAGCTCTTGGGTGGCGCCCTCACGGGCAGTGGCACTTGGCACCGCGAAGCCGACCAGCAACGTGCCGTGTTAAACGGCATGTTGACGATGCTGATCGACCCCACTGCCTTGGGCACGCAAGCCGCGTTTGAAAAAGAGGCCTTGGCCTTTGCCGATTGGTTGCGCCAAAGCCCCCACGCGCCCGGCAGCGATGGTGTGCGCATGGCCGGCGAGCCTGAGCGTGCGGCCCGCATCGAGCGTGAGCAACACGGCATCTGGATCGACGAGGCCACTTGGGCCGAAATCGAGGCCTCTGAGGAAAAACTCCAACGGCGTTGAGCCGTCCCCGCCCCTTGCCTATGCACACCACCATGCCCCTGTCTGCTGCTGCCCTTCACACTCTGCCCGCGGCCATTCAGCGCCCCGGTTATGACCGCACCAGTCACGCCCCGGGTGTGGTGCATTTGGGTTTGGGTGCTTTTCACCGCGCCCACCAAGCCTTGGTTTTTGACCACCTGTTGGCCGGGGGCGACACACGCTGGGGCATTCTCGGTGTGGGCATGACACGGCCCGATTTGGTCGAGCAACTGCGCGCACAAGACGGCCTTTATGCCGTGCGCGTGGCCGATGGGCAAGGCGTGAGATGGCAAGTGCCCGGCGCACTGTGGCGCACCCATGTGGCCACCACCGAACGCGAGGCGGTGCTGCATGCCATTGCCGCACCTGCCACCCGCTGGGTCACCCTGACGGTGACCGAAAAAGGCTATACCGCTGCGCTGGGCCAACTGCTGTTAGACGGTTTGCGCCTGCGCCACCGCAACGGCCTGCCCGGCCTCACGGTGGCTTCGTGTGACAACCTGCAAGGCAATGGTCAAAAATTGAAAGCCTGGGTCGAAGCGGCGGCCACCGCAGGCGACACGGAGTTGTTGCGCTGGCTGGACAAGCAATGCGCTTTTCCGTGCAGCATGGTCGATCGCATTGTTCCTGCCGCCACGCCCGAAGTCATGGCCGCAGCGCAAGAGGCTCTGGGCGTGCAAGATCAATGCGCCTTGAGCACTGAAGGTTTTTGGGAATGGGTGATTGAAGATCGTTTTGCAGACCCCTCTGATGCCGCCTTGCTGAAAAGCGCCGGAGTGCGCGTGACAGACGATGTGCACAGCTACGAAGAAGCCAAGCTGCGCATGCTCAATGGCAGCCACACGGCGATGGCGCTCATGGGAGCGATCACGGGCCGGCCCTACATCGCCAGTTGCATCGGGGTTGCGCACATTCGCACCTTTGTGCACCAACTCATGAGCCGCGAGGTCTCACCGCACCTCAGCCGCACCGACTGGGCCTCATACCGTGATGCCCTGATTGCCCGTTTTGGCAACCCGTATCTGAAGCACAGCGTGCACCAAATCGCCACCGACAGCTCGCAAAAAATTCCGCAACGCTGGCCGCCCTCGGTGCTGGGGCAAATGGCCCACGGCGCTTCTTTTGAGCGCCACGCTTTGGCCGCCGCCTTGTTTGTGCGTTACACCCTGGGCGAAGACGAGCAAGGCCAAGCCTATGCCCTGAACGACCCCCAAGCCGAACTTCTGAAGGCCTTGGGCGCAGCTCAGCGCAGCGAGCCCGAGGCCTGCGTGCGCGCGTTGCTGGCCCGCGAAGACCTGTGGGGCAAGACCCTGCCCGGTCATGCGGCATGGATTGCGCGTGTGACGCACTGGCACCAACAAGTGCTGCAACTGGGGGCCGACGCGGCGATTCAACAACTGCTTGCACAGGACGCCTGAGCCATGAAGATCACCGCCGCCCGTGTCATTGTGTGTTGCCCCGGCCGCAACTTTGTGACGCTAAAAATTGAAACCGACCAAGGCGTCACGGGCATCGGCGATGCCACCTTGAATGGCCGCGAGTTGGCTGTGGTCAGTTACCTCGAAGACCACGTGGTGCCCTGCCTGATCGGGCGAGATCCTCAGCAGATCGAGGACATCTGGCAATACCTTTACAAGGGCGCTTATTGGCGGCGCGGCCCGGTCACCATGAGCGCCATTGCAGCTGTGGACACGGCGCTCTGGGACATCAAAGCGAAGATGGCCAATCTGCCGCTGTACCAGTTGCTGGGCGGCCGCAGCCGCACGGGCGTGATGGTCTATGGCCACGCGAATGGGCGCGACACCGCCGAAACCGTGGACCAAGTTTTGCGCCACAAAGAAGAGGGCTACATGGCCATCCGCGCGCAAAGCGGGGTGCCGGGCTTGAACAAGGTGTATGGCGTGAGCGGCTCCCAACGCCTCTACGAGCCCGCCGATGGCAACTTGCCCAGCGAGCACGACTGGAGCAGCGAAAAATATTTACGCCACACCCCCGCTTTGTTCGAAGCGGTGCGCGAAGCGGTGGGTCCCGACATCCATTTGTTGCATGACGTGCACCACCGCCTGACGCCAATTGAAGCCGGGCAATTGGGCCGAGCACTGGAGCCCATGAAACTGTTTTGGATGGAAGACCCGACCCCGGCCGAAAACCAAGACGCTTTTCAGTGGATACGCCACCACACCACCACACCGATCGCGGTGGGGGAAATTTTTAACAGCATCTGGGACTGCAAAACGCTGATCGAGAAACAACTGATCGATTACATCCGCACCACCGTGGTCCATGCGGGCGGCATCACCCACTTGAGGCGCATCGCCGATTTGGCCAGCCTTTACCAAGTGCGCACCGGCTGCCACGGCGCCACCGATTTGTCGCCGGTGTGCATGGGGGCCGCCTTGCACTTTGACACTTGGGTGCCCAACTTTGGCGTGCAGGAATACATGCCGCACAGCGAAGAAATGCTCTCGGTCTTTCCGCACGACTGGCGTTTTGAGCGCGGCATGATGTATTGCGGGGAGACGCCTGGCCACGGCGTGGACATCGACGAAAAACTGGCTGCCAAGTACCCCTACCAAAGGGCTTATCTGCCCGTGAACCGCCTGCAACACGACGGCACGCTGTGGAACTGGTGAGGACTGGTGAGGGCCTTGGGCGAACCGATTGCGGGGCTTTAAAGCACCCGAGCCAGCGCCGCTTGCAAGTGCTCGGAGGGCAAGCGCTTGAAGCCCGAACGGGCAAACCGCTGCAAGCGGCCTTGCATAAACGCCACCAAGACCGAGGCGATCAACTGGGCATCGCTGGCTGACACTGCGGGTTCAGCGCCTTTAAGCGACTGACGCAATTGCGCCTCGATTTTGTCAAACAACAAATTGATGCGTTCTTGCAAGCGCTCGTGCTCGAGCACCAAGGCATCGCCAATCATGACGCGGCTCATGCCGGGATTTTTCTCGGCAAATTGCAACAACAGGGCCACGATGCGGCTGGCTTGCACCGGCCCGGCAGGCTCGCGGTCGGTGACTTGCCGAATCAAGCCCATCACCGATTGGTCGACAAAATCAATCAAGCCCTCAAACATCTGGGCCTTGCTGGCAAAGTGCCGGTACAGGGCCGCTTCACTCACGCCAATCTTGGCGGCCAAACTGGCCGTGGTGACCCGCTCTGCACCGGGCTGCTCCAACATGGCGGCCAAGGTTTGCAAGATTTGCAAACGGCGCTCGCCCGGACGCGGACGTTTGCGAACCGGTGTCGCCTCGTCGTCGGATGAAGGCGCGGTGAGGTGTTCTGTGTCTGCCATCGTTTTGTCTTCCCAGCTTGATCGATTCACCTGATTGTGCAGACCTGCTCAGTCGTCTGGCCGTTTAAACCATTCACCACTGGACCGCTCAACGGCTGCGGATCATGGTGCCAAAGGCCTGCTCGGACAACACTTCCAGCAGCATGGCGTGGGGCACGCGGCCATCGATGATGTGCACCGCATTGACCCCGCTCTTGGCGGCATCCAGCGCACCCGCAATTTTGGGAATCATGCCACCGCTGATGGTGCCATCGGCACACAACTCGTCAATTCGCGCGGGCGTGAGCTCGGTCAACAACTGGCCTTCTTTGTCCAGCACCCCGCGGATGTTGGTCAGCATCAACAGCTTTTCAGCCTGCAACACGGTGGCCAATTTGGCGGCCACCACATCGGCGTTGATGTTGTAGCTTTCGTTGTTCACGCCAAAACCAATCGGGCTCACCACGGGGATGAAGGCGTCGTCTTGCAGGCATTGCAAGATAGAGGGGTCGATACTTTCGATATCGCCCACTTGCCCAACATCGTGCTCTTTTGAGGGGTCTTGGCTGTCCACCAAGCGCAATTTTTTGGCCCGAATCAGGCCTCCGTCGCGGCCGGTCAAGCCCACCGCCTTGCCGCCGGCGCGGTTGATCATGCCCACGATGTCTTGCTGCACTTCACCGCCCAGCACCCACTCGACCACTTCCATGGTCTCGGCATCGGTCACGCGCATGCCCTGAATGAACTCGCCTTTTTTGCCGAGACGCTTCAAGGCGGTTTCAATTTGCGGGCCACCACCGTGCACCACCACCGGGTTCATGCCGACCAATTTGAGCAACACCACATCTTCGGCAAAGGCTTGCTGCAAAGCGGGGTCGGTCATGGCGTTACCGCCGTATTTGATGACCAAGGTTTTACCGTGGTACTTGCGGATGTAGGGCATGGCCTGCGCCAAGATCAAGGCCTGGTCATGCGGCGCAACAGCGGGGGTGTCTGGTTTTGCGGGGGTGGCGGTCATGGGAAAAATCTGAAAGGGGTCAACGTCAAAAGAGATTGTGCCGCAAGCCTGTGGCCCTCAAAGGATCTCGGCCAGCATGCGGTCCACGCCTTGTTGCCAAGGGGGCAAGACCACGCCAAAGGCCTGCTGCAACTTGCGGGTGTTCAGGCGTGAATTGAGTGGGCGCTTGGCCGGCGTGGGAAACGCCGAGGTGGGCACCGCCGCGATGTCGCGAACCACCAGCATCATTTCGGGCTGGATCTGACGGGCTTGCGCGATGACATGGCGGGCGTAGCCATGCCAGCTGGTCTCGCCTCCTGCCACCAAATGGTAGAGCCCCGACAAATCGGGCTGCTGCTGCAAACGGCGCAGTGCGATGGCGGTGACATCGGCGATCAAGTCGGCGCCGGTCGGCGCCCCCCATTGGTCATCGATCACCGTCAGGCGCTCTCGCTCCGCGGCCAATCGCAACATGGTCTTGGCAAAGTTGCCGCCACGCGCCGCATAGACCCAACTGGTGCGAAAAATCAAATGCCGGCAGCCACTGGCCACAATCGCCTGCTCGCCTGCCCGCTTGGTCTGGCCATAGACGCTGAGCGGCCCCGTGGCGTCGTCTTCTTGCCAAGGCCGGTCGCCCTCACCATTGAACACATAGTCGGTCGAGTAATGCACCAAACAGGCGCCCACTTCGGCAGCCACTTGGGCCAATGCGGCCGGTGCCCATGCATTCAGGGTGCGGGCGAGTTCGGGCTCGCTCTCGGCCTTGTCTACGGCGGTGTGGGCAGCGGCATTGACGATGACATCGGGTTGGTAAGCCCGCACGCTTTGCGCCAACCGATCGGGCTGCGCCAAATCGCCACAAAAGTCGGTGCTGTGCCGGTCCAGCGCCAGCACGTCCCCCAAGGGCGCCAAACTGCGTTGGAGCTCCCAGCCCACTTGGCCGTTTTTTCCAAGCAAGAGAATTTTCATGCTGCGCTGTAATGTTGTTGCACCCACTCGCGGTAGGCGCCACTTTGCACATGTTGCACCCACTCGGGGTTGGCCAGATACCACTCGACTGTTTTGCGAATGCCCGACTCAAACGTCTCGGCCGGCTTCCAGCCCAATTCGGCCTCGAGCTTGCGGGCATCGATGGCGTAGCGGCGGTCGTGCCCCGGCCGGTCGGTCACATAGGTGATCTGGCTGGCATAACTGCTGCCATCGGCCTTGGGGCGCAAGCCATCGAGCAATCGGCAAATGGTTTGCACGATCTCGATATTGGGCTTTTCATTCCAACCGCCCACGTTGTAGGTTTCACCCAAACGCCCCGCCTCGAGCACGCGGCGAATGGCGCTGCAATGGTCTTTCACATACAACCAATCGCGGATCTGCATGCCATCGCCATACACCGGCAGGGGCTTGCCAGCCAAGGCGTTGACGATCATGAGCGGGATGAGTTTTTCAGGGAAATGGTAGGGCCCATAGTTGTTGCTGCAGTTGGTGGTCAGCACCGGCAAACCATAGGTGTGGTGCCACGCCCGCACCAAATGGTCGGAGGCCGCTTTGCTGGCACTGTAGGGGCTGTTGGGCTCATAGCGGTGGGTCTCGGCAAAGGCCGGATCGCCCTTGGCCAAAGAGCCATAGACCTCGTCGGTCGAGACATGCAAAAAGCGAAAGGCGGCTTGCTCGGCGTCGGGCAATGCGCTCCAATAGCCGCGCACCGACTCCAGCAAATGGAAGGTGCCCACGATGTTGGTGTCGATGAACGCGCCGGGTCCGTGAATCGAGCGGTCCACATGGCTCTCGGCGGCAAAGTTGATGACCGCGCGCGGCCGGTGCTCGGCCAACAAGCGGCTCACCAAGGCGCTGTCCCCGATGTCGCCTTGCACCAATTGGTGGCGTGCATCCCCTTGCAAGCTGGCCAGCGTTTCGGGGTTGCCGGCGTAGGTGAGCTTGTCCAGGTTGATGACGGTCTCTTCGCTGGCGGCCAGCCAATCGAGGACGAAATTGGCACCAATAAACCCGGCGCCTCCGGTGACAAGAAGAGTCATGAATTGTGCGATCAGGCGGGCGCCACGGGTTGTTGCGCCACAATGCTGCGATTTTAGAAGCAATGCACCCAATCACGGGTAAAGTGCAGCGTTCAAGTGTCCACCGATCAAGGAAGCTCACCATGGCCAAATCCACCAGCACGCCCCGCAGCAAAGCGACTGCATCTGCCCCCGCTGACAGCCCGACACCGGCCGTTCAGCATGTTTGGCTGGCCGGTTTGGGGGCCATGGCCAAAGCCCAAGAACAGGGCAGCAAAGCCATCGAGGCCTTGGTCAATGACGGTCTGGCTTTCCAGCGCAAAAGCCAAGCCGAAGCCCAGCAACGCCTGCACGAGGCGACCGAACGCCTGACCCACATGGCCAGCGATTTTGGCCAACAAACGTCGGTGCGGGTGGACAAACTGGAGCATCTGTTTGAAGACCGCGTGGCCAAAGCGCTGCACCGCTTGGGCATGCCCACACTGCTGGATATTCAGGTGTTGAACGACCGCGTCGCGCAACTCGAAGCACAGTTGGCGGCCTTGTCGGGTGTGGCCACCGCCCCAGCGTCAAAAAAAGCAGCGCCCGCATCGGCCCGCAATAAGCCCAAAGCAGCAGGCACTGGTAGCGCCAAGACGGTCAAGAAATCAAGCTGATTGACGACCGCCCAACACCTTCCGCTTGCCACGCTCCGATATGGCCAAAAAAGCCCCCCGCCGCACCGCCGAACGCATTGCAGAGGTGACGCTGCAACTGTTCAACCGGTTTGGCGAACCCAATGTGTCGACCACGTTGATTTCGTCAGAGCTCAACATCAGTCCGGGCAACCTTTACTACCACTTCCCGTCTAAAGACGCTTTGGTCAACCAACTGTTTGACCAATACGAAAGCGCCATGTTGGGCCTGCTGGATGCCGCGTCCGATGTGAAAGACATCGAAGACGCTTGGTTTTTTCTGCACTCGCTGTTTGAACAGGTTTGGAATCACCGGTTTTTGTACCGCGATTTGAACAACCTCTTGTCGGGCAACCGGCACTTGGAAACGCATTTTCATGCCTTGCTTGAGCGGCAAACCCATGCCTTCCGACAGATGCTCGAGTCTTTGGCTGCGGCCGGTCTGATGCGCATCGACCCAGACAGCATCGAAACCCTGTCGGCCAGCATGTCGGTCATGGTGACGTATTGGCTGAGCTACGAATATGTGCGCAACCCTCGCCAGGCCATGGAGCCCGCCAGCGCCAGCTTGGCCTTGACGCGTGGCGCGCAACACGTTTTGGCGCTCTTGACGCCCTATATGGCCAGCGCCGATTTGCAAACCCATTTGCAAAGTTTGTCTGCGGCCTACGGATCGGCTCAGCCCTGAGCCAGCGGCTGACCGCGCTGCCCTCAAGCAGCGCTCTTGACGCGGCGCATTTCAGGCCTGACGTTGCGCAGCCAGCGCCAGCAGACCATCAAAAATGAGGTTGTCGACCAATTCAAATTGCACCGACATGCTGGGAGCCATTTTCCAGCCCGCGCCACCGGTCATCACACACATTGGTTCTTCTCCGGTGTGCTGACGCAGGTGTTGCACCATGCGTTCACAAGCCCCTGCGATGGCATAGGTGCCGCCACTGGTCAGCGCATCGCTGGTATTGGTGGGAAATGCCGTGACCTCCCCCGTGGGCACGTGCAAGCCCGCCGTGCCCGATTCGAGTGCGCGCAGCATGATGCCGTGACCGGGGAGAATCAGCCCCCCCAAAAACCGTCCCTCGGCATCGATCGCTTCCACCGTCACGGCAGTGCCCACCATGACCACCACCAAAGGTCGCGGCGCACCGCCTTGCGCCAACATGCGCCGACGGGCGCCCACCATGGCGACCCAGCGGTCGGCACCCAATCGGCTGGGGTGGTCATAGCCATTGATCAAGCCGGCCTCGGCCGCACTGGGCACCACCCAGTGGGGGTGAATTTCCCAAATTTCCATTTGCTCTTGCACCCGGCGCTTGATGGCATCGCCCGCCACCACACAGCCCAGCATGTAGGCCGGCTCGGACAAGCGAGCCCAAGGACCTTCAGCCAGGCGGTCGATGTTTTCCAAAAACTCGGCGCCATGGGCCAACAGCGCGGCGTCCGGGTGTGGACGCTCGTAAAGCGCCCACTTGAGTCGGGTGTTGCCGACGTCAAGAGCTAAAAAAGTCATGCCCGCATGATAATGACTTTCCCCCTCAAAGATCCCGCACTGAGGGCCGTCGCGGGAAGAAAAACCCGCAGTCGTTCAGAGATTCTTTATGCCTGCGCCCGCGTCCAACCCGTCAGGTCCAGCGCCGCCAAGGCCATGATCTTGGCCGAGTCGACCAACTCCTGAATCCCCACATATTCGTCGGGCTGGTGCGCCAAATCCAAAATGCCTGGCCCATAGGCGATGCAATCACGCAGCTGGCCCGTTCGCACAATGTGCTTTTGGTCATAGGTGCCGGGACTGGCAATGTAGCGGGGCTCTCGGCCCAGCACACGTGCAATGGCTCTCGCCGTGGCGTCCACCACCGGGGCGTCTTTGGGCGTTGCGGTGGGCACAAAACTCATGATGTCGCGCACCGCATAGTCAAAGCCGGGACGGCTGCGTTTGAGCTCGTCCAACATGTCGATGATTTCTTGCTTAACCGCTTCCAAATTTTCTTCGGCAATAAAGCGCCGATCGAGCACGGTGCGGCAACTGTGCGCCACCACAGGCGCGGGGGTTTGCGCCGTGGGCCAACCGCGTGCATCGGTGGCATAGATTTGCTCGACTTGCCCGCCATGAATGCTGTTGATGTTGAGGGTGCTGGCCCGTGCACCCGGCGGCTCCACCGGCTCTGCGGTCAATCGGCCTTGCAGTCGCGGTTGCAATTGCGTTTCCAACAAATGAATGAAGGCGCTCATGTGGTTGATGGCGCTGTCGCCCAAAAAAGGCATCGAGCCGTGGGCAATGCGCCCGCGCGTCTCCACTTCGCCCCACCACACGCCCCGGTGACCCAGGCAAATGCGGTCCACCCCCAGCGGCTCCGGAATGATCACATGGTGCACACGCGGCTTGCTGAAGAAACCGCGCTCGGCCAAATAACCCACCCCGGCAAAGCCGCCCGACTCTTCGTCCACGGTGCCACTGATTTCTAAGGCACCGGGAATCGGCAGGCCCGACTCGATCAAGGCTTCACAAGCGATGATGCTGGCGGCCAAGCCCCCCTTCATGTCGCAGGTGCCACGGCCATATACACGCCCATTGGCCACTTGGCCGCCAAAGGGGTCAAAGGTCCAAGCCGGGCCAGCTTCGACCACATCGATGTGGCTGTTGAAATGCACGCATTCGCCCGTCCCTGTGCCCTGCCAGCGCGCCACCACATTGGTGCGCGGGTGGTGGTCGCTGTCGCCCGGGGCACCCCAAGCCCGCACATACTCAACGGCAAAGCCTTTTTTGGCCAAGCGCTCACCGATTCGCTGTGCACAGGCCTCATAAGCGTCGCCCGGCGGGTTCACCGTCGGGATGCGCACCAGCTCTTGGGTCAGTGCCGTGACGTCCTCACGCTTGCCCTCGATGCGCTCCAGCAGCTGTTGAACAGGTGATTTCATAGGGGCACTCTAGCGCTGAGCCGCTTGGAGCCGCGTCACGCAGGGCACAGTGCCCGAAAAAAGGCCGCCTTGGCGGGGCTCAGTTTTGCTGCCAAGGCAAGCCCCGGTAGCGCCAGCCTCCGGTCAGCCCCCGGTGGCCGTGGGCATCGGGGTCGCCCTCGAAGCCCTCCAAGATGTTGTAGGCCTGCAGCCCCAACTCGGTGGCGCGCTGGGCGGCGGCAATCGAGCGCACGCCACTGCGGCACAACAACACCAACTTTTTGCCGCTGGCCCCCAGGGCTAGGACGCCGGCATCGAAGCCCGGGTTGGGGGCCATGCCCGGCCACTGCTTCCACGCCAAGGCATGGGCGCCGGGCACAAAGCCCACCCATGTGCGCTCGGCATCGCTGCGCACGTCCACCAGCTCGGCTTGGCCCGACTGCACCCAGGCCCAGGCCAAGGCGGGGCTGATGTCACCGGCATAGCCCGCAGCCGCTTGCACAACGTCAGTGGAGGAAGATGAAGTAGCAGTCATGGGAATTTCCTGAAGATTGATGCGAAACGAAGGCGCGATGAAATTGAGAAAAACAGGCGTGAATGATAACTTTTTCAGTCTCCCGTGGCGGGTTCTTGAGCGTCAGTGACAGGAAAGCCGCTAGCGATTAAGATGCGGCTCTTGATTGACGTTTACGTCAACGTCAAACACACGAACCAAGAGACAAACATGACCGATCTGTCCGCTGAATTCAAAGCCCTGGCCGAGTACCGCCCCAGCCACAAAGTCCGCTTCGTCACGGCCGCCAGTTTGTTTGACGGGCACGATGCCGCCATCAACATCATGCGGCGCATTTTGCAAAGCATGGGCGCCGAAGTCATTCATTTGGGGCACAACCGCTCGGTCGACGAAGTGGTGACCGCGGCGCTGCAAGAAGACGCGCAGGGCATCGCCATCAGTTCTTACCAAGGCGGGCACAACGAGTATTTCACTTACATGGTGGAGCTGCTGAAAGCCCGTGGCGGTGAGCACATCCGAGTGTTTGGTGGCGGCGGCGGTGTGATTGTGCCGTCCGAGATCCGCATGCTGGCTGAGCATGGCGTGCGCATTTTCAGCCCCGAAGATGGTCAAAAAATGGGCCTCGCCGGCATGATCGGCGAGATGGTCATGCGCTGCGACCAAGACCTCACGCCCCACGCACCCAAAACCCTCGAAGCCATTCAGGGCCACAGCGAGATGAGCTGGCGGGCTCTGGCCCAACTCATCACCGCGCTGGAAAACAGCCCCAACGCCGCCACTGGCCAAACGCCAAAGTCGGCCGTCGATGCCACGCTGCTGGCATCGCTGCGGGCCCAAGCCGCACAAAAGAAAGTGCCCGTTTTGGGCATCACCGGCACGGGCGGTGCAGGCAAATCTTCGCTGACCGACGAATTGATTCGCCGTTTGCGACTGGACCAAGACGACGCCCTGCGGGTGGCCGTGATCTCGATCGACCCCTCGCGCCGCAAGAGTGGCGGCGCTTTGCTGGGCGACCGCATCCGCATGAACGCCATCGGCCCATGGTCAAAAGGCCCGCGCGTGTTCATGCGTTCGCTGGCCACGCGCGACTTTGGCTCTGAAATTTCGGCCGCCTTGCCCGACGTGGTGGCCGCTTGCAAAGTGGCTGGCTTTGATTTGGTGGTGGTGGAGACCTCGGGCATTGGCCAAGGCGATGCGGCCATCGTGCCGCATGTGGATGTGCCGATGTATGTGATGACGCCCGAGTTTGGCGCCGCCAGCCAGCTTGAAAAAATCGACATGCTGGACTTCGCCGAGTTTGTGGCCATCAACAAATTTGACCGCAAAGGCGCCAGTGACGCCCTGCGCGACGTGGCCAAACAAGTGCAGCGCAACAAAGAGTGCTGGACTGTGCCGCCCGAACAAATGCCGGTGTTTGGCACCATGGCCGCGCGCTTCAATGACGATGGCGTGACGGCGCTTTACCAAGCCCTCAAGCAACGCCTGTCGGAGTTGGGCATGGCAACGACCGAGGGGCGCTTGCCGCTGGTCTCGGTGCGCCACAGCAGCCACCAAAATCCCGTGGTGCCCTCTTCGCGCACACGCTATTTGGCCGAGATCAGCGGCACCGTGCGGGGCTACAAAAAGCGCGCCATCGACCAATCGCGTTTGGCCCGTGAAATCCAACAACTGCGTGCCGCTGCGCGCATGCTGGAAGTGGGCAAATCGGGGCGCGCCAAAGCCGCCGAAGCAGCGATTGACCTGGCCGTGTCGCGCGAGCAAACGCAAGACCCGACCGCCCGCAAATTGTTGGCCCAATGGCCCGACATGCAAAAAGCCTATGCCGGCGACGAGTACGTGGTGAAGATCCGCGACAAAGAAATCCGCACCGCATTGACCACTGTCTCGCTCAGTGGCACCCGCATCCGCAAAGTGGCCTTGCCCCAATACGAGGACGATGGCGAGATCTTGAAATGGTTGATGCTGGACAACGTGCCCGGCAGCTACCCCTACACCTCGGGCACCTTTGCCTTCAAGCGCGAGGGCGAAGACCCGACCCGCATGTTCGCCGGCGAGGGCGATCCGTTTCGCACCAACCGCCGCTTCAAGTTGGTCAGCGAGGGCTTGCCGGCCAAGCGCTTGTCCACCGCCTTTGACTCGGTCACGCTGTATGGCAACGACCCTGATTTGCGCCCCGACATTTACGGCAAGATCGGCAACTCGGGGGTCAACGTGGCCACGCTGGACGACATGAAGGTGTTGTATTCGGGCTTTGATTTGTGCAACCCCACCACCAGCGTGTCGATGACCATCAACGGCCCTGCGCCGTCCATCTTGGCCATGTTCATGAACACGGCCATCGACCAAAACATCGACAAGTTCAAAACAGAAAACGGCCGCGAACCCACCGACACCGAAATCGCGAAGATCAAAGAATGGGTGCTGGCCAATGTGCGCGGCACCGTGCAGGCCGATATTTTGAAAGAAGACCAAGGGCAAAACACCTGCATCTTCAGCACCGAGTTTTCACTCAAAGTGATGGGCGACATCGCTCAGTATTTCGTGCACCACGATGTGCGCAATTTCTACAGCGTGTCGATCTCGGGCTACCACATTGCCGAGGCGGGGGCCAACCCCATCAGCCAATTGGCTTTCACGCTGAGCAACGGCTTCACCTTTGTCGAAGCCTACTTGGCACGCGGCATGCACATCGACGATTTCGCGCCCAACCTGAGCTTCTTCTTCAGCAACGGCATGGACCCCGAATACACCGTGCTGGGCCGCGTGGCGCGTCGCATCTGGGCGGTGGCCATGAAAGAGAAATATGGCGCCAATGAACGCAGCCAAAAACTCAAATACCACATCCAAACCTCAGGCCGCTCGCTGCACGCGCAAGAGATTCAGTTCAACGACATCCGCACCACGCTGCAAGCGCTGATTGCGATTTACGACAACTGCAACAGCCTGCACACCAACGCCTTTGACGAAGCCATCACCACCCCCACCGAAGACTCGGTGCGGCGCGCCATGGCGATCCAGATGATCATCAACCGCGAATGGGGTTTGGCGAAAAATGAAAACCCCAACCAAGGGTCGTTCATCATCGACGAGCTGACCGAGTTGGTGGAAGAAGCCGTGCTGGCCGAGTTTGAAAAAATTGCCGAGCGCGGCGGCGTGTTGGGGGCCATGGAAACCGGCTACCAACGCGGCAAGATTCAAGACGAGTCGATGCATTACGAGATGCTCAAGCACACCGGCGAGTTGCCCATCATTGGCGTCAACACCTTCCGCAACCCGAAAGGCGATGAAGTGTTGGAAAGCCTCGAATTGGCGCGCTCGACCGAGGAAGAAAAGCAATCGCAATTGCAGCGCCTGCAAGACTTCCACACGCGCCATGCGGCGCAGTCCCCCGCCATGCTCAAGCGTCTGCAACAGGCCGTCATTGACAACAGCAACGTTTTTGAAGTGCTGATGGACGCGGTGCGGGTGTGCTCACTGGGCCAAATCACGAACGCCCTGTTTGAAGTGGGAGGACAGTACCGGCGCAATATGTGAGCGCCAAAATTCACCCAGGATGTGCACAATGTGGCCATGCAAAGACCCACACCTTTCATCGCCCCTGAAGTGTTTGACAATGCCGATGCCGCCTTGCAGCGGGTACAGTCCATTTACGACCAAAGCCTGAACCACCTGCGCGAGGCCATGCGCCGCTATGTGGCGGGCGAGCCGATGGTCGACAAAGTGCGGGCCTGCTACCCCTTTGTGCGCTTGCAAACCACCACCGGCTGGGTGCCTCCCCAGAGCCAAGAGGCCGAGTGGCTGAGTTACGGCTTTGTGGCCACCGCCGGCCGCTACGAAACCACCCTCACTCGGCCTGATTTGTTTGCGGTGTATCTGCGCCAGCAGTTTTCGCTGTTGCTGGCCAACCATGGTGTGGCGCTGGAAGTGGGCACCAGCCAGCTGCCCATCCCGGTGCACTTTTCTTTTGCCGAGAACGACCACATCGAGGGCGAGATGAGCGCCGATCGCCGCGTCCTGATGCGCGAGGTTTTTGACCTGCCTGACCTGACGGCCATGGACGATGGCATTGCCAACGGCACCTACGAACCCGCACCGGGCCAGCCCGCCCCATTGGCCTTGTTCAATGCCCCCCGCATTGATTATTCCTTGCACCGCTTGAGGCACTACAGCGGGACCAACCCGGTGCATTTTCAGAACTTTGTGTTGTTCACCAACTACCAGTTTTACATCGACGAATTCATTGCACTTGGCCGCGCCGAGATGGCCAAACCCGACAGCCCCTATGTGGCCTTTGTCGAACCCGGCAATGTGGTGACCCGCCGTGTGGGTCTGGCCTCAGAGCCCGAAGACGCACTGGGCGCCGCACCGCCGCGCTTGCCACAAATGCCGGGCTACCACTTGGTGCGCGAAGGCCACAGCGGCATCACCATGGTCAACATCGGGGTGGGCCCTGCCAACGCCAAAACCATCACCGACCACATCGCGGTGTTGCGTCCCCACAGCTGGCTCATGCTGGGCCACTGTGCGGGGCTGCGTACCACCCAGCAATTGGGCGACTATGTGTTGGCCCACGCCTATGTGCGCGAAGACCACGTGCTGGACGAAGAGCTGCCGCTGTGGGTGCCGATTCCGGCGCTGGCCGAAGTTCAGGTGGCTTTGGAGCGCGCGGTGTCTGATGTGACCGGCTGCCATGGTGCCGAGCTCAAGCGCCTGATGCGCACCGGCACGGTGGCCAGCACCGACAACCGCAATTGGGAACTGCTGCCCGACAACACCCCGCAGCGGCGCTTCAGCCAAAGCCGTGCGGTGGCACTGGACATGGAAAGCGCCACGATTGCCGCCAATGGTTTTCGGTTTCGCGTGCCCTACGGCACCTTGCTGTGTGTGAGCGACAAGCCCTTGCATGGCGAGATCAAATTGCCCGGCATGGCCAACCACTTTTACCGGGAGCGCGTGAACCAACATTTGCAAATCGGGATTCGTGCGCTGGAGTTGCTGCGCGCCGCAGGCCCAGCGCAATTGCACAGCCGCAAGTTGCGCAGCTTTGCGGAAGTGGCCTTTCAATAAGCCATGGCGCTGGTTTTGCTCAACCCCCACGCCCGAGGTGGGCGCGCGGCCCAGCAGCTGCCCGTGCTGGAAAACTGGCTGCATGTCCATGCACCCGACTGCACTTTGGCCGCCCCCCACACCGTGCAAGAAAGTTTGGCTTTGCTCCATGCACAAGCCCATGGCAGCCGGGTCGTGGCCATCGGCGGCGATGGCACCGTCAACCGTTGGTTGCCTGCCATATTGGCCCGCGAGTTGACTTTGGGATTGGTCCCCATGGGCAGTGGCAACGACATCGCCCGGGCACTGGGGCTGCACGGCAAGCCATGGCACAGCACCTTGCCATTGGCTTTGCACGGCCCGGCCCAAGCGGTGGATGTGGGCCATGTGCAGTGGACCGACCTGCAAGGGGTGCAGCATGAGCTGCCTTTTTTATCGAGCCTGACGGTGGGCTTTGATTCGGCAGTGGCCCTGCGCGCCCTCCAAGGCCCGCGCAGGCTGCGCGGCTTGTCGCGCTATTTATGGGCCACTGTGAAAGAGTTGGTGCAACTGCGGCATTGGCCGCTGTCGGTCAAGGCCGATGGCCAAGTCGTGGCAGAGGGCCCGGCTTTGTTTTTGTCGAGTCTGAACACCCCCAGCTACGGCTCGGGCTTGCCGGCAGTGCCGCAGGCGCAAATGAACGACGGCCAATTGAACCTGTTGTGGGCCGGGCCCTTTTCGGCCGCAGGGGCCGCCTTGATGTTGCCGCGCCTGATGGCGGGGCGGCATTTGGGGCAAGCCGGCGTGCACACCCAGCCCTATCGGCAGTTGCAATTGGACTGCCCACCCGGCGTTCCCGTCGCCGCAGACGGGGAATATTTGGGCATGGCCTCGGCGTTGTCGGTGCGCTGCGCGCCCGCCCAACTGCAGATGGTGCCGGGGGTGACCGCAGCGGGCGCCCTGACGGCGGCGCTAAAGACAAGCCCCAAAGGGCCCACCTACAATGCCTGACATGAAAATACTGTTTGTTGCCGATCCGCTGGAGTCCTTCAAAATTTACAAGGACACCACGTTCTCCATGATGCGAGAAGCGCAAAAACGTGGACACCAAGTGCTGGCCTGCGAGATGACCGACGTGCGTTGGCAACAGGGCGAAGCCGTGTCTGCCCAGGTGCGCGAGATCACCTTGACCGGGCATCCCGAGCGCTGGTTCAGCACTACCGCCGAACACCGCGCTGCACTTAAAGACTTTCATGCCGTGGTGATGCGCAAAGACCCGCCGTTTGACAGCGAGTACTTTTACGCGACCCACTTGCTGAGCCAAGCCGAGCGCGAAGGCGCACGGGTCTTCAACAGCCCGGAAGCCTTGCGCAACCACCCGGAAAAATTGGCGATCTTGGAATTCCCCCAGTTCATCGCCCCTACCTTGGTCACCCGCAGCGAAGCCGACATTCGCGCCTTCCATGCGCAGCACGGCGAGATCATCTTGAAGCCCTTGGACGGCATGGGCGGCATGGGCATTTTCAAAGTGGGCGCTGATGGCCTGAACTTGGGCGCCATCGTGGAAACACTCAACCGCGACGGCCAGCAAACCGTGATGGTGCAAAAGTTTTTACCGGGCATCGCACAAGGCGACAAGCGGGTGTTGTTGATCGGCGGACGGCCGGTGCCGTTTTGTTTGGCGCGCATTCCGCAAGGCGGTGAAGTGCGCGGCAACTTGGCCGCCGGCGGCAAGGGGGTGGCGCAGCCGATCTCGGCGCGTGACCGCGAAATTGCCGAAGCCTTGGGTCCCATCCTGATGGCCCGGGGTTTGATGTTGGTGGGCCTGGACATCATCGGCGACTCCCTGACCGAGATCAACGTCACCAGCCCAACGTGCTTTCAAGAAATCACCGACCAAATGGGCTGCGATGTGGCCGCCTTGTTCATGGACGCCATTGAGGCCGCGCTCGCCTGAAGCGATCAGGTGCTCAAGTCACCTTCTTCAAAGGTGTACACGCGTCCGGGCTCAAACGCCACCCAAGACTCATCGGTGGTCAACGGGGCTGTCACCACCACCGCCACCCGATCGGTTTCACGGGTGTGGTCGGCAAAATTGACACTCAAATCATCGTCACTCAAGGTCGCCTGCATGAAGGGGTGACGCCGCAGCACGTAATGCAAATGGGTGCTGGCATGGGCCCAAAGGGCTTGGCCGTTGGAGAGTAAAAAATTGAAGGTGCCAAAGCGCGAGATTTGCGGCACCAACTCGCGCAAGGTCAAGGACAACTCGGCCACACTCGGCACGCTGGCATGGGATTTGGCCAACTCTTGCATGAGCCAGCAAAACGCGCGCTCACTGTCGGTTTGCCCCACCGGCCTGAAGTTTCCGTGCAACCTGGGAGCGAAGTCCACCAAATTGCCGTTGTGCGCAAAGACCCAATAGCGCCCCCACAACTCGCGCACAAACGGGTGGCAATTTTCAAGGTTCACTTCACCTTGTGTGGCTTTGCGGATGTGCGCGATGACATTGCGGCTTTTGATGGGGTAGTGGCGAATCAACTCGGCCACCGGGGAGGTGCTGGCACTTTGGTGGTCGACAAAATGCCGCACCGCTTTGCCCTCAAAAAAAGCGATGCCCCAACCGTCGCTGTGGTGGTCGGTGATTCCGCCCCGCTGCGCAAACCCACTGAAGCTGAATGTCACATCGGTGGGCGCGTTGCAGTTCATCCCCAACAGTTGGCACATGCTTTAGCCCTTCACTTTGGCGTCGAAGTTCAGAGCGCAGCGCTGGCAAATGCAGGCTTTGTTCTTGGCCGCTTCAGGCACTTGCTGCAACAGACCGGCGCTGAAGTGCACACGTGTGCACCAGCACGGCGGCGCATTTTCCAACGCAGGGGAGCTGTCTTGCGCCGCCATGGCACAGCTGTTGGGCTGGCCACAGACGGGGCAACGACACGGGTCTATGACGTCAGCAGTTGCCATAAGCTGGCCGATTCAGGCCTGCGCGCGATCAAGCCGCTTTGACATTCAAACGCCAAGCGTGCAGCAGAGGCTCGGTGTAGCCACTGGGTTGCGCCTTGCCCTTGAAGACCAGATCGCAAGCCGCTTTGTAGGCCGCAGACTTGTCGAAATTACCGGCCATCGGCTGGTAAGCGGCATCGCCCGCATTTTGGGCGTCCACCACCGCGGCCATGCGTTCCAGGGTTTGCTTGACTTGCTTTTCGGTCACCACGCCGTGGTGCAACCAGTTGGCCATGTGCTGGCTGCTGATGCGCAAAGTGGCGCGGTCTTCCATCAGGCCCACGCCGTTGATGTCGGGCACTTTAGAGCAGCCCACGCCTTGGTCGACCCAACGCACCACATAGCCCAAGATGCCTTGGGCGTTGTTGTCGAGTTCTTTTTGTTTGTCTTCGGCAG
>JACCDK011348146.1_pt1 | contig 27835 bp, 17 predicted proteins | sample 7445871 | NCBI WGS metagenome assembly JACCDK01 (sample SAMN15323436, study PRJNA562643) | freshwater metagenome | isolation source: river surface water | place: USA:Blue River Watershed | collected 2017-08-15 | reverse complement strand
GTGCCATGCCCCCAGAGATTTCGTGAGGGTATGCATTGAATACGCGATCTGGGTTTTGGATGCCACCCATGTCGAGCAATTTAAAGACTCGCTCGCGAGCCTTCGACTTGGATACTCCCAGAGTTCGAACGATAGGCCGAGCTAGTTGGTATCCAACGGTGAAGTTTGGATCAAGGTTGCTCATCGGTTCCTGCGGAATGTAGGCAATTCGCTTACCACGGAACTTAGCCATGGCCTTTTGCGAAATTGCTCCGTTTTCAGCAGAGACTAGATCGTCTCCGTCAAAAAGAATGTGTCCAGAAAGTATCTGAGCATTGCTCGGCAGTAGTCCCAAAATTGAGAAAGCTGTTTGAGATTTTCCGGAACCCGACTCCCCGACGATGCCGAGAACTTCTCCCTTGTCAAGGTAAAACGAAACATCCGACACCACAGTCTTGACGCCGCCGTCTCCCTGAGGATACCCAACGCTTAGGTGCGAAACTGACAACAAGTGATTTGCGTTCTCAACTTTTGACGCTACAGAAAGCTTCTTCGCCGGCTTGATTCGCTTAGCTTTTACCTCAATTTTTTGTGCATCTTCCAAGCCATCTCTAATTGCATTGCCAAGCAGCGCAAAAGCTCCGATGGTGAGTGAGATTACCAACGACGGCCAAAGCACCAATAGCGGGCTTATAAAAATGTTACGGAAGCCATCATTGATCATGCTTCCCCAGCTAATCAATGTGGTGTCACCGAGTCCAAGAAATTCCAATCCGGACTGAATCGAAATTGCGATACCCGAAATCATGGCTGACTGGATAATGATTGGGGCACGAACAACGGTAAAGATGTGTTTTCCGATGATGCGTGCGTCACTCAATCCAGAGACTCGAGCGGCATCAACGTACAACTCATTTCGCACGCCCATTACTGCCGTGCGAGTCAATCTAAAGAAGCCAGGTGCGATGATGATTCCGAACACCGTCATGATCAGATAAATCGATGGGCCCAGGGCGGTTCTGACCGCAAGCAACACAATCATTGCCGGAAGGGCCATGATCATGTTTGAGAGCCAAGATGCAATCGCATCAAACTTGCCGGCGTAATAGCCGGCTAGCAGACCCGACGGCACCCCAACGACAATCGCAACGACAACCACAATCGCGGCTGCAATCAAAGTTGCCTGCGCGCCAAAAATTAGTCGACTCAGTACATCGCGGCCAGCCGAATCAGTACCCAAAAGGTGAGTTCCATCTGGTGGAGTCATGATGCTGTTTGGGTCGGTTAGAAGTGGATCCATTGGCGCAATTACTGGCGCAAGTGCTGCCACCAGCACAACCAAAACTATGTAGCCAAGGGTAATGAGGCCGAGTGGATTTTTGATTAGGCGAGCGAATAGGCCCTGGCGGTTAACCGCCTGCGAAGTTGCTGGCTGTGACATTACTTAACACGCACCTTTGGGTTGAGCCAACCGTTGATTAGATCAACGATTAGGTTGACGATGATGACCACTACAACTGTGAAGACCACAACGCCCATTACGACTGGGGTATCTCCAGAGCCAGTAGCACTTACCGCATACTGGCCCATACCCGGTAGCGCGAAGATGCTCTCAATAATTACAGAACCGCCAAGCATCCCAACAAACTGCAAGCTCAATACGGTTAGTCCTGATGGTGCTGCGGCACGGAGCACATGCTTGAAGAGAATTTCTTTTTCTGCAATACCGCGACTACGAAGAGTTCTAACCCAGTCGCGCTCGTAAACATTTTTGATAGCCGAACGTATTTGCTGTGCTGACGATGCGACCGTGGCAATCACGAGAGCAAAGGTTGGCAAGATAATCGAAAGTAGCCAGCCAATCGGATCTTCTGAGAACGGAACCCATCCGGTTGCTGGTAGCAGTGTGAAAGTAATGGCAAAAATTGTCACCGAAATAACGGCAATTACGAAACCAGGAATTGCAAAACCGGTAATTGCAAGCAGCTGCACAAGCCGGTCAATCCAGCCTCCCTTGATGGCCGCTGCCATACCAAGCACAACAGCGAGAATCGCAGAAATGAAAATTGCGATTCCAACAACGGTCACGGTTACCGGAAGACGATTCGCCAAGGCATCAATGATTGGCTCGTTGTTAAACCAAGAGGTACCGAAATCGCCCTGAATTGCAGCTGAAAGCCAACCAAGGTAACGAGTGAAAAACGGTTGATCCAAACCAAGTTCTGCATTCTTCGCCAAGATGTCAGCCTCTGTTGCGGAGTCACCAAGCAGGCGATATGCAACACCGTCAACGGTAAAGAAAACCAGGAAGTAGGCGACGGTAGTAATCACAAACAGAAGCAGCACGCCTGAGAGCAAGCGTCTTGCAATAAATCCGAGCATCTCGGTGCCTTTCAGCTGAGGTAAATGCGAACTGGGTGAACCGGAGAACTTGAACACCCAGTTCGCATTTGTTCAGTTACTACTTTCCAGTTGGAGCGTAGTTGTATAGGTAAGGAACCGCGTTCTGTGCCTGAATCTGAGTCTTCACACGGTTAGATGCGCCCACAAAGTGGAGCACGCGATAGAACGGAACAAACCATGCTTCTTCCACAGCGATCTGGTTCATCTTTGCTGTCTGAGTCTTTACCTGGTTTGTGGTTCCGGTCTGGTTGAGCACGGCCCAAGCTTTCTTCATTGCTGCGCTCTCGAACTTAAGGTTGTTCCAACCGCCGTCTTTAGCCACGGCAGTTTCTGCGGTAACCAAGTCGGTGCCCTGGAAAATCGACATGATGATTGCTTCGAACTTTCCTGCCTTAGCGTTCGCGTACCAGTTGGTGTCCTGCACCCAGTTGACCTTAACGTTGATTTCCTTTAGGTATCCCTCAACCAATGCATTCAAGTTGGTCTCAGCCCAGTTGTTTAGGTTCAGCGTGAAACCATCTGCGTAACCGGCTTTAGCCATCAGTTCTTTAGCCTTCGCCAGGTCGTACTTGTAGTAGTTGTCTAGCGATTTCTGATACGCAGTTCCGTTTGGCGAGAAGATCTGGGTGGTTGGCTGTGCATTAACTTCAACTGCCTTGGCCAATGCTGCTCGGTTGATTGCATAGTTCAACGCCTGACGAACTTCCACTTTGCCAAGTGCTGGGTTTTTGTTTCCGGCACGGTCAAATAGAACAATTCCCTTGTAGTCCACTGCGCGAGCCTCAGAGAAAATAGTCTTTCCCTTGCTCTTGGCCGCGTTGACTGTTCCTGCTGTCAGATACGCTGCGTCAACCTGACCACCAAGCAAGGCGTTCAAACGTGCAGTGTTGTCACTCAAAAACTTGAAGGTAACCTTCGAGAACTTCTGCTTTGATTTATCCCAGTAAGAAGGGTTTGCCTTGAAAACATATTGAGATCCGACTGTTGCCGACTCAAGTGTGTATGGGCCAGAACCTACCGGCTTGGTCTTTAGCCCGGTGGTCTTCAAAACCTTTGGGCTTGCCATGAAGCTTCCGGTGGTTGCCAACCAGTAAACCATCTCAGGGTTAGGGGAAGACATGGTCAATTTGATTGTGTCCGCATCAACCACTGAAACAGTGGTTCCAGCAAGTTTCGCGGTGTATGGTCCAACCCCGCCGATATAAGAATCGAGGTTAGCCTTTGCCGCTTCTGCGTTAAACGGCTCACCATCGGTGAACTTAACACCTGAACGAAGATCGATGGTCATCGACTTTGAATCATCGGCAAGCTTCCACTTGGTGGCGAGATTTGGCTTGTAGCTTCCGTCTGGGCTACGCAAAATAAGGTTGTCGTAGACAGCCTGGTAGTAGGGAATAAAGTGCCCAATGTTGGCACCAATTGGATCCCAAGTGGTTGGTTCTGTGACTACACCCAAGACCAAATCAGTCTTGTTTGCTGCCTGAGCTGGCGCAATACCAGTTAGGCCGACTGCAGCTAACGCAAGTGCAGCCACCGAGGCTGCAATTCGCTTTGTTTGCTTCATTAGTTGTCCTCTTTATTTGGTTGATTGATATTCCTGGATTGCTCACCAGTTATTCATGATGTTATTGGTTTTGGCAACCGATTGACAACATTTGCTGATAACAAGTTGGTAACGCGTCTGTAACCCATTGTTTACAAGGAAATTTTATTGGCAACCGAGTGCCGAGATGTCACTGAAAGCCTAGGAAACCAAGCGATTCAAGCTCCAGGCTATCTGACCAATCTCTCTTTCAAACAGCTGAGCATCTTCAAGGCTTTGCGCAATAACTTCTATTACTTGCGTCTCCTGGGGTAGGAGTGTGATCCGTTGCTTTGAAACTGTTGGTCGCTCTGTTGCCACTAATTCAGGCAGTAAACAAAACTCCGTGACAAATGTGTTGGCAGTTACTTTCGCAATCAACTTAGTTTCGAAAATTGAAGTCTCGATGCTCACACTCTGCGGATTTAACGTTGCAGTCGGGAGGTCAGTCATTCTGCGACACACTCTAAACTCTCCAAACGAGGCCACGATGAAACCATTGATTTCCTGAAGGTCAAGCTCTTCCAAAAGTTCACTCAGTGCGACAATCAATTTAGAACGTGGTGCGATGTTTAAGCTTCGTTCTGAGTGGTCAAGCAAATTACCTTTTTGATCAATCAAATGTAACTTGAGAGTGTTCTGCCAATTTTCATTAGTGTCGTTGATCAAGACTACTTTTCTCTCAATAGTAGACAAATGAACTAAACGAGGTCGATATGAATCTTGCATTGAATACCAGGCAAGTTTTCTGGAGGAGTTTGAATCTAGCACCGCCCAACTTAGCGCCGGCCACATATCGTTGTATTGCCACAGTATCGAACCTGAGCAGGTTTCATAGAGACTTCTAAAATGCTTCAACCCAATTTCAACGGCACGAGCTTGAACCAGCTGCGCAGCAAAATACCATTCTGGTCCTGAGACAAAGTTTTTTTTGAAATCTCGACTCAATCCGTTCGCAATTTTGTCCATTCCAAAAAATGCTTTCTGATGAGTTGCAACTTCGGGGTCACGACTATCAAGTGTTTTTTTGTGAATCGCTCGACTAAGCGTTAGCCAAGAACCTGGTCCGTTGTAACCAAACTCAGCCGCAAATGCCGGAGAGTAGTCTTCGTAGCGCTGGTATCCAACATCGTTCCAGACATCCCAAATATGAATAGTTCCCGAATTCGGATCTTTCACATCCTCGGATAATGATGAAAATGGTGAGCCTGGTATGTAGGGACGGGTACCGTCGATTTTTGCAACCAACTCTGGCAGAAGATTAAGATAAAAGCTGCTTCCCCAGGCCTTACCTGCAAGCGGACCCTGCCAGCCCCAGTGCTGGAAACCCTCTAGGCATTCGTTTCCACCGCACCACATCACCAAGCTGGGATGAGCGCTCAGCCGGGCAATAGCCTCTGACGCCTCTGCCTCAACCTCTGCAAACATCCAGTCAGTCTCGGGATAAGCGGCACAAGCAAATAGGAAGTCTTGCCAGACCACTATGCCAAGTTCATCACAGAGATTATAGAAAACCTCAGACTCGTAGATGCCGCCGCCCCAAACTCTAATTGCATTAACTTCGACATCGAACAAGCCCTGGATTTTTTCACAGTATTGTTGCTCGGTTACTCGATGCGGAAAGGGGTCATCCGGAATCCAGTTGACTCCTCTGGCCCAAACCCTGTGGCCATTTACCTTGATGGCAAACATTTGTCGATCACCAAAAGGAGATTGATCCAGTTCGACGTTTCTAAAGCCCACACGTTTTTCAATGTGGTCAATCAATTCACCAGATTCGCTGAGCAGTGAAACTTGAATTTGGTAGAGATTCTGTTCACCGAAGCCTCTAGGGTGCCAAAGCTCAGCAATAGGTATTTCAAATTTTTGAATCTGATTTACCTCAAGATAGAAAGTTAAATCAACTTTTGGGCCACTTACGGAAAGTTTGAGTCTCTTTGCATCTCCACGGGCCTTGGTTGCTACGGTTAGCACCGGAATTTGATTTTGAACATCGCCGGTAATCCGCACCTCATCCAAAATTCCCTCAGACCAATTAATAACTTCTATTGGTTTCCAAATTCCACTAGTGACAGTGATTGGTCCCCAATCCCAGCCAAAACTACATGCCATTTTTCGGAGATAGTTGTAAGGCATGTCATATGGGTTCGGATAAGCTCCTAACTCTTCTTGTCGCTTAAGAGCTTCCAAAAGTGGTGCTGCAAAACGCACTGACAAATTACTAGATTCCTTGCCTACAAAAGCTGCCACATCAACTGTGTAGCTTCGATGCATGTTTTGACTCTCCAGCACTGTCACGTTGTCTATCAAAACGGTCGCCAAGGTATCAAGCCCATGGAACTTCAATTCGACATTTCCAGCCTCTGGAAGTCTTGGCAGCTGGGCCGTAAATTCACTGTCAGCGTTACGAATCCATTCCTGCTCCGACTCAGTTCCGTCAATCTTTATATCGCCAATGAGTCCGGCAGAAATCAGGTCAGTGTGAATGGTTCCGGGAACTTTGGCGGGTAAGCTCAACAGCCCTTGAGGCGATTCTATTTCGAGCCTGAAATTGGCCTTGAGCTCTTCGCGTGTAACTCGCATTAGTGCCGTGCATCCGATGCCCAAGCATGTAAAGCCACGAGACCAGCGCCGGCTAAACCTGAGTCCGATCCTAACTTGGCCTTGAGAATTGCACAGTCGCGGCCAAAGCCGAGATTTCTCATGTGTTTATTGAAGGCTTCCTCGAGCGGCCCCCAAAAAACATCTGCAGCATTAATAACCCCGCCACCTACCACAATTGCGTCCAAGTCAATAATGGCCACTGCATTAGTAAGCCCAATTGCTAGAGCGTCTGCTCCTCTACGAATCGCCTCTAGGGCAATTGAATTTCCTTGACGTGCCTGATTGGCTACCTCATGAAAATCATCAGAAGAGCTCATCACGAGTCCGTTTGCGTACGCCCACTTGGCCATACTTGGCCCACTAGAAAAAACTTCGACACATCCCTTCGCGCCACACGCACAAAGTGGTCCATCCATCTCGATAATTGAATGGCCGATAAAGCTGGCGTTTCCGGTGTACCCAATGTGATGCTTACCATCTATGACTGTTCCACCCCCGATGCCAGTTGACACTACTACCCCCAATACGTTCTTATAGCCTTGCGCGGCGCCTACGGCAAACTCCGCAAAACTTAGGGCACTCGCATCGCCCACCATTAGAACTTTTTCGGTTTTGGCTGCCTGTTTCACAAAGTCAATAAGAGGAAAGTCTCTCCAGGCAGGAATGTTGACCGGATTAATTGCGCCTTTCACCAAATCAATTGGGCCAGCCGAACCGATTCCAACCAGATCAATAGTCCCGTCGCTTAAGGAAATTTGATTCTCTATCGAAGTTCTTAGATTCTCATTGAGCTCGGACTGACTAGAAGCTTGCGTCGCTATGTCCTCACGCGATTCGACTTGACCCAAGCGATTTACTATGCCAATGGCAATTTTCGTTGCGCCAATATCTATTGCTAAGCACTTGGCATTCATTCTAAATTTCCAATTCAACTAGGTTTGTAGATTCAAAATTGGGGGAGTTCTCTAAATTCAACAGCAACCCAAAGTCGTCGCGACATTCCGCAACCCATTCAACCACGCAGTCCTTTAGCTCAACCGACGAACAATTGACAATCTCAAAGGCATTGTGCCTTCGTTCAATAACGGGGATTATGTCATTTGGCCTCAGGTCAATCCTGCTCGGCCATTTAGTCTTGGTGTGCAATCTAATTTTTACATTCTGATACAAAACATTGGAGACAATTTCCGGTCGAGCCGCCCAATTAAGAATTCCAGCATCGGAATCACATTGGATATTCTCAAATTTGATATTTGACACCCGACCTTCAAAAGCTCGCTCCGGATTCCCTTCACCAACTTTGTCTTTGTTATTCCACGCAAACGCTGTCACGTGTAGCGGCTCCCCGTGTCCCCACCAACTTGGATCAAATGATCGGGTCTCAATTTTGCAGTTTCGAAAAGTTACATTCGAGATCAAACCGCCTTCACGCGCTCTCACGGCAAATCCTCTGTTTGACTTTTTCACAACGCAGTTTTCAATGAGCACATTTTTGATGTCACCCACAGATTCTGTTCCCAAGGTTATGGCTCCTGATGTGGTAATGAATTCGCAATCGTGAATGTGAACATTATTTACATCTCCGTACAACTTTGTTTCAGCACATGACTTGAGTGAGATTGAATCATCTGCAGTGTAGATGCGGCAGTTAGAAATTTCTACATTTTCACAACGGTCAACATCAATACCATCGGCATTCGGCACCATCAGGTCTGTATGAATATCTACATTTTCAATTTTTAGGTCATCGCAACCAGTCGTTCGAATTGCCCAAAAGGCAGGGTCCTTGAGAGTAAATCCAGTTAGCTCAACATTTTTACAGTCGATGAGAAATACAGTAAATGGTCTCTCGAGATACTGACTCCGTCCATTAATCGGTCCTCGCATTGAGTGGATGTAGTCACCTCGAAACTCGATGAATCCATCAGCATTTCCACTGATCGTGCCTTGGCCAGAAATTTTCAGGTCATCAGATTTGAAGGCAGCGATGAATGCCCTTCGCGGTAAGACAGTTTCATTTACTAGACCGCCGGTTAATGCGGCAATGTCATGATTGGCTGCATAATCGGCATAATCCGAACTTGCCAATAGGGTAGCCCCCTGGGCCAGATGAAGCTCGGTCCTTGGTCCAATGACAAGGCTTCCGGAGAGAAAAGTGCCGGCCGGAATGACGACCTTAAATCCCTTTCCAGAAGCGGCATCAAGGGCAGATTGGATGGCCTGCGTTGCCATGGTGTGACCATCGCCAACGGCTCCGTAATCCAAAATTGAGAGTTCCAAATCCAGCCCTTCTTGAAAATAACTTTAGGAGTAATCTACTGTTTTTTAGTAAACGATGTCAAAAAATGTCCTTTTTGTCATATAGTTTTATAACAAGTCAATAAACATAGGCAATTTAGGCGGTATTTTATCCGGTTGATATTTGACAACCTTTACCATCGTTCCTAGTATTCGATTAACCTGATTGCCTAAAACAATTGGGGCGCCCCAGATTCCTTCTGTGGCCCAACTTATAAGGAGAAGATTCATGCGAGTTTCAGGTCGACGCCTGATCGGTGGAACTATCGCCGCACTAACCACTGCCACTTTGGCAATCAGCGGCATTGTTCCATCAGCCAATGCGGATACACCAACACTCAATTTATTGAGCCTCTACCACACCTCCGGCAAAACGCCTGAAGCGGAAGCTATGAAGCTTCTAATCAGTAAGTTTGAAGCCGCAAGCGGAGCAAAGGTAAACCTAGTTGAAGGCACTGCTGCCAATTTAGCTACCCAGTACAACTCAGACCTGCTAGCAGGTAAGGGTGCAGATGTCATGATGACAAACCTCTTTGATGCAACAGCTGCATGGTTAGAAAACGGTGCCGCTGTTCCAGTAGGTGACTACATCAAGCAGTGGGGTTTGACTTCAAAACTTCAAAAGACAGCTATCGCCGACTGGACTTCAAAGGATGGCGTGGTTCAAGGCTTCCCATTCGCTGGATTCACCTGGCCAGTTTGGTACAACAAGTCTCTTCTGGCTAAAGCAGGGGTAACCAAAGTGCCACAGACCAGCGATGAACTCATCGCAGCTGCAAAGAAGCTAACTGCAAAGGGAATTGCGCCAATTGTTGTTGGTGGCAGTGACTGGTCTGGCAACAAATTATGGACTCAAATTGTCGAGCAGTACATGACTCCTACCGAAGCCAAGAAGGTTCTGGCCAATGGCGGATACTGCAAGAGTGCCAATGCCATGAAAGGCATCAAGGAGTTTGTCCGTTTGCGCGATGCAGGAGTGTTCGTCAAGGGTGTTGAAGGTTACACCGCAGATCAGATGAACACTGCTTATTACACAGGCAAGGCCGCAATTATGCCTGCCGGTTCATGGGCGATGCCAAACACTCCTCCAGCTATCGCCAAGGTGACCGAGATGGGTGGAATGCCTGTGGCAAAGGGTGCTTACTACAAGAAGCCAACTGCTTTCTCTGCCTTCTCAGCAGTAGGTTTATTCGTTGGTCCAAATGGATTGAAGCGCCTCAGCTTGGTCAAGCAGTTTGTGCAAACTCTGTACAGCCCAGAGGTAGTTGCCAAGTTCGTGAGTGATGTTGCAATCGTTCCGGGCACCAACACTCCACTGACTGCTAGCTCACTTGCAGACGCAAGCCCGCTGCTAGCACAATCTGTGACCAAGTTACCTAGCAAGGTTGACTACGCATTGTTCCCTGATGCATACGTTGGCTCACGTGGAACTCCGCTAACCAAGGCAAGCGCCTTGGCGTTTGGAAAGGGTGTCAGCGCAGCAAGAATTTGTGCCGCAGCTGACAACGCCTACAAGAACTAGCGAGTAGTGAAAATGGGGAGGCGACGGGTGACGCCTCCCCATTTTTTGTTCAAATAGATAAAAGGTATTAATTATGAAGTCAAGAAAAGATGGATCCATAGTCTTCGCAATACCAGCGTTGATTTGGTATGGGGCATTTATGCTCGGTCCATTGCTGGCCATGTTCTACATCAGCACTTTGAAATGGACATTCATAATCGCACCGCCAGAGTTTCTAGGGATTGGTAACTACCTCGCCCTTTTTGAGAGCGAAGAATTTTACATTTCCCTCTTCAACACACTGATGCTGGTATGCACACTAATCCCCGTAATGATTCCGCTTTCTTTCATGGTTGCCTACTACCTGAGTCAAAAACCAAAAGGTCACCGGTTTTTGCGAGTGTTGATGTTCACACCTGGCCTCATTTCCCTAAGTGCAACAGCAATGGTTTTCTTTGCGGTCCTTACTCCAACAGGGCTCTTGAACGGCGTACTTCATAATTTAGGTTTTGGTGAACAAACAAATGCCTGGTTAGGTAGCGCAGACACCGCACTAATTTCAATTTGGTTTATTAATCTCTGGCAAGGCGTGGGCTACACCGCCGTACTGCTTTCCGCAAGAATCGAAGGTGTCCCTCAAGAGATTTTTGAAGCCGCACGCATCGATGGTGCAAATCACCGCACCATGATGTGGCGAATTACCTGGCCAATAATCAAAGAATATTTAGGCACGGTGTCAATGCTCCAATTCCTATGGACAATTTTTGGTGGAGCTGGATTAATCATCATTTTGACTGGTGGAGGGCCAGGTTTTGCCACGACTACCCTTGGTGTGCTGGTTTATCAGAAAGCTTTCCTAGAGCCCAGACTTGGATTCAGCCAGGCGGCTGCAGTAGTTCTGTTCGCGGTTGGAATTATTGGAATGCTCCTGATTCGAAGAATTTATAAGAGTAAGGATCAGTAAATGGCAAAGTCAAAACTACAAAATAGTAGAGCACTCTGGCCAGCCCACATTTTAGTCTGGCTCTATGCTGCCCTTCTCGGCCTGCCTCTTTACTTTGTTCTTATTTCAGCATTCAAAGACAACATTGGCATATTTGATTCGCCACTTATTCCTCCATCAAGTTTTAGTTTCGACAACTTTATTAATGCATGGGAAACAGTCACGCTTGGTCCAGCGTTATGGAACTCCGTTCTCGTTACAGGTATCTCTGAATTACTGACACTTGCGCTAGCGCTTCCGGCCGGTTACGCGATTGCGAGAAGCAAAGGAAAACTTGGGAAAATATTCGAGCGTATTTTCGCCCTTGGATTCCTGATCCCATCTTTTGCAGCCCTCGTTCCTACGCTGCTACTTTCAATTTTCTTGGGGCTTTACCACACAACATTTTTCCTTGCATTTTTTCTAACCGCCACAAGTTTGCCAATCTCGGTTATTTTGATGGCTGACTTCATGAGAACCATACCCGTGGAACTAGAAGAAAGTGCAATGTTAGATGGTGCAAGCCGCTGGAAAATTCTGAGGCATGTCTATGCTCCTCTTTCAAGGGCAGGAATCGTCCTGATTGTGATTCTTAACTTCTTGACTTACTGGAATGAATACCTATTCTCACTGGTACTTTTGGGGGCTGAAGTAGATACCAGAACTGTTCAGGTCGCACTCCCAAACCTAATAACCAATAGCACCGACTACGGGGTTCTGCTCGCTGGAACCTTGATAAGTTTGATTCCGGTATACGCCGTTTACATTTTCTTCCACAGAAAAGTAGAGGGTGCTTTGTTGGCAGGTGCTGTCAAGTCTTAGATTGGAGATGGGCGAGCGATGGAGATCAAGCCGCAAACCCGCAGCACTCTAAAGGATGTGGCAGCTATTGCAGGCGTGAGTATAAAAACAGCCTCACGCGCTCTCGGCGGTGAACCCGGAGTAAACAGAGAGACATTGGCTCGAATAGAAGCTGCAGCTAAAAAACTCAACTACCGACCGAACAAACTTGCCCAACAACTTCGAGCTGGAAATCGCACACACGCAATTGCTCTACTGGTTGGTGAACTCAGTAACCCCTTCTATTCCGCTATCGCATCAGGTATCGAGAGCGTACTTCGTCCTTTAGGCTTTGATCTGCTCATCGCCTCAACTGACGAAGAAGAGCAACAAGAAAAACACCTCATCGAGGGTTTTATTGAGCGTGCAGTGGAAGGCTTTCTAGTAGTTAGTTCTACTCATGATCATTTTTATCTGGAGACTGAACGCCAACGAGGTACGCCGATTGTGTTTATAGATCGTCCACCAGTAAATTTATTGGCCGATTCAATTACTTTGGACAATAAAAAGGCTGTACATTTAGCCCTCGATTATCTCTTCACCAATAAATGCAAAAGAATTGCTGTTCTCACCGACTCAGAAACTGTTTGGACTGCAGCGGAGCGGGCAAACGCCGTGGGCGAGTACTACCTGGAACGTGGCGAAGCATTTGATAACTCACTAGTTTTCTCATCACAAGCAAGTCCTGAAATCGCCGCTATTACAACCGAAAAGCTTCTAAGACTTTCTGAGACAGCAAGGCCTGAAGCAATTCTTGCCACCAATAACCAGATTAGTTTGGGAGTTGTAGCAGGAATGAAGAAAGCAAAAATCGCAATTCCTATGGTGGGTATCGACGACTTCGATTTTGCCGACTTGATTGCGGTGACAACTGTGACGAACAGTCCGATTCAACTTGGAGTCAAGTCTGCAACAATGCTTATGGATCGTTTAAAGAATCCAACTACGAACCCGGTGCACATTCACATCGAGCCTGAGCTGATCGACCGATCAATTATTCCGGCAATTCCTGGAGTAACAGTAAAAAACTAGCCGAGCATGTCGTGACGCACGATAATCGCGTCACGGGCTGGGCCAACGCCAATTGCCGAAATACGGGCTCCGCTTAGCTCTTCAAGCTTCAAGACGTAGTCCTGAGCCGTCTGAGGTAGGTCAGAAAACTCACGGCAACCGGTGATGTCCTCGCTCCAGCCTGGGAAGTTTTCGTAGATTGGCTTGGCGTGGTGAAAGTCGGTCTGTGAAACCGGCATCTCATCAAAACGCTTGCCGTCAACGTCGTAAGCAACGCAAACTGGAATTTCTTTGAGTCCGGTAAGGACATCGAGCTTGGTCAAAACAAAATCGGTGACGCCATTGATGCGCGCCGAATAGCGAGCAATCGGTGCGTCATACCAACCGCAACGACGAGGGCGTCCGGTGGTGGTTCCAAATTCAAAACCGGTCTTACGCAAGAACTCACCGTTCTCGTCGAACAATTCTGTCGGGAATGGGCCGGCACCAACGCGAGTTGTGTAAGCCTTCACAATTGCAATTACAGTTTGGAACAATCCGGGACCGATTCCAGAACCAGTTGATGCTCCACCTGCAGTTGCATTTGAAGATGTCACAAAGGGGTAAGTTCCGTGGTCAACATCAAGCATTGTTGCTTGACCGCCCTCAAACAAAACATTCTTTCCAGAAGTAATCGCTTCGTGTAGTTCAAGTGCGGTGTCGGCAACCATCGGGCGCAGTCGATCAACATAAGAAAGTAGCTCTTTCACTGTTTCATCAACCTTGATTGCTGCGCGATTGTAAACCTTAGTTAGCAAGTTGTTCTTGGACACGAGAGCGCCTTCAACTTTTTGACGCAGAATGCTTTCATCAAAGAGGTCCTGCACTCGAATACCGACGCGGTTAATCTTGTCGGCATAAGTCGGTCCAATTCCGCGTCCTGTAGTGCCAATAGCACGCTTGCCTAGGAAGCGTTCCGAAACTTTATCAACGGTCACGTTGTAAGGAGTGATCACGTGTGCGTTTGCAGAAATGCGTAGCTTCGAAGTGTCAATACCGCGCGAGTTAAGTGCATCAAGTTCTTCAAACAAAACATGTAGGTCGATAACCACACCGTTTGAAATGACCGGCACAACACCTGGGGTGAGAATTCCAGACGGCAGTAGGTGAAGGGCATACTTTTCGTTGCCGATGACTACGGTGTGCCCGGCGTTGTTTCCGCCGTTGAACTTGACCACATAGTCGATGCTCTCGGCGAGCAGATCGGTAGCTTTTCCCTTGCCTTCGTCGCCCCACTGGGCACCTACGATCACTATTGCAGGCATGGCTCACCCTCGTTTCGTTTTCAAGGATGTACTGCGCGAATGCGCCTTACTAATGAATTTTAGTCGCTAAAAACGTGTTGCATAACCCACGAATGCATGGTTATGGCGGCGGCGGCTGAGGCATTGATTGACCTGGTCGAGCCGAATTGTGTTATTTCCAAAACCACTTCTGATGCATCAATTGCGGCCTCCGACAAGCCGGGTCCCTCTTGACCAAAAAGCAGTACGCAAGACTCTGGGAGGGAGTACTTCTCTATTTGTTGACAGCCAGGGACATTATCGATCGCAATAATTGGCAGCTGCTCTGATTTGGCCCAGGTCACAAATTCTTCAACCGTATTGTGGTGACGCACGTGCTGGTAGCGGTCGGTGACCATTGCACCTCGTCGGTTCCAGCGCTTGTGCCCGATGATATGCACCTCGGCCGCTAGAAACGCATTTGCTGTTCTAACGATAGAACCAATGTTTACATCATGTTGCCAATTCTCAATGGCAACGTGAAATTTATGACGACGAATATCTAGGTCGGCAATAATCGCTTCCATCTTCCAATAGCGATACTTGTCGAGCACATTTCGCGTGTCGCCTTCACGCAGTAGGTCTTGATCGAAAAAATCTTCAGTGGGAAGTTCACCTTGCCAGGGGCCAAGGCCCCAGGTGGTTTGTTCGTGCGAAGGGTTATCTCGCTCAGCCAAGTTTCTTCCTCAAATAGCTTCTACGTCGCAATGTTAGAAGTACTGACGCTACCAGAGCGCTAATCAGACTCGCTAGTAACACCGATAACACTCCTAGTTCTGCATTACCTTCGGAATTCTTAAATGCCAAACCATTTATTAAAAGTGCCACGGTAAAGCCAACCCCGGCAAGGGAGCCGAGAGCCGCCACATCCCACCAGCTAATCCCCTTTGAAAGTTCAGCCTTGGTGAATCTTGCAACTAGGTAAGCGCCGGCAAAAACTCCCAGAGGCTTGCCTAGCACCAAGCCAAAAATTATCCCGAGTGACAGATTGGATGAAAGCGTATTACCCAGGTCAAGTGAACTCAGGGAGATTCCCGAAGCAAAGAATGCGAACAGCGGTGCAGCCAAAATGGCTGAGTAAGGGTGGATTAATTTAAGTAAATTTTCCCCGGCGGCATTGTGCATGTTCATCAGCATCCCCATCGCAATGCCAGCAACCGTGGCATGCACGCCACTTTCGTGCATTAGGTACCAAATGGCAAGTGCCAGCGGTAAATAGAAGTACCAGCCCTTCACTCCTTTTTTCTGCATGTAGCCAAAGATGGCTAGCAGCGAAACGGCGCCTAAAAAGGCAAGCAATGCAAATTTTGAGGTGTAAAAGATTGCAATTACGATGATGGCCCCAAGGTCATCGACCACCGCCAAGGTCAGCAGAAAGGCCCTCAGTTCAATTGGGAGCCGTCTTCCAACAACTGCAAGTATCGCCAGTGCAAAGGCTATGTCGGTAGCCATTGGAATACCCCAACCACCGCTGGTGTCTGTTCCGTTGTTAAGCAAGAGATAAATGGAAGCAGGCACAATCATGCCTCCGAGAGCCGCAGCAACCGGTACAACAGCCTGCGATCGTTCTCGCAGTGATCCGTGCACCAATTCGTGCTTTAGTTCGATACCGGCGGCAAGAAAGAAAATCACTAACAATCCATCGGAAACCCAGGAACCAATTGGCAGCTTTAAAAAATCGAATCCGATTTCGAATTGTTTGATTGAGAAGAACAAATCCTTGACTGGGCTGTTAGCCAAAACAAGGGCTACTAGAGCCGCAACTAGAAGTAGTGATCCCCCGAAGGTTTCATTACGAAGTACCTGAGAAATCCAAGATTTCTGTGCACCAGAAATTCTTGGTAAAAATCGATTTTTAGTGGCCATCTGATCCCTAACGAGTATGAGAAAACTTCGCCGACCAGACTTCCCAGCACACCAACTTCAAAGATACTCCAAGTTGGGGCTGGCAACTAGGCTGTAACAATGGCAGAAAGAAGCAATATAACCGCATGGCTAACCGACATGGACGGCGTATTGGTTCACGAGGGACACGTGCTTCCTGGTGCTGCCGAGCTAATTACCAAGTGGCAAGACAACGGAACGCCATTTTTGGTATTGACCAATAATTCGATTTACACCCCACGCGATTTATCTGCCCGACTTCGTGCCGGAGGGCTCAATGTGCCCGAAGATCGCATCTGGACTTCTGCACTGGCCACAGCCAGCTTTCTTCACTCCCAAAACCCTAACGGCAGCGCATACGTGATTGGCGAGAGTGGCCTAACTCAAGCGCTACACGATGTCGGTTACACCCAAACCGAAATCAATCCCGACTATGTGGTGCTCGGTGAAACTCGAAACTTCAACTTCGAGAACCTCACCAAGGCCGTGCGCCTCATCAACGGCGGAGCGCGTTTTATCGCCACCAACCCCGACCCAACCGGCCCTTCAGCCGAGGGCGTGCTTCCGGCAACCGGATCCGTCGCTGCACTCATTACCAAGGCAACCGGCAAAGATCCCTACATCGTGGGCAAACCTAACCCGATGATGTTCCGCTCGGCAATGCGCAAAATTGGTGCTCACTCCGAATCGACCGGCATGATTGGCGACCGAATGGACACCGACGTTGTCGCCGGCATTGAAGCTGGATTGCACACTGTGTTGGTGCTTACCGGTATTGCAGATCAAAAAGAAATTGAAAAGTACCCGTTTCGGCCGACCGAAATTCTCGATTCAGTTCAAGACCTTGTTTAGGAAGACTGCATGACCGCATTAAAGAAGTGGCACATTTCTGTCCTAGTCATTTTCTTTTTCATGAGCCTTGGGTTGACCGCACTGGTCACCCGCATGCCTGAAATTAAGAAACTTCTCGATGTTAATTCATCTGAACTTGGGCTGCTGCTTCTGGCTGGAGCAATCGGTTCAATGGCCACGTTACCGATTTCTGGAAAACTAATTTCTAGATTCGGCACTAAGCCACTGATCACAATTGCATTCACGGTTGCATCACTTTCAATCATCGGGCTCTCGTTTGCCGCGGACAATGGATCAATTCTTGGTTTTGGCATTTTTCTTTTCACAACTTTTGCCGGAGCTGCACTAACCGATGTTTCGATGAATGTTGATGGCTCCCAGGTTGAGCAGCAACTAAATAAAAGTGTCATGCCTCGAATGCATGCTTTCTTCTCGCTTGGAGCTTTCTCGGGAGCGGGCCTTGCCACTCTTGCCATGGCAATAAACATGGATCTTGTAACTCAAACAGTGATTCTGATGATTATTTCGCTGGCGGTGCCCTTTGTACTTTGGAGATTTGTGCCAAGTCACACCGGTCAAGAACTCCACCACAAAAACAAAACCGAAGCGGTCAAAGACCCCTATTCACCGTGGAAGAGCAAACTCATCCCGCTTCTCGGACTCGGTATCCTCGGCATGACCCTCGCCGAAGGGGCAACGAACGACTGGCTGACGCTTGGCTTTGTTGAAGGCCTAGGGCAAACCACCACCAACGCTGGTTTTGCATTCGCAATTCTTCAAGTGGGTATGGTGACCTCACGATTCTTTGGCGGAGCATTGGTTGACAGAATTGGTCGTCGTCGCACTCTCGAAATTCTCGCCATAACCGGCATTGTCGGAATTCTGTTGGTAATTCTCAGCCAAAACATTTATCTGGCCTGGTTAGGCGCAGCAATGTGGGGAGCCGGAGTAAGTATGGCCTTCCCGTTGTTCTTAGGAGCTGCTGGCGAAACCGAACACGCGGCTAAAAATGTGAGTGCTGTTGCCACCTTCGGCTACGCAGCGTTTTTGATTGGCCCGCCACTACTTGGTTTGCTTGCCGAAAACTTCGGAATCTTAAACATGTTCTACGTGCTGGTTGCCTTTATGGCGATGTCGTTCTTCTTCGCCAGGGCGACATCTTCAAAGCAACCAGCCTAAACGAACTTCAAATCCATCCGTCAAGTTTTCCATTTCAATAGAATCTGCAGCGTCGGCCATCTGCCTCCACCCCAATCCTGGATTGATACCAGATGGTTGAATTGCACCTTGGTTTCTTGCCTTCATGATTAGTTTGCTTTCTGACAATGAAAAATTAAAGCTCACACTATTTGCTGCTGAATGACGCACAGCGTTAGTAAGGCACTCCTGCATTGACTCGAGCACTTTCTGGCTAAGCACCGAATTGTGTTGCAGATTTTCCCTAATTTGGTCATCTAAATTCAGATCAATTTCAACTAAGCCTTGCCAACCCGCAATTAATTCTTCGAGCCTGTCTGAAAAATCCATCGAATCATTTCGAATAGTAAAAGCGTCTGACAGGTCTTGTTTGACAAGTTCTAACTGAGACTTAGCTTGACTAAGAAGATTGTTTGCTTCGGTAGTATTTTTTGCTGAGGCGGCAGCAATCAGTGCTAGCGATACTGATGCGAGTCTCCCCTGCACAGAACCGTGAAGTAATTTCGCTAGTCGGCTACGAACAGCGACTAACTCCAATCGAACAGATGTGAGTGAATCCAGCAGCGCCTTTGAAGTTTCGGCTAGTTGTTTTGTGCGGGCTGCGTAAGTGGCTGAAAAACCGCGAATAAGAAAGATGAGAAACCAAATAGACATTCCGCCTATAGGCACGGCCGTCATAAACTTATCCAGATACTTATCTAAGTTGCCAAAATCTTTTGCAACATAACCCACAATTTGAACGCCAATTAATGACATCACCAAATATTCAAGTGGGGCACTAATAATCTGCCACCAGATTGGTGATTTTTTGACAAGTTTTTTTCTGATCGAGTCAACAAATACTAAGACTGGAAAACCAATGAGTAGCGAGATGGCCACGACAAGTGTCGTATCTGTATCTCCGATTGCCAGGGCCAGAGAAATGGCTTGGAGTGAGCCAACCGAAAGCACCCAGGGAATATTTGCAGAGGAATCGCCTCCAAATTTCGCAAAACCAATCCACGTCAACTTGCGTTTTGTGCGAGGTAACTCGAAGCCGTCTGCACTCGCCTCTGCGAGTTCATGACTAAGTCGCCGTACATCACTTTCTGCTAGTTCTCTAACGTTGGCTGCCGTGTTTAGCAGCAGTTTTGAGTCGGTTGCTCCGGATAAGTTGGCTAGTCTCTTAGAGATTTGCTCCAGGGCCCTCTCCACCCGCTCTGCTATCGCTCCCTGCAGGTTTTCCCTATAGTTGCGAAGTTCGACCTGGGTGCTGTTTTTTAGAGCAATTAACTCATTGTTCGAGGCCTGAATTTCAATGTACGCACGTGCGTTGCCGATGAGCAAGCCAAGGGCAAGGTGACCCATTAGTAGCCAAGCACTGGCTACCAACGACCCGAAGATAATTACTGACCAGGCAGATAGCCCCGTACCTGGCATAACCCATGGGATACCTAAACCGGCGATTATGACCCACGAATCCATCACTCCAGCGAGTAGATAAATCAAAAGAAGCAGTACCACGCTTCGAACCATGAAATATCGGATAACCAGATAATTCAAGAACACCGCGGTAACTGAAGTTGATAAGTGTGCGAGAGCAATAACAGTTATGACGTAAGCCAAATCAGTATTCGATTTTGGAAAGTATGACTCGACTCCAAAGTAAATCATGAATGGGGAAAGTGAAAGCAAGACCCATGGGTTTGTAGCGAGTTTTCCGGGTAAATATCCGTTTAGGAATTCGGTTAGCCGATTCAACGCACTTGAACTTTTCCTTGGCGCCAAAGACTAACAGCCTCAACTCTCTGATTTCGCGCGTTTGAGTTGCTCAATCCAAGTGATTTATAAGTTCTCTGAATCATGTTTTCTACGGCACGGAGTGAAGTGCCCCTGAGGTCAGCTATTGCTTGGTTGGTAAAACCTTGACTCAGTAATCGCAACGTCTCAGCCTGTGATTGCGACACTATTCGCAACTCAGCTTTAATGGATTCCGCATATTCCAATGATTTTACGTGTGCAACTTTTGAAATTGATTGATTGACAGCTGCACCTATCTCACCAAGATCATTAATTGATGACTTGACAAGATATTCAACTCCATCGGGGAGTTCTCCAACTCCTGCGAGCACTGGATTGCTGTGAGCTGTTAAGACAACCAAACCAATCCATGGATATTCACGAACTACAACTTTGAGAAGTTCGTGACCACTCGCGCCTTTGCCCAGGTCTAGGTCAGAAACCAAAACATGCGGTTCATGAGACTCAACTAGCTGCATAGCCTCTGCAGCAGATTCACAATCAAGCACTTGAAAACCTTGCTGAGTCAAAGCGCTTGCAACTAGCTGTCGAGTGAATGAATCATCCTCGACTACTAGAACACGAAGTTGAGTTGCCATGTGGTTTTTACAATCGCCTTAGATAATGCCCATTAGCTTGAGTGACAATACAAACATTATGATGCCTCCCAAACGATAGACCCACACCATACTTGGGCGGAGCACAGGACGAGGGTCCGCTACTTCCTGACCGTGGCGCCCGAACAGCCGCAGAACTGCAAGCACTAATAGCGGAACAGGCAACATTGAAAAAGCCTGTGCTGGAGCCTGATCCCCCGTGAAGATGTTTGATGTTATTGCAGAAGTGAATCCAGCGAGAAGTAACACAAGGTTCAAACCCGGTAGGCCATCCGGCAAAATCTTCCACAGCCAAGGTTGGTTTGGGAACTTTTCGGCAAACCACTGTAAAGCAGTTGGCAACACAAACAGGAATGTTCCTATCAAGACGTATCCGTTGTAGCCAAATATCGCGCCAGCGATTAGTGCAAACACACCAAACCGTAGTAACCAACTAATGATTCGCTGTGTCCACGTGGTGCTAGGCAATTTGCTTTCAATCACAACACTTGGATTTTTGCGCGCAATTATTGCTTCAATCAACACACGCACTGCAACAGCAATAGCTAGTGCGAGTGCGAAATCTGCAATGTGGTTTGCCGCCACGAGAGTCGTGCCAGCGATTGAAGGCAAAGCTGAGACAGCCGAGCTGGTTATCCAGCCGACCAAGACTGATGAAATTGCCACCTGTACCAGGAGTTCCCACGTTTTGCTTTGGACTTCGAACTTGTGAGAACGAAACGCTCGTGCAACCAAACCAGGTGCAAACCAAATCAGGGCAAGAGAGATTAGTAGTGCAAGTTCAGCGTTTGAATTAATTCCGGCAGTGAATATGACCAAAAGCGCAAACGCTGTAAAACCGAGAGCTCCCGCAAGGGCATCAAAGACTCCAATTACGGCTAACAAAATGAACAACTGCCAAGCAGGCGGAAGTAGCTGCTCGCCATTTTGCAACGCAGCGTAAATTGAAAGAACTACTGAAGCTAATGGCAAGATTAGGTAAAACACACCCAGACTCGAGCGCAGGTAAGACCCATTCATCAAAATTTTTGCTAGTAACGGAGAAATTCGACCAATTGAGTTTGCGATTCTCGAGAATCGTTGACTCAATGAATCTCGCCGTGTGACTGCTGCCGAGGCAAAAGCACTGTTTGCATTTGTCGCGCCGCTCGAACTAGAGCCTCCAGCACCGGAAGAACTCGACGAAGATCCTGCGGCGTTACCAGCGGTAGTGGTCGACGAACCCGCGGCAGAACTTGATCCTCCTGCTGCACTTGCTGAACCAGCTGCAGCCGAGGAAGTGGCACCTGCTGCACCAGCTGCAGCGGCGGCGGCACCAGCAACCGAAGCGATTGCTGCGACTGCGGCCCCAGCACCAGTTACAAGTGCAGTTACCGCTGCGGTTGAAGCCGAAGATGCGAATGGGTCAAAAGCTTGAGCTGGCGCGTTATCGTCCCCCGAGGCACCGATTTCAGGGTTAGCAACGGGTGAACCGGGGTCGAGAGTTGGAAGTTCAATATTGGTTGGATCAAGCAGGTTTGCTAGTGAACCGACTGGATTGCTCGGGTCGATATTTCCGATACCCCCTGGCCCTGACTCAGAGTTTCCGTTCCCTGAATTACTGCCGCCGCTTGCCTGACTGCTGCTGTTTGAATCACTAGGAGTTGGCGTGGGTGTTGAAGTTTGGGTTTGGGATGGCGTTGGACTAGGGGTAGGTGTAGGAGTTGGAGAAGGTGTTGGAGTAGGGGTAGGAGTAGGGGTAGGAGTAGGTATTGGTGTCACAGGGGTCGCAGGTGCAGAAACATCGATTGCCGCCGCGGTAACTAGTAAGTCTGCAATTGTGGTCTCATTACCAGCCGTGTCAGTCATGGCAAAAGAAGGGGAGAAGGCAATGGTGCTTTGGCCAGTAGTTCCTGGGGAAACACTGGAGACTGCGGTCAGGGTGCAAATTTTTGCTGTTGTCTGGACTATTCCGGTGATTGCTGAGATGCCTGTCAATGTGAAATCTGTTCCCGGTGTTGTAGACAGGGAGGAACAATCAACATCAGTATCACCCTCCACAGTAAAACGAATTGTGGCGGAATCTGTAGCTGTTAATTCAGAGTACAAACTGACTTTTGGAGGGGCGGTATCGATCACAACCGATGCAGACGCAGAGATTGAGCCAGCAGTGCCGGGCGCTGATAATCCAAGTAGAGCATTAGGTGCACTACCTGATGACACAGATTGGACAATACTTCCGCCGTTAAGGGCAAGAGCATTGGCAGATGAATAATCCAAATCGCTGGAATTGTGACCCGGTTGAACTGTATAACTAAAAACAAGCTCAGTGGTTCCGGTTCCACTTTGATAGTCGGCATAGTGACTGACTCCGCCAAATGTAAACATCAACTGTGGAACACCAGAAACGTCTACGGGAACACTAAACGTTACAGTAAGTGAAATTTCAGATCCGGCCTTGAAGGTCCCAGAATTAGGGCTTGCTGAAGTAGCAACAATGTACGGTGCAACGGGAACGACTGTCGGAGGTGTAACGGCCGGAATTACGGTTACATCGAGTAGGTATGAGTCATCCCCCATGCCCTGAAGTTGACTGTCACTTACCGCAGCACGTTTAAACAAAAATGGTTTGATGCTATTTTCCGGTGCACTAAGCGATACTTGTCTGAATAATGCGCCGCGTAAAACTCGAGCCGGCATAATGGTTCCAACCGGCACCACTACGATCTTGAGTTGGTACGTGCCAACTTGTGTGAATGCCATCGCACCGATTCTGGCAAGGTCCGCTCCTCCCTGAGGAGTAAGGGCCTGTTTACCCAAGCTGAGCCAATCGCCGTTTCCAACACGGATATATCCCCAAGCCTCGTGGGTGTTTGCCCTGCCCGAATTAACTTTGAATTCGGCTCCGACTTTAGTTCCTTGAATTACCTCAATGCGGTCGGAAAGTTCGTACCGTGCTGCACTTGGCAAATTGGAAATGTCTCGGGCACCCGTCGCGCCTGGGGCTCCAGCAGGAGGTTCAACAATTTTTGCTTGTGTCAAGGCGGTGTTAAGCGCTGCGGCAGAACTTGGATCGGTTGGTGTCATGCCAGTGGTGGCAGAACTTGGAGGCACAAGAGTGTAGTTTGCGCCATTAATCGCATTATTTAGAGTGGTTGCACTAGGTGGAGTTGGAGGGGTAACAGAAAGTACTTGAGCAACATAGCCGCTGATGAGAGTCTGTATATTTCCAGCGGCATCAGCCATTGAGAATTGTGGAGATTTTGCTAAGGAAATGCTTCCCGCTACTCCGGGAGTCAGTGCGTGAGCTGCTGATATTTCACATATTGTTGGTGCCACTTGTGAAAAACGCACATCAGTGAGATCAAGGCCTGTAGTGGTTATATCTGTGAGGGTTAGTGTTGAACACTGAATCGATTCGGATCCTGTGATTGTGAATACCGCTCGATCGTTAACCAAAGTAGGCGATGAGGATAAAGTCAATGTTGGAGCAGTCGAGTCAAAAGTGAAATTACTAGACTTGAATAATTTGGTATCCCAAACCGAATCACCAATTGATTGATCACCATATTCAACTACGAGTGATGGATTTGTAAACCAACCTATGCCGTCATCCCACTGACCATTACTGTCCATACTCAAATCGTCTGAGCTGTTGTCAGGTTGAGATTGAATGTTGAACAATCCTGTCTGCCAATTGTTGTACTTTCCACCAACAGAACCACCCACACCAAGGTTGTCAAACCAAGGTCCACAAACCCCAAACACGCAGGTTCGCCAACCAGGCTCATCCCAGAATTGAACACCGTCATCTGGGCCACCACTCCATGTCTGCCACGACCAGTTTGCGAAACTATTTCGACCACCTAGCCAAATAACTTGCCCACGAGCTTCTGTTTTGACAATTGAATTTTCGGAAGAAGACAAAATTGTGGGTAGGTAGCCTTTGCTTGCGCCGAAGTAGGAAGATTGCGCCGCATTGCTTGCGTTTCCGCGATTAGTGTAGGTTCCACCCAAGTACTTGTAGAAATGGCGAGTTTCGTAAAGGTAGGTCTGATCTGGCTTCAAATTGACTTCTATGGTTCTTGCGGTGCGATCCGAAGAAGTTGTGCTCCATTTGACGCTACGCAAAATAGCCTGGGCTGTACCTGTTGGAATGCCGAAAGGTGACGATATCTCAAGTATCTGGTTGGATCCAGATGTAGTAACTGATGCCGTAAATCCAGTAGCCGGAGTGTAGGTACTTGTTAGGCTGTCGCCCGCCTTGAAGTTTTTTAGGGTTACCCGGAACCCGCTAATTGCGCCAGTGCCTCTGTCCTTGATTGTTGCATTAGGTGCAAGCACTACTGAACCAGATCCACTTAGTCCATTCAATGTTCCGAGCGAAAGCTCTGGAGGAAAATACAACTCACGACTTACTCCAGAGCCCTGGCTGGCTGGAGTCGGGTTACCGGCAATATCCGTTCCAGCCGCAGCTGGAAGCGACGCAGTTAAGTTGCCGGTTGCAGCGTCTGGGTTTGAAATACGAATAGTGAACGAAGTCGAGCCGGCGGAACCCGAAGTTAGTGATTTTGTCCAAGTTCCGCTTACACCGGCTCCGCCACTAAGCACTAAATCAGATGCATCTAACCCATAAACCGGCGAATTAAAACTAAAGGTGTAGTCAATCGAGGTCGCGTTTGCGGCCGAGCTACTAGATAGGTTCTGACTCCACCCTGGTGCAACCGTGTCCTTGTTGATTGTTGCCGCCGTGCTATCTGCTGCGAGAGCATTTCCAAATCCAAACGTTGCACTGTTGCCAGCCAAATCTTCTAGGCGATTGGCAAGAAGTTTCAAAACGATGCTTCCGTCGGTGCAACCGGTTACGTTAACTATGACCTGTTTATTTGTGGTAAAAGAATTTGCTGGAGTAGCTACACATCCAGTTGCCGTACTTCCGGTGAAGGAAAACGACTGCCGTGCAGCCGTTGAATAGTTACTGGCATATATGTGACGAATGTCTTCCGAGAAGGTCAGCGTGTAAGGGACAGTAGCCGCATTGAAATACCTAGTTGTACCAGATACCTTAGTGTCAGCGGGTGGTTCAAAACTAACAACCGTTGGTGCGGTGTAATCGATTTCCACCGCTGCAGAACTTGCTGTGGTGGTCAGATTTCCAAGTGCATCTTGCAAGAAACCTGGCGAGAGTTTGACGGTTAGTAAACCGGAGTCCGCACTTGTTAGGGCCACTGAATTTGTCAAGGTCACGGTCAAGGCATTACCGCTAATGCTTGGCGCACCGATTACCCAGTTGTTTACTGACGCCGTAGTTGGAATAACCGTCGAATCTATCGCAAGCTTGGTGAGATCTGCGCTTCCGCCTGGGAATGAAATTGGTTCATCGAACGTAAATGTGAAACTAACGGGTGATGTTTTTGTTGAAGTTGGGTTAGAAACACCACTGCTCAAAGTAGGTCCGGTTGTGTCGATTTTTGCTGTTCCACTTAGCGTGCCAAGGCCAGGAACATTAGTAATTGATGTGGTGCCTGTTGCGTCAACATTAAGCGTGACAGGGCCATCAATTGCAGATGTGTTTTCAAGTCGAACCGTATATGTGGACGATGGGGCGGTGCCGGAGACAATGCTCTTCGTCCAAGTTCCGCTAGTGCCACTTGTTCCTGAGATTGATAGATTACTCAAACCAAAGCCATTTACGCTTTCGGCAAAAGTTACTAAATAGTCGATGCTCTTGCTCGTGGTTTCACCATCCGCATTTAGTGACTGAGGTACGACTGAAATCACAGTGGTGCCTCGATAGGCAAGTTTTATAAAACCCCCACCGTATCCAACTGGATTTGGGTTTACCGGGCCCGCTTCGACATTTGTAACCGTGTTACCCACAGCCGCAAATGGATTAGAGCCGTAGCGCTTGATACTTCCTGAGTAAAACGCGTCGGCAGGTGGTTTGATAAACGATGCTTCCCAGGTAGCAGTGTTGTTTATGATGCTCGGATCCAAGTATGAAGATCCTGCTCCACCACCACCGAAAGTTCCACCGCCGCCTCCGTAGTAGCCACCACCGCCACCGCCACCAGAACACCACTCCCAGGTCCAGCCATTGCGCACGTAACTTGGCTCCGTGCTTCGCTGCAAACCTCCCGCATGTCCGCCCACGCCGAGTGTTCCGGCGGTCGAATAGTTGACAGTGTCACAACCGACCCAGTTGTTTACCGGAAACAAACCACCACGAGTACCTCCGGCAGTCGATGTTGCGTTACCACCCTGAAGCCCGGCCATGAGTCCTGTTGGTGCAAGGCCAGTGGTTGGCATGGTTCCACCAACTCCATAGGCATTAGACCCGTTATAAATCTGTTGCTGGTTGCAGTAAGCCGGCTGTGCAGTACCGTCACCTGCGTAGATCCATCCCTGAGGAGAACATTGGTAGTACATCGCGTAACCGCCGGCACCACCTGCAACAACCTTTCGACTTGATAAGGATGTCCCGTTCACGCGTATGTCAGTAGCTCCACCACCTCCAGATCCCTTACCGATTCCCACTGGAGCTGTGAAATATTGATCGCGGATTTGGCTGGCTGTTGGCTGGTAACTCGAATAGTAAGAAATGGATCCGTCTCCACCACCATTCCATCCACCCTTGATCGCGGTTCCATGGCCACCAACATAAAGGTTAAGAACATCCCCGCCATTGGTTGGCAGCACACCACTAACTACAGCTGAGTTTCCTGCAGATGGGCTCTGTGTGATGGATGGTCCGCCCGCTGCCACGAAGAATACGTTTCGAACCCCATTTGGAACGGTGAAAGTTTGCCTATCACCGGTATAGAAATATGTGCGCTCGCAGTTCACGCCGACGAAAGTCCATCCTTGAGGGCATGGATCGGCCAGAGCTGGTTTGGCATCGAGCAAAACAGTGGCCGATGCAAAGACAAGAAAAAATGCCGCAAACATCGAAAAAAGTTTTGACGAACGAACATATCCCCTGCGCATAGGCCGATTCTAAGAAGC
>JACCDK011939947.1_pt1 | contig 27900 bp, 24 predicted proteins | sample 7445871 | NCBI WGS metagenome assembly JACCDK01 (sample SAMN15323436, study PRJNA562643) | freshwater metagenome | isolation source: river surface water | place: USA:Blue River Watershed | collected 2017-08-15 | reverse complement strand
GCTACATGTTTTCTAAAAAAATCTATAAACGGTATTTCTTCCTCTTGCTCGCTGATACTGTTTTTTTCTTTAAAAAAGGGCAATACGGGCTGATCACATTTGGTAAACCCATTGAGATCATCAACAACTTTAGTCGTTGCTTTGGTTATAGAATCTTGTTGTTTTTGTTGTTGTTTGGCTAGTTTGCTTTCTGCCACGCGAACCAAATATGCATCCCATTCTTTATTCTTAGCTTCTTCTAACGCTTTTTTGGCTTTTGCCAATTCTTTCAAGCGGTCCATCGTTCTACTGGAGGGATTTTGTGCTACAGAAACCGTAACTATAAAAAATGAAATCAATAGTATTAATAAACTTCTCATGTTTTAATTTAGCTAAGTTTGTCCTGAACAAAGTTATGAAATTGTTAGACATGAACTAGTATCTTTCATATTACTTTTGATGCAGTAGCGCATTCGTTAAGATGGCTATTTGCATTCATAACATAGGGTAATTACATCATAAAGGTATTAAATCAAAAAAGCCTTGCATAAATGCAAAGCTTTTCATTGGTCTAACTACTAAACCTAATCCCAATTGCTTGGGAATAAACAACACAACTATCTTGATTTTTGATTTTTTAAAAAAATCAAAAAAACCTTTTTTGGGCAAAAAAGCACTTCAATTTCTCGAAGTGCTTTTAGTTTCTGGCGGTCTGGACGGGACTCGAACCCGCGACCCCATGCGTGACAGGCATGTATTCTAACCAACTGAACTACCAAACCAGTGCGTTTTTCACTTTTTCTTTATGAATATAAGGACTAGGTGAACTTGATTGCGAGTGCAAATATACTACGCTTTTTGATTCCTGCAAATATTTTTTCGAAAAAAGACAAACTTTTTTAAGGCTCCTTAGGCAAACTTTTGTTTTTCAACCAAATAGGCGGTCATTATTTTTTCAAAAGTTTCATCGATTGCAACAGGTATATATTTTATTTGATATTGCAAGCAAGTAGCTTCTATGGTTTTGAAATAAGTACTCATAATTTTTTGATAGGCATCCTGACTATTTTCTGCAAAAAGCTGAACGGTTTCACCGGTCTCTATATCAATAAATTTTCTAGGAGCTGCATCAAAATCAAAGTCCAATTCAGTCTTTGGATCGTACACATGAAATACTACAACTTTATGTTTGTTGTGTTTTAAATGTTGTAATGCCTTAAATATTTTATCATTATCCTCATTTTGAAACATATCCGTAAACAAAATCACCATGGAACGACGGTGTAAATTTTCGGCAATTTGATGCAAATAGGTAACGGTATCAGTTGTTTTAGTTGTATTGTCACTAGAAATTAGGCCTTCTAATTGATGTAAAATCATACGGTGGTGACGATCACTTCCCTTTTCGGGGGCATAATATTCATACTTATCTGAATAGACACTAAGTCCCACGGCATCTCGCTGTTTCTTTAGCAAGTTCATCAATACTGCAGCGGCCAAAACCGAAAATCCAATTTTGCTTTCAAAAAAGGGTTGCTGATTGCGCAACTTGGGATAATGCATGGATGAAGAATTATCGAGAATCAAATGACAGCGGAGATTGGTTTCTTCCTCGTAGCGCTTGGTATACAAACGGTCAGTTTTTGCAAATAATTTCCAATCCAAATGTTTGGTGCTTTCACCAGGATTGTAGGTTTTATGTTCGGCAAACTCAGCTGAAAAACCATGAAATGGCGATTTGTGCATACCCGAAATAAAGCCCTCCACAATTTGATTGGCCAAAAGTTCTAGGTGCTCAAAACGCGCAATTCTTTCTATTTGCTGGTCTAATTTCATACGTTCAAAGATAGGAAAAGATTCGTTATTTTGGCAATTGGTTTTGGTTGAAGGATGAAAGGTTGTGGATAAAAAAAGGCCCAACTTTCGTTGAACCTTTGTTATCCTCTTCTATATTTTGATTACAGTAACGCGTCAATTGCATCAGTGTAAGTTTTCTTAGGCGCTACACCTACTTGTCTTCCTACCACTTCTCCGTTTTGAAAAATCAAAACTGTTGGAATATTACGCACTCCATATTTTGCAGCAAATTCTTGATTTGCGTCTACATCTACTTTTCCTACAACTGCTTTCCCTTCGTACTCACTGTGGATTTCGTCGATAACTGGTCCAACCATTCTACAAGGACCACACCAAGCTGCCCAAAAATCTACTACTACTGGTTTGTCTGATTTCAATACTACTTCGTCAAAAGTAGCATCTGTTATTGCTAATGCCATATGTTCTTTATTTTATTGTTAATTGAATTGCAAATTTAGGAATTTATTGTCAATGACAATGCGAAATAAATTAGTTTTAATTATGCCAGTATTGTCATTACCTATGGATTAATTGAGTTTGAAACTCACCTGCATTTTATCCAGTTCTTGAAGTAATTCTGAAGAAATCTTTACTTTTACTTTTCGACTCGGCATGGAAAGTTTCGTTTTTACAACAATTTCCTCTCGCTCTAGCGGAATAACTAAATCCATTTCCTCATCTCCTTCCACCTCATCTGAAGGTACTACTTCTTCATCGATATTAATCGGACTCATTTCAATTGCTTTTTTGATGCGTTCCAATTCCATCACTTCAAAGGTGATTGTATGATCGCCCTTATGAGATATAAAAAGTTCGTTAAGCGCTGTAATAAAAGGTGAATTTATTTCTTTGATATCCAAATGAATGATTAATTTTTTAGCAAAAACTGGTAATACATCCGCTAACATTTTGGCGTCAATAAACTGAATACGAGGATCTGATTTTTTACCGGTTTCTCGATTGACCCAGCCTTCTTTGACGTTGATTTTGAAATATACAAATTGATTTTGCAATAAAAAATGACGGTATTTTAAATAGTCTTCGTCAAAAATTCGAAACTCAAAACTTTCGTCATAACCCTCTAATGCAAAAGTAGCCCATCCCTTGCCGTTTTTTGCAGTTCGATGTTGCACATTGGTTACAATCCCTCCAAACGATAAATTTTTTCCCAAATGCTGTTCTAAATTTTTAAGGGATTCCAATTTGGCGTTACAAAAATATTTCATTTCAAATTTATAATCGTCTAAAGGATGCCCCGAAATATAAATTCCCACCACTTCTTTTTCTTTGGCCAATTTTTCCATAGTACTCCAATCGTCGCAGGGAGGCACTACAGGCTCTGCAATTTGTACTTCCGATGCATCGCCAAACAAACTCACTTGCGACGAGTTTTCGTTTTCTTGGAATTTTGAACCGTAGCGAATCGCTTTTTCCAAAAAGGTAATTCCGTCGCCATCATGGTGAAAGTATTGGGCACGATGTGTTTCCGCAAATCCATCAAAACCTCCTGCTAAGGCTAGGTTTTCAAAGGCTTTCTTATTCGCAGCTCGTAAATCGATGCGCTTGGCCAAATCAAAAATAGATTTATAATTACCCTCTTTTCTCCGTTCCACTATGGTTTGAACCGCTCCTGCACCAACCCCTTTTACAGCTCCCATTCCAAAACGTACGGCATAATTTTCATTCACAGTAAATTTATAAAACGATTCATTGACATCGGGGCCTAAAACAGCCAATCCCATGCGTTTACATTCTTCCATAAAGAACGAAACTTGTTTAATGTCGTTCATATTATTCGAAAGTACCGCAGCCATATATTCTGCGGGATAGTGCGCTTTCAAATAAGCAGTTTGATAGGCAATCCACGCATAACAAGTCGAATGCGATTTATTAAAGGCGTAACTGGCAAAGGCTTCCCAGTCTTTCCAAATTTTCTCTAAGATTACCGGATCGTGTCCTTTTTCAGCAGCTTGATTGATGAACTGAGGTTTCATTTTGTTCAATACCTCAATTTGCTTTTTACCCATAGCTTTTCGCAATACGTCGGCATCCCCTTTAGAAAAACCAGCTAATTTTTGCGACAAAAGCATTACTTGCTCTTGATAAACGGTAATTCCATAGGTTTCGGCTAAGTATTCTTCACAGGCTTCTAAATCGTATTTTATTTCTTCTTCGCCGTTCTTTCTTCGAACAAATGAAGGTATGTATTCCAATGGTCCCGGACGATATAATGCATTCATAGCAATCAAATCGGCAAATACGGTTGGCTTTAAGTCCTTCATGTATTTTTGCATTCCAGGCGATTCGTATTGGAAAACCCCAACCGTTTCACCTCTCTGGAACAACTCATAAGTTTTTGTGTCGTCGATTGGAAAATTATCGGGATCTAATTCGATACCCAAACGATATTTCACCAATTTAACAGTGTCTTTAATTAAAGTTAAGGTTTTTAGCCCTAGGAAGTCCATTTTCAGCAAACCGGCGCTTTCGGCAACCGAGTTGTCAAATTGGGTAACATACAAATCCGAATCTTTTGCCGTAGTCACCGGGACAAAATTTGTAATATCGCTAGGCGTAATAATAACCCCACAAGCGTGAATTCCGGTGTTTCGCATGGAACCTTCTAACACTTTTGCTTGTTGAATGGTTTCTCCAGCTAAATCTTCCGAATTGGCAATTTCAATCAATTCTTTGACTTTATCAAATTCTTCCGAACGCAAAGCTTTTTTAACTTCACTCTCGTCTTCGGCTAAGAATCGCGCCAGATTCCATTTGGATGGCATCATCCCTGGAATCAATTTAGCAATTCGATCGGCTTCAAATAAGGGCAAATCCAAAACACGTGCCGTATCTCGAATCGCTGACTTCGTTGCCATTTTGCCATAGGTAATAATTTGTGCTACTTGATTGGCTCCGTATTTATTGATGACATAATCCATGACACGTCCACGGCCCTCATCATCAAAATCGATATCGATATCGGGCATAGAAACACGATCAGGATTTAGGAAACGCTCAAAAAGCAAATCATATTTTATGGGATCAATATTTGTAATTCCCAAACAATAGGCAACGGCTGAACCGGCAGCCGAACCCCGGCCTGGCCCAACTGAAACATCCATTTTTCGGGCTTCAGCAATAAAATCTTGGACAATTAAGAAATAACCGGGATACCCCGAATTGGAAATGGTAAGCAATTCAAAATCCAAACGTTCTTTAATTGCATCGGTAAGATCTGGATATCTTTTTTTGGCACCTTGGTAGGTTAAATATCTCAAATAGTCGTTTTCGCCTCTAACCCCACCATCTACTGCATCGGCTGCAACTTCAAACTCATCTGGAATTTTAAACTTAGGAAGTAATACATCTCTATAAAGTGAATAGGCCTCCACCTTGTCGATGATTTCTTGAATATTGATAATTGCTTCGGGTAAATCAGCAAAAAGCTGTTTCATTTCGTCCCCCGATTTGAAATAATATTCTTGATTGGGTAAGCCGTAACGATATCCTCTACCCCGACCAATAGGCGTTGCTTGCTTTTCACCTTCTTTTACACATAATAAAATATCGTGTGCGTTGGCATCTTCTTTATTGACGTAGTAGGTATTATTGGAAGCAATCAATTTTACTTGGTGTTTTTTTGCGAAAGCAATTAACGATTGATTGACCCGATTTTCGTCTTCTTGTTTGTGACGCATTAATTCCAAATAGAAATCAGCACCAAATTGTGCTTTCCACCAAATAAGGGCTTCTTCGGCTTGACTTTCCCCTACATTTAAAATCTTACTCGGAATTTCGCCATACAAGTTACCCGACAATACGATGATGTCTTCTTTGTATTTTTCTACAATTTTTCGATCGATACGCGGCACATAGTAAAACCCGTCCGTGTAGGCAATAGAGGACATTTTGGCTAAATTATGATAGCCTCTTTTATTTTTAGCTAATAATACAACTTGATAGCCGTTGTCTTTCTTAGTTTTATCTTTGTGATCGTCGCAGATGTTGAATTCGCAACCAACGATAGGCTTAATCTCCGTTTCTAGAGGGTCTTCACCTGCTGCTATTGCCGCTTCAATTTTTGCTTTAGCCGTTTTGTTGTGGTTCATAACAGCACTTACAAAATGAAAGGCTCCCATCATGTTTCCGGTGTCTGTAATAGCAACCGCTGGCATTTTGTTTTTAGCAGTAGCACTAACCAAATCGTTCACTGCAATAGTTGATTGCAATACTGAAAATTGCGTATGATTGTGTAAATGAGCAAATGCTGCTTCTTTCAAATTCGATTTTACCGAAGCTGAAATGGTAGTTTGAATTTCTTGTTGTTCCTCTTTTTTTAATCGGAAACGGATGGCTTCTGAAGCTTGTTTTAAATTGATGTGCTGTAATCCAATTAATTGAATCTCACCCAAATTTTTTTCTTTGAAACTTCTAAAATATTCGGGGGACACGTCGAGTTCTTCTTTGGTAAAAACTTCTCTCTTGATTAATTCAAGAAAACATCGTGTAGTGGCTTCCACATCGGCAGTCGCATTGTGTGCTTCGGCAAAGGGTTGATTGAAAAGGTATTGATGTAGCTCGGTTAATGTTGGTAATTTAAACTTACCTCCACGACCTCCTGGCAACTTTAACAAACTTGCTGTTACCTCGGTACAAGTATCCAATACGGGCATTTTAGATAAATCCGTACCAATGCCTATTCGATGGAATTCACATCCCATTATATTTACATCAAATCCTACGTTTTGCCCAACAATAAATTTTGTTTTAGAAAGTGCAATGTTAAATTTTTCCAATACTTCCGACAAAAGTATCCCTTGTTCGGCGGCTAATTCAGTTGAAATTCCATGAATTCTTTCGGCATCGTAGGGGATATTAAAACCTTCGGGCTTGACCAAAAAATCTTGGTGTTCTATCAAATTTCCCATGTCATCATGCAGTTGCCATGCAATTTGTATACAACGAGGCCAATTGTCCGTATCTGTAATAGGTGCAGACCAACTTCTGGGCAATCCGGTGGTTTCGGTATCGAAAATTAAATACATGTAACGAATGATTAATGATGTGCAATAAGCGTAATGTATTGCCAATTACTGTTTTCAAAAATACAGTTATTGCACTAATTAGGCAATTTTAGTTATTAACAAAAAAACCATTTGAAAGGCTTCAAATGGTTTTTTATATTGTAATTCAACAGGGTTTACTGTCCTAGAGGTACTTTGTAAAAATGGCCTTCTGAAAACGTAACTACTTCCCCATCGTCGTTGGTAGCATTCAGTTTGAAAGTTCCAGTAAATAATCCTCCCGAAATATCTTCAATTGTAATTTCCCCATTACTTTGTTGTACATTTTCAATGCGAAGGGTTGCATTATTATTACCCCCAAGGATCGTAATCACATCACCCGCTACATAACCCAGTCCTCTTGAAACCACAGTAGCTTTAGTAACTGCTCCTGATAGCGTAGTTAACGCCAATCGAAGTCCAGATCCTGATCCCCCACTAGTATGTGCTGCTGCAGCACTGGTATATCCTGTTCCAGCTGTCAACACATTGGATAATTTATAAGCGGGTCCGGAAACAACACGTGTATCAAATATCCCCACAAAACTACTTAACGAATTAGCCGCTGAAGTATAGGTAGCAAAATTACCCGCATCTTGTGTGCCCAACAAATAGGTTCCAGGCGCTGTTGCATTTGTTTTCAATACCACTGTTTCATATGAAGTATAAGCTGTAATGGTCATTCCATTCGCATCTACGGCCACTCTTGCCTCATTAGCTCTCCATTGAACATCATTCAATTTAGCTTGAAAACCAGGAGTATTGGTTTGAATATCTTGTTCGCATGAACTAAAAAATGCGGCAATGGCCAACATTGAAAGTATTTTTCTCATTAGTAAGTAGTTCTTAATATTAAGTAGGAAACAAAAATAAGTTTTTTATACAAACAAAAACAAAATAGCTGAAAAAATATTTTTAACTACTTATTCTATTTGTATTACAAAGTTTTATATATTTGCACCCTTAAATAACCAAGGTCGAGTACCTTAAATTAATCACAAGATTATGTCAGTAAAAATTAGATTACAAAGACACGGAAAAAAAGGGAAACCTTTTTATTGGGTTGTTGCAGCAGATGCACGATCAAAAAGAGATGGTAAATTCTTAGAAAAAATCGGAACTTACAATCCAAACACCAATCCAGCAACTATTGAATTGAACTTAGAAAGTGCAGTACAATGGTTACACAATGGAGCACAACCTACCGATACGGCTAAAGCCATTTTATCGTACAAAGGAGCTTTATTAAAGCACCATTTAGACGGTGGAGTTCGCAAAGGTGCTTTAACTCAAGAACAAGCCGATGCTAAATTAGCAGCTTGGTTGGATGAAAAAGCAAACAAAATTGACGCTAAAAAAGCTGGATTGTCTAAAGCGGATGAAGCGGCTAAAGCGAAAGCTTTAAAAGCTGAAAAAGAAGCTAACGCTAAACGTATCGCAGCACAAGCAGAAGCAGCGAAAGTTGAAGAAGTAGCTGAAGAAGTAGCTGAAGAAACTATCGTTGAAGCAGAAGCTCCAGCTGAAGTTGTTGAAACTGCAGTTGAAGAAACTCCAGCGGTTGAAGAAACTCCAGAAGCGGAAGTTGTTGCTGAAGAAGCAGCTCCAGAAGCGGAAGTAGCTGTAGAGGAAGCTCCAGCAGCTGAAGAAAGCAACGAAGAGACAGAAGCTTAATCATACAGCGATTTATGCGTAAAGAAGATTGTTTCTATTTAGGTAAAATCGCAAAAAAATTTAGTTTCAAAGGGGAAGTATTAGCGTATTTAGATACCGATGAACCCGAATTGTATCAAAATTTGGAATCAGTATTTGTTGAACTCAACAAAACACTGGTTCCATTTTTTATTGAAAGTAGTTCGCTTCACAAAGAAAAATTTCTACGCGTTCGTTTTGAAGACATACAAACGGAAGAAGATGCAGACGAAATTATGGGTAGCGAAATTTATCTTCCACTTTCAATGTTACCAAAATTAGAAGGAACACAATTCTACTTTCACGAAGTAATAGGCTTTGATGTAATTGACACCAAACACGGTGACATCGGAAAAATCATCGCTATTAATGATAGCGGTGCGCAACCGCTTTTTGAAATCGACAAAAACGGAATAGAAATTTTAATTCCGCTTATTGATGACTTCATTATTGCTTTGGACCGAAAAAACAAAACCATTACTTTAGAAACTCCCGAAGGATTGGTTAATTTGTATCTTGGATAATTCCAATGACTTTTACCTTCAAACAATTTTCGGTGAATCAAGATCGATGCGCTATGAAAATAGGAACCGATGGTGTTTTATTGGGGGCGTGGACTCCATTAATTAACAATCCTTATAACCTATTAGATATAGGTGCTGGTACTGGAATTTTATCCTTGATGTTAGCCCAGAGAAGTACTGCAACACAAATTGACGCTATCGAAATTGACGAAGAAGCTTACGAACAATGTGTGGAAAATTTTGAAGCCTCGCCTTGGGGGGATCGATTATTTTGTTTTCACGCAGGTTTAGATGAATTTGTGGATGAACCTGAAGATGAATACGATTTGATTATTTCCAATCCGCCATTCTATACCGACACTTTTAAATCCGAAAATTTGCAAAGAGATGTTGCACGCTTTGAAGATGCTTTACCGTTTGAAGAATTGATTGAAACCGCCGCTTTATTACTGTCGGATAACGGAATCTTTTCGGTAATTATTCCTTTCAAAGAAGAAGCGAAATTTGTTTCAATGTGTAACGAATTGGCCTTGTTTCCACTTAAAATTACACGTGTAAAAGGCACGCCAACCGCCGAAACTAAAAGAAGTTTGTTGGCTTTTTCACGGATAGAACAAACGCCACTAATTGACGAACTAACGATTGAAATTTCACGTCATCAGTACACCCCCGAATATATTGCCTTGACGCAGGATTTTTATTTAAAAATGTAAATTAAAATTATAACATTCGTTCATTGATTTGTTAAAAATGTTTACTTACTTTTGTTCTTTACAAATCATAAACTATGAAACCAGACTTATTTCAATCGCCCGATTATTATTTATTAGACGAATTATTATCTGATGAACATAAAATGGTGCGTGATGCTGCGCGTGCTTGGGTAAAAAAAGAAGTATCTCCCATCATCGAAGAATATGCGCAAAAAGCAGAATTTCCGCATCAAATTGTAAAAGGTTTGGGTGAAATCGGAGGTTTTGGACCCTATATTCCAGTAGAATATGGTGGTGCTGGCTTGGATCAAATTTCCTATGGTTTAATCATGCAAGAAATTGAAAGAGGTGATTCGGGCGTGCGCTCAACCTCTTCGGTTCAATCTTCATTGGTGATGTACCCTATTTGGAAATACGGTAACGAAGAACAACGTATGAAATATTTACCCAAATTAGCTACTGGTGAATTCATTGGTTGTTTTGGTTTAACTGAACCAGATTACGGTTCAAATCCAGGTGGAATGGTGACTAATTTTAAAGATATGGGTGACCATTATCTTTTAAATGGTGCTAAAATGTGGATTTCAAACGCCCCATTTGCTGATATTGCAGTAGTTTGGGCTAAAAATGAAGAAGGTAGAATTCACGGATTAATTGTAGAAAGAGGTATGGAAGGGTTTACCACTCCAGAAACACATAACAAATGGTCGTTACGAGCTTCAGCAACTGGAGAGCTTATTTTTGATAACGTAAAAGTACCTAAAGAAAACTTATTGCCCAATAAATCGGGATTAGGCGCGCCCCTAGGTTGTTTGGATTCGGCACGATATGGTATTGCTTGGGGTGCTATTGGAGCTGCTATGGATTGTTATGATACTGCTTTACGTTATTCCAAAGAACGTATTCAGTTTGACAAACCAATTGGCGCTACCCAATTGCAACAAAAGAAATTGGCCGAGATGATTACTGAAATCACCAAAGCCCAATTGTTAACGTGGAGACTTGGGGTCTTAAGAAACGAAGGAAAAGCTACTACCGCTCAAATTTCGATGGCGAAAAGAAACAATGTTGATATGGCGTTAACCATTGCACGCGATGCCCGTCAAATGTTGGGAGGAATGGGAATTACTGGTGAATATTCTATCATGAGACACATGATGAACTTAGAATCGGTAGTAACCTATGAAGGAACACACGATATCCACTTGTTAATTACGGGTATGGATGTTACCGGTTTCCCTGCATTTAAGTAATTAAACAATAGATAAAATTGATATAAAAAGCTTCCCTTTTTGGGGAAGCTTTTATAATTTTACAAAAAAATAACCCATGAGAATTGAACAAATCAATCAATCCATCCAGCAGCAAAAAGCACAGTTATTACAACATTCGTTATATAACAAAGTAAAAACGATTGACGACTTGCATTGTTTTTTGGAAAATCATATCTATGCGGTTTGGGATTTTATGTCTCTATTAAAAGCCTTGCAAAATAAATTAACGTGTACGTCCACTCCATGGTTGCCTATGGGCAATCCAGAAATTCGCTATTTAATCAATGAAATAGTGGTAGCTGAGGAAACTGATTTAACGCTTGATGGAACGCGTCAAAGTCATTTTGAAATGTATGTTGATGCCATGACACAATGCGGCGCTTCAACCACACAAATCAATGCCTTTTTAAAAAATGTTGAAGAAACAAAAAACATATTTGTATCGATAAAACAAAGTGATCTACATCCGAATGTGAAAGCTTTTTTGGATTTTACCTTTCGAGTAATTGAACAAGGAAAACCCCATGAAATAGCAGCAGCCTTTACCTTTGGGAGAGAAGATTTGATTCCGAATATGTTTACTGAAATCTTACGCAATTTTCAAGAGAATTTTCCAGAAACCGATTTGTCAAAACTAATTTATTATTTTGAAAGACATATTGAGTTGGATGCCGACGAACATGGCCCTATGGCGCTTCAAATGGTTGTAGAATTAGCCGGTGATTCCGAACAAAAATGGAAAGAAGTGCAAGACGTTTCGATGCAAGCATTGGAAAAAAGAATCGGACTTTGGAACGCCATTGAAGAACAAATGGAACACAAACATGAATTAGTATAATAAAAAAGCGAGAATTTCTTCTCGCTTTTTTATTGTTCGGGTGCTATTTCAATTTCCAATCCTTCTAAATCTTCCGTGATCGGAATTTGGCAACCTAATCTGGAATTATCTTTAACGTGATAGGCTTCCCATAGCATAGCATCTTCATCGGGATTGCGTTCTAATGAAATTACATCGTTTAAAATATAGCATTGGCAAGAAGCACACATGGCCATTCCTCCACAAACACCAACAGTTCCCTCTTCGGCTAATTCATAGGAACGAATCAACTCCATGATATTCATGTTCATATCGGTTGGCGCTAACACTTCGTGTCGTACTCCGTTTCTGTCGGTTATAAATATAGTAACGTCTTGTGGCATATTTAGTTTCAGGCTTCAGGCTTCAGGTTTGCTTTTCAACTAACCAAAAACTTAAAACAACATTAAATTAATTTATTGATTTTACAACGGCTTTTTCGGCTTCTTTTCTGGTACCATCAAAACCATCTACTCCAGAAACGGTGGTGTATTTCAACACATAACGTTTTCCTGGATTGATTCTGTTGTATACACTTTGACACATTAATGTAGCTTCATGAAAACCACATAAAATCAATTTCAACTTTCCAGGATAGGTGTTCACATCGCCTATGGCATAAATTCCATCGATATTGGTTTGATAATCCAAAGCATTATTTACTTTGATGGCATTTTTTTCGATCTCCAATCCCCAATTGGCAATAGCTCCTAACTTCGGCGTCAATCCGAATAGTGGAATAAAATAATCGGTTTTAAAGTGCTCTAATACACCATCCCTTTCTAACGTAATACTCTCAACATGACGTTCCCCTTGAATACCAACAACTTCAGCAGGGGTAATTAAATTAATTTTACCTTCTTTTTTTAATTCCTGTACTTTTTCAACTGAATCTAAAGCGCCACGGAATTCGTTTCTTCTATGTACTAAGGTCACTTTTTTAGCCACATTAGAAAGAAAAATACTCCAATCTAAGGCCGAATCACCTCCACCAGCAATAACGATTTCTTTATCTCGGAACAATTCTGGATCTTTTACAAAATATTCCACTCCTTTTTCTTCGTAATAGGCAATGTTCTCAATATTCGGTTTTCTAGGTTCAAAGGTACCCAATCCGCCGGCTATAGCAACTGCCTTTGCATGGTGTTTTGTTCCTTTATTTGTAGTAACGACAAACGTTCCATCTTCTAATTTATCGATGGTTTCAGCAGTTTCGGCTAAGGTAAAGCCCGGTTGAAACTGTTTGATTTGTTCCATTAAATTGGTTACCAAATCACCTGCCAATACTTCGGGATAACCCGGAATATCAAAAATTGGCTTCTTGGGATACAACTCTGCTAATTGTCCTCCTGGCTGAGGAAGCGCATCAATATTATGACATTTTAATTGCAACAATCCTGCTTCAAAAACAGTAAAAAGACCAGTGGGTCCGGCTCCAATAATTAGTATATCTGTTTCAATCATTTCTATCAATTAATGTCGTAAAGTTACAAATCAAACTAGGATTTGCCGTAACTTAAGTTACATAGTATCAAATAAAGGCAAAAATAAATTTATGCAATATTTTCTACGGTTTCAATTTGAGGAACATATTTTTTTATAGTGGTTTCTACACCCGCTTTCATAGTGCTCATGCTGAAACTACAACTCGTGCAAGCCCCTTCTAAGCGCACTTTAACATGTTTATCATCAATGATTTCTACCAATGAAATATTGCCTCCATCGGAATTCAAAAAAGGACGAATTTCCTCGAGTGCTTTTTCAACATTCTCTTTAATTTCTTGTGCAGTCATATTTATAATGTGTCCATTTTCAATGTGTCGAAGTATCAATAATTTTTACCTTTTAATAAGCTAATTGACATATCGACTAATTGATACTTATTTTTTTACAGCAGAACATCCTGCCATAGTTGTTATTTTAATAGCTTCTGTGGGTGGCAATTCTTCGTTACGATTTACAGTTTCTTGCACCACATTTCGAGTTATTGTTTCAAAAATAGTCGCTAAAACTGAATCCGTTTGTAAAGCTGCTGGTCGACCATAATCTCCAGCTTCACGAATGCTTTGTACTAGTGGTACTTCTCCTAAAAGAGGCACTTGTAGGTCGGCCGCTAAATTTTTTGCACCTTCTTTACCGAAAATATAGTATTTATTTTCAGGCAACTCTTCTGGTGTAAAATAAGCCATGTTCTCAATGATTCCTAAAACAGGTACTTTTACGGCATCGGATAAAAACATGGATACTCCTTTTTTTGCATCGGCTAAGGCAACAGCTTGTGGCGTACTTACAACTACGGCGCCAGTAATAGGTAGCGATTGCATAATCGACAAATGAATATCACCGGTACCTGGTGGTAAATCGATTAATAGGAAGTCTAATTCACCCCAATTGGCATCAAAAATCATTTGGTTCAAGGCTTTCGCAGCCATTGGCCCTCTCCAAATAACAGCTTGGTCGGGCTTGGTAAAAAATCCTATGGATAATAATTCTACCCCATAACTTGAAATAGGCTGCATTTTTGATTTACCCTCCACTTCTATTGAAATGGGTTTGGCCGATTCTACATCAAACATAATGGGCATTGACGGACCATAAATATCGGCGTCTAATACCCCCACTTTAAATCCCATTTTAGCCAATGAAACTGCTAAATTAGCCGTTATGGTAGATTTTCCTACCCCACCTTTTCCAGAGGCAACCGCAATAATATTTGAAATTCCTGGAATGGCTTTCCCTTTGATTAGATTGGGATTTTCTGCTTTTTCAGGCGCTTCCACTTTGATGTTGACTTTTACTTTTGCTTTTGCATACACTTTTTCGTGAATGACTTTGATGATGTCTACTTCTGCGCGCTTTTTAATATGCAAGGCAGGGGTTGCCAAAAGCAGATCTACAACTACCTCATCACCAAAGGTGATCACATTTTGAACGGCACCACTCTCAACCATATTCTTACCTTCTCCGGCAACAGAAATTGTTTCCAGGGCAGTAAGTATCTCTTTTCTATCTAGTTTCATTTTTATTCAGACTGATTTTAGATTGCAAAGATAGTAAGAAGTTTATGAGATTAAAAGCATCCCTTTCTTAAAGTTAGCGCAACAATTGTTAAAAAAGTTTAAAGCGGAGAAGGTTCCCAATAATACTTTTCTAAATCTACGATTTGATTATTTTTAATCTTTATTCCTTCGTTTTCTAATAATTGCTGCATTAAATTCGTTCCTTCAAAATGGTGTTTTCCAGTGAGTAAGCCTTTTCGATTGACAACGCGATGGGCCGGAACATCCTCTAAATCATGAGAAGCATTCATGGCCCAACCCACCATTCGGGCTGAACGGGCCGTACCCAATGCTTTAGCAATAGCGCCATACGAAGTTACTCTGCCATAAGGAATTTGGCGCACAATAGCATATACTCGCTCAAAAAAGGAATCGGAAATAGCCTTGTTTTCCATCATTTAAAATACATTTTATAAAGCGAAGAAAGGGCTACTAATCCGGTAAGGAAAGCGATTAAAAAATTTATGTTTTTTACAAGAAAAACCAACTTGTGTTCTATTTTCTTAAAAAATACAGCATACCAATAAAACACTACATACGTACCCAGAGCGGCAGCCACAGAAAATAAGAGAATGGAAAGAATATCATAATAAAACCATGCTTTTGAGGCCAACACCAAACTGGTAAACGCATACCATGGAATGGCCAACATATTGATAGCCGACAACGCCATTCCATATAAAAAACGGTTTTTTTTATTTTCAAGTTGGACTGTTATCGTGTTTTTCTTGTGGGCACGCATTCCCAAAATTGCAAAAACCACCGTCAATGCAATAAAGATGAAAGTGCCAATTTTTTTTAATCCATCGTTAAAAACAGGATGAGCGTCTAAATATTTGGCAAAGTACGTTCCCAAAAATGCTTGAAAAAAAACGACTACAACCGCTCCAAAAGCAAATCGCAACGCCTGTTGTTTATTTTCTTTGACACTAATTTTAGCAATGGTCATGTTCAACATTCCGGGTATAATAATCCCGATGATGGAAATAACCAGTCCTAATAAAAGTGCTAAAACAACTGTCATGCCTTATTTTATTCTGAATTGAATATACGTAATGGGTTTGTTGATTTCTAAATATTGGCTTTCATAAAATGTTTGAATTCCGGTAACTTCGGCAGGTGCCCCTTCATTTTTATAAATGTTATGATTGGCGTATACTACTTCATGTCCGGCACCATGCAACAAACCTAAGGTGTAACCGTGCATAAATTCAGAATCGGTTTTCAAATGCATCAAGCCATTAGGTTTCAGAATTTTTTTATAGTTGTCTAAAAACGCGGCATTGGTCATACGGTGCTTGGTTCTTTTGTACTTGATTTGGGGATCAGGGAATGTAATCCAAATTTCAGAAACTTCATTTGCTGCAAAACAATGTTCGATTAATTCGATTTGGGTGCGCACAAAAGCCACATTGTGCAAGCCGTTTTCCACTGCAGTTTTAGCACCCCGCCAAAAACGCGCCCCTTTGATGTCAATTCCGATGAAATTTTTGTGGGGAAATCTTTCGGCTAAACCTACCGAATATTCTCCTTTTCCACACCCCAATTCCAACACGATAGGATGGTCGTTTTTGAAGAAATCACTGTTCCATTTCCCTTTTAAAGGAAACTGATCGGCCACTACTTCTTCTCTAGTTGGTTGAAAAACATTTGTAAATGTTTCGTTTTCTTTGAATCGTTTTAGTTTATTCTTACTTCCCACGTGTGTTCAATTTATTTCGGAGCAAAATTAAGGAAATATAAGAGAACTCAACCCATTTTTATGGGAGTAATTAGCTGTGAATAGTGTGTATTCAATTGGAATTGCAAACTTTTAATATTAAATTCACATTAGTATCCGAAAAAAACAGTTATTTTTTCGCCTTTTCTAAGGTAAACGAAAATACAGATCCTTTGCCAAACGTACTTGCTACATTGATTTTCTCCTTGTGGCTTTCTATAATGTGTTTCACAATGGCCAAACCTAAGCCTGATCCTCCTTCGCTGCGAGCGCCACTTTTATCCACACGATAAAAACGTTCAAACAATCTTGGAATATGGTGTTTTTCTACCCCTTCTCCGTTATCTATTATTTTTACAATTACTTTGTTATTGACAAAATCTTCGATACTCACTTCGGTCGTTCCATTTTCCTTGCCGTATTTGATCGAATTCTCTATCAAGTTGGTTAAGACTTGTTGTATTTTTTCCAAATCGGCCACTACATTAATCGGACGCACATACTTCATATCAAAGGTCAATAATATGTTTTTCTTAGATGCCCTCATCTCCAATAAATCGAGTACATTTTGAATGACATCAATAATATTAAATTCTTTGGTCTCAATGCCCAATGTATCCAATTCGAGTTTGGTAATCATATCTAGGTCATTTACAATATAGACCAAACGTTCTACCCCTTTTTCGGCACGTTGTAAATATTTTTTTCGGATATTTTTATCTTCCATAGCGCCATCCAAAAGGGTGAGCAAATACCCTTGAACAGTAAAAAGAGGCGTTTTTAATTCGTGCGAAACATTGCCTAGAAACTCTCTTCGGTATTCCTCTCTAATTTTTAGGGATTCAATTTCCATTTTTTTGTCTCTTGCAAATTTTTGTACTTCACTCGTTAGTGTTTCCATATCAGTGGTAATAGGATTATTTCTAAAATCCGTATTTTCCAACAAGGATACATCGTCATAGATTTTCTTTACTCGTTTATAAATAAAGTTTTCCACACGATACTGCAATACAAAAAAGGAAAAAATGAAAAGAGCTACTAAGAACAGTACCAAAAAATAGAAGGGTAAATGCAATAAAAAATAATTGGCAATAGCCAAAAATCCAAAAGTAAACAACGCAATATAAAAAGACGATTTTATTGCAAATTTGTATGATTTTTTAAATTTAAGGGCCATTAAAACTCGATTTTATAACCTACTCCTTTAATGGTTTTAAAGAAATCATCACCAATTTTTTCTCTTAATTTACGTATGTGAACGTCAATGGTTCTTCCTCCCACTACAACTTCGTTACCCCAAACTTTGTCTAATATTTCTTCACGAGTAAATACTTTTCCGGGCTTAGTGGCCAACAAGTAAAACAATTCAAACTCTTTTCTTGGGAGTACGATCTCTTTACCGTTGTTGATGATTTTATATTCTTCTCGATTGATTTCAATGTTGCCCACCGTTAAGGTGCTATTCGGTTTGGTATCGCTTTTCAAGCGTCTTAACAATGCTTTAACCTTACTTACCAAGACTTTTGGCTTGATCGGTTTTGCAATATAGTCATCGGCACCTGCATCAAAACCGGCCACTTGAGAATAATCCTCAGAACGTGCGGTTAAAAAAGTAATGATGGTGTCTTGAAGTTCCGGCATTTTTCTGATATTTTCACACGCCTCAATACCGTCCATTTCGGGCATCATCACGTCTAAGATGATCAACTGAGGGAGTTCTTTCTTGGCTTTGACAATCGCTTCCTTTCCGTTGGAAGCGGTAAAAATTTGGTACCCTTCTTGTGCTAAGTTATAACCCACAATCTCAAGAATATCCTTTTCATCATCAACCAATAAGATTTTAATATCTTTCTTTTTCATAATATGGTTTAGTTGCGTTTGTGATGGTAAAGATAACGATAAATAGAAATAATCTTTCGTGTTAACGATAATTTAATCTGTTAACAATTTGATAACGACAGGGAAACTTATTCATAACAAGCTAATAACAGTAATATAATTTTGCACTGCTTTCTTTGCACCAAATTAATAACACAATAATCATGAAGATTAAATTTCTATTTTTTGCAGTACTTTTCTCCGTTATTTCATGGGCTCAAAATGCTACTGTTAAAGGACAAATTTTAGACAAGGAAATGAAAAATGAACCACTTCCTTTTGCCACTGTTGTCATTAAAGAATCCAAACAAAATACAGCTACTGATGAAAATGGAAACTATTCATTAACTATGCCGGCTGGAAACTATACACTTGTAATCACTTATTTAGGATATGAAACCAAAGAAATTTCTTTTGCGGTTGTGGCTGGAGAAGTTAAAATTATCAATCATATTTTAGCGTCTACCGGTGGTGAAGAGTTAAAAGAAGTAGTTGTTGAAGTTCAATATAGTAGAGAAAAAGAAAGTGCTTTATTACAAGAACAACAAAAAGCGGTTGAAATTAAGCAAAGTATTGGATCGCAAGAATTGTCAAGAAAAGGAATTAGTGATGTAGAAGAAGGATTGACTAAAATTACTGGTATTTCAAAAGTAGAGTCTAAAGGTTTGTTTATTAGAGGATTAGAAGATCGTTACAATAATTTATTGGTAAATAACTTAGCAGTTCCATCTAACAGTCCGTTCAAAAAGATTATACCATTAGATCAATTCCCTACAGATGTTGTAGGTTATATTGACGTTTTTAAAACTTTTAATCCAAATATCTATGGTGATTTTGCTGGAGCTACAATTGATGTTAAAACCAGTCAAAATACGAAAGGTCAAACAAAAATTAGTTTTGGGTCCGGTTTCACAACCAATAATAATTTAAGTGATTTTTTATTGTCTGAAGATGCCAACAATTCGAAAAGTTATTTTGGTTTTGGCGGACAAGAGCGTAAATTACCTAGCGGATATGGGAGTGTTCCAGCAGGAAGAATAAACAATGATTACAATTCTTCTTGGGATGTAAAAAAAGTGAAAGCTCCTTTAAATACTAGTACTGGAATAAGTCATTCTGGAAAATTTGATGTGGGATCGAATAATTTATATTACGTATTTGCTACTAATTTTGACAATAAATACCAAATTAGAGAAGGTGTAGATCGTACGTTTTCTCAAGGACAGGGAATCTATGATAACAATTTAAACAAAAAGCAATTTAAATTCCAAACACAAGCATCATCTTTGTTGGGATTACAATTTAAAGCCGATCGTCTTAAATTTAATTATACCGGATTGTATTTAAAAACTACGGAGAACTTAATTCAAGATCAGGTTGGATATACCAGAACCGCCGTTCAAAATCCAAATGAATTTATTCGATTAAATCAATACGAACAATCCGATTATTTTGCCAATCAATTCTTTGGAAGTTACAAACTAACTAGTGATGACAAACATTCCTTAAATGGTGGTATTTCTTATACGAGAACTAAATACAATCAACCGGATAGAAAATTTATCACTGGAACAAAAATTTCAGATACAGAAATCAACACACAGTACGGTAGTAATAATTTATTGCGTCAGTTTTTTAATATTGACAACAATTTCCACATGTCGGGTAATTTAGAATACAACTACAAATTTGGTAATATTGAAAATAACCGAAATAAATTATCGTTTGGTTATAGTGGATTTGCAGAATATATGGTGTCTAAATTTAGATTTACGTTTGGAAATCCAAATAATGGAGCGGCTCCCTACAATACCCCTGTAAATGATATTGATTCATTTATTCAAGATGATATTGCTAGTAATTTCTTATCATTCACTGAGCAATCTACTGCAGAATGGAAAACAAAAGTCTTTCAAAGAGCTGATGGAGTTTACACCAATTTATTGTTAAATCTAACTGAAAAATTGGAATTTAATGTAGGACTTCGTGCAGAAAATACAATTAGAGAGTATAAATACAAATCAATTGTAGACCCTATTTCAAATCCCTACCGAAGCAAAACGAATGACAATTTGTACATTTTGCCTTCCTTAAATGTAAAATATGCTTTAAAAGACGATCGTAATTTGCGTTTTGCCGTTTCTAAAACGTATACAAAACCAGTACTTTTTGAAAGCTTAGACATCAATTTAATCAATGCTGATGGGACTACAGAATTAGGTAATTCAGATTTAGAGAATAGTGAAAACTACAATGCGGACTTAAAATTTGAAATATTTCCTACCCCGAAAGAAATGTTTGCAGCTACTTTGTTTGCCAAATATATTGATCAGCCAATTGAAAGAACGATTTTAGCAAGTGCAACGGGAAGTGGACAAACGATTACGTATTTCAACAATAATAGCGCCACCTTATTTGGAGCAGAATTTGAAGCTTTGGTTCAATTGAGTAGATTGAGTGAAAATTTAGAAGGATTTTCTCTCGGATTTAATACTTCTTTAATGCTAACAGAATCAAAAATTGATTTAAAAAGACCGGGTTCAGATTTTGATACGTTTACAAAAAGAAACCTTCAAGGTGCATCAAACTGGTTGTTAAATACGGATCTTAAATATGAGTTTGATTTAGGCAGCAATTGCAAAAATACGGCTTCATTAGTTTATAATGTTTATGGTGAACGCATCTATGCCGTAGGTATTGCTGGTTATGACCACATCTATGAAAAACCTTTCCACAAATTAGATTTTGTTTGGGGAAGCTCAATCAATAAAAAATGGGATCTTAAATTTGCGGTAGATAATATATTAAATCCATTATACACCAGAGAACGAGGAACTGATAACAAAATAACGATAGAGGAATCTTCTTTAATAGAGCAATCCTACAAAAGAGGCGTTGGATTCTCAACCAGTATAGCCTATACATTCTAATATTAAAAAGAGCAGTTAACTGCTCTTTTTTTTGTTTACATAAAAGCAACATTGATTTTACGATTATATGATTTTTCAGTAACCTTTTTATAATAGTAAAAAAACATTCAAAAAACATAGTCGTTCTACATTTGTCAAAACAATTAAAAACAAACACACATGAAACATTTATTTTTAAGTCTTACTATTTTAGGCGCATTATTTACAGGTTGTTCTACAGATGACGACGAAGGAGAACTTAGACCTGTTGAAGGAGAACTTACAGGTTCAATTACAACAAACAGAACAATTGCATTTGGAAACTATACCCTTAATGGAATTGTAACGATAGAAAGTGGCGTAACTGTTACTTTTGATGCTGGTTCAACCATTACCGCAAATGCTACCAATGGAGTAGATGCATTAGTAGTAAAAAATGGCGGTAAATTAATTATGAACGGGACAGCTACTCAACCTATTGTATTGACAGAGGCTTCAGGTGTACCAGGATCTTGGGGAGGAATCATTATGTATGGTGATGCACCAATTAATGGATCAGGTGGTACTACCACTAGAGCTTCTGAAGATGGATTAAATTTAATGTATGGCGGAACAAATGCAGCGCATAATGGTGGTGCTTTACGTTATGTAAGAGTAGAATATGCTGGTAAAAAAATTACAGATGGAACAAGTGAAATGAACGGATTTTCATTTTATTCTGTTGGATCTGGAACTATTTTAGAAAACTTAGTTTCTTACAAAGGAGCTGATGATGGTTTCGAATTTTATGGAGGAACTGTTAGTGCTCGTAACTTAATCTCTTATGGTAACTTTGACGATTCATTCGACTGGCAAGATGGATGGAAAGGACAAAATAACAGCAACTGGTATGCTTACCAAGTAGGAACAGGAAATTTTGGAATGGAAATTGAAGCTTCAAATAACAACAATGCTTTTTGGCCAGTTATTTCTAACATTACTTTAAAAAGAGCTTCAGGTACAATTACTGAAGGTGGTTCTTCTGCTGCAGAATATGATGCCATCCAATTTAAAAAACAAGGTAATGGTGATTTTTCAAACATCCTAATTGAAGGATATACTACATCTGGTGCTACTGCAGTAAGAATACAAGACGCAGGAACAAATACAGATCAAGTTAATGGTAATAAAATTAAATTAACAGCTGTTAAAATTAATAATGGTACTTCTCAATTTGCAGGTGCAGGTACGCTAAGTGTTACTTTCCCATCAGCACAATACACAACAAGTACTACTGCTACCGGTGCAAGTTTAACAGCTGGTAATTGGGCAACTGCAGGTGGTGTAAACTTATTACAATAATTATAACACCCATGATACTTAAAAATCCCTCATTTGAGGGATTTTTTTTTGCGATGTATTTGTAACCGTTTTTTTAGTATCTTTACCTCATATTTTTAGTTGCGAATGAAAAAAAAATACACTTTTATTCTTTTACTGTTGTTGTTCCTAGGCTCTTTTGGTGCACATGCACAAGAAAATAAAGCAACTGCAACTTCTAAAACTCAAGAAACTATCATTGAGGGGCTTACTATTTATCCTAACCCAACCAGTAGTGGGAAAATTTATATTACTACTAAATTATCATTGGATAAAAAAGTAGAAATTTTTAATGTGTTAGGTAAAAAAGTATTGGAAACCATTTCAACTTCTAAAGAAGTGAATGTAAGCCAACTCACTGCAGGGGTGTACATCATCAAAATCAAAGAAGGCGAAGCTACTGCTACACGCAAGCTGATCATCAACTAAACTATTCTTTACTTGTATCTTATTCAAATTAAATAAATCTTTATGAAAAAACTTTACTTTTTATTAATAACATTTATGGTGAGCACTTTGTCTTTTGGACAAATTCTTTCCGAAGATTTCAATTATGCAGATAATGCATTGTTAACAGCAAATGGATGGACTGCTTTTAGTGGAGCCGGAACACAAGCTGTTGATGTGGGGGTAGCTAACGGATTAACGTATACTGGTTATTCTGATGTAACTGGTTTTACTGGTGTTGTAGTTGGTAACGCTGCAAAACTAGATAATACGGGAGAAGATGTAAACAAAAACTTTTCAGCTGCAGTTACTTCTGGGAGCTTATATTATAGTTTTTTAGTTAATATTTCGTCTGGAGATGCTGGATATTTTGCGGGATTATTATCTTCTGGAACAACTTTTAGTAATAGAATTTTTGTAAAGCCTTCAACAACTTCAGGTAAAATAAATTTTGGATTATCAAATACAAGTACTGCAACGTATGCGACTACGCCTAGTGATTTTGATTTAAACACCACATATTTGATTATCGTGAAATACGATGTAACCACAACGGGGAACGCCAGTATATGGATCAAAGCTGCAGGTATTCCAGCAACAGAAGCTGCAGCAGGAACTCCAGAACTTACAATTTCTGGTACAGTACCAGCAAGTGCTTCAGGATTTTTCTTAAGACAATATGCTGCGACACAAAATATCACTTTGGATGGTATTAGAATTTATTCAACATGGTTTAACACTACTCCTTGTAGCTTGGTTTTAAATCCTGAGACAAGAACTTGTAATGCAACCACTTTATCTTTAGACACGTATACTACAACAATCCCATTTACAGGGGGTGGAACTGCTACGTATAACTTAAGCGCTACTTCAGGAACAATAAGTGGTGATAACCCTTCAACTGTTGCAACGGGAAATATTATTATTTCTGGTGTTGCTGAGGGAACAAACAATACCTTAACAATTTCTGGCGGATGTAGCATTGTAAAAGCAATTACAGCTCCAGAATGTAAACCGGTAAACACGTTACCGTTTACTGAATCTTTCCCTTATACCGTTGGAAACTCTCTTAATGGCGAACAAAAATGGAGTATATTAAATACAGGAGATAATATTGTAACTGCGACAGGCAACTTAAGTTACACAGGTATTACTTCAACTGGAAATTTAATTAGCTTTGGTGGTGCAGGTGCAGAATCAAAAACATTATTTACCAATACAACTTCTGGAACTATTAATGCAAGAATGTTAGTTTCTGTATCTGATATTTCAGGCATCACTGCAGATTTAACAGGTGCTTATTTTGCTGTACTTACAGATAATGCAAGTAGCTTAACTAATGCTAGACTATGGGTTAGAAAAAATGGAACTCAAATTCAATATGGAATTGGTGCGGCAAGTACTGATGCTGTTTGGGATACGAATTTATACAATACAGGTACAACACAATATTTAGTTCTTGGTTACGATTTTACAGCAAATCAAGTTTTTCTATGTGTCAACCCAACGATTGGTGGATCTGTAACAGCTAGAGCAGTATATACCCCTGCAACTGCGATTGCTGGAGTTGGAGGATTTGTGTTTAGACAAGATTCTGCAACTACAACACCAACAGCAATATCAATTGATGAATTAACCGTTGATACAGCATTAAACTTTACGTTGTTAAGTGCAAATTCTTTTGACAACATCAATGGATTAACAATGTATCCAAACCCATTATCAGGAAATACATTGTATTTGACTTCTACTGCAAATGCAGCCATGTCAATTGAAGTATATGACCTTTTGGGCAAAGAAGTATTGAAAGCCAATGTGGTAAACAATGCCGTAAACGTTGCAAAATTAACACCAGGTGTTTACGTAGTTAAAGTAACCGAAGAAGGAAAAACAGCTACACGAAAATTAGTAATCAATTAAATTTGATGCCGAAATCCATTCGGCTATACAAATAATTAAAAAAGCATCAACGAAAGTTGGTGCTTTTTTAATTAAGACCAATTTGTTTATTATTTTTGCACCATGATTACTCCCGAGGATATTTTCCATATTGGTTCCAAAAAAGAATTTGAAAAAATTACTTTAAAAGTCTTTCGTCAGCAGTACGATACGAATAGGGTGTACCGCCAATTTTGTAAGTTTTTAAACAAAGACAAAACCAATGTCAAATCAATCTCCGAAATTCCTTTTTTACCCATTCAGTTTTTTAAAAGCCACGACGTAATTAGTTCAAACGAACCCGTACAACAAATTTTTACAAGCAGTGGCACCACAGGTATGCAAACCAGCAAACATTTGGTCACTGATGTTCATTGGTACGAACAAAGTTATCAATTGGGCTTCTCTCAGTTTTATGGCAACATAGAAGATTATTGTGTTTTGGCTTTGCTTCCCTCCTATTTAGAACGTGAAGGGTCTTCCTTGATATATATGGTGAAAGATTTAATAGAGAGCAGTAATCATGAGGACTCTGGATTTTACTTGAATAATCATGGTGAACTTTTACAAAAAATTCAAAAACTAAACAAAGCAGGACAAAACGTACTACTGATTGGAGTCACATACGCTTTGTTAGATTTAATCGAATATGCCGAATCAACTTCGTTTCCGCTACGGGATTTAGGAAGCAACCTTATCCTTATGGAAACCGGAGGTATGAAAGGCAAACGAAAAGAAATGATTCGCGAAGAATTACATGCACAATTAAGTGCCGGATTTGGCGTTTCAAAAATCCACTCCGAATACGGCATGACCGAATTGCTTTCACAAGCCTACTCCTTGGGCGACGGACTATTTGAATGCCCGCCTTGGATGCACATTCTCATTCGCGATACGGAAGATGCTTTAACTTATGTAGCAGCCGGTAAAACGGGAGGTATCAACGTTATTGATTTGGCCAATATTAATTCGTGTGCCTTTATTGCCACGCAAGATTTGGGCAAAAAATATCCCAACCATTCGTTTGAAGTGTTGGGACGTTTTGATCATTCCGATATCCGTGGTTGTAACCTGATGGTGGTTTAAGTGTAGATTTGTTTATTTGATCTTACAGCTTAAACAATTTTAATCACGTAATAATTTTTCTTTCCTTTTTGCAATAACAAGAATTGGTTATTGATTAAATCAGCCAATGTAATTTTATAATCTTCTGCTACTTTCTCTTTATTCAAAGAAATAGCATTCTGTTTTAATTCTCTACGTGCATCACTGTTTGATGCTAAGAAATTGGTTTTAGCAGAAAGGGCCGCAATCATATCCAATCCTTCGTTTAATTCTTCTTTTGAAATTTCAGCCTGAGGCACGCCATCAAACACTTCTAAGAATGTTTTCTCGTCTAACTTTTTCAATTCATCCATAGTCGGACTAAAGAAGGCATTGGAAGCGGCAATTGCATTTTCTAATTCGGCTTGTGAATGAACCATAACCGTAATTTCTTCTGCCAAACGTTTTTGTAAAACACGAAGGTGAGGTGCTTCTTGATGTGTAGCGATTAATTGCTCGATAGTGGCTTTATCCAAGAAGGTGAAAATTTTGATGTACTTTTCAGCGTCAACATCTGATGAATTTAACCAAAACTGATAAAATTTATAAACCGAAGTTTTAGCTGCGTCCAACCATACGTTTCCGCCTTCCGATTTTCCAAATTTAGATCCATCGGCTTTGGTAATTAATGGCGTAGTCAATGCAAATGCTTTTGATGTATCTTCATTTCCAACATTCATTCTTCGCACCAATTCTGTACCGGTGGTGATGTTTCCCCATTGGTCACTGCCCCCCATTTGAAGCAAACAATTGTGGTGTTTGTTCAAATGATAAAAATCATACCCTTGAATCAATTGATAGGTAAATTCTGTAAAACTCATCCCTTCTGTTCCTTCTTCACCACTCAGCCGTTTTTTTACAGAATCTTTCGACATCATGTAATTAACCGTAATACGTTTTCCAATATCACGCGCAAAATCTATGAATGAAAAATCTTTCATCCAGTCGTAATTATTTACTAAAATTGGTGCATTTTCATCTGTAGCCTCAAAATCTAAAAAACGAGATAATACCCTTTTTATTCCTTCTACATTATGGTTTAAAGTAGCTTCATCTAATAAATTCCGTTCATTTGACTTTCCAGAAGGATCCCCAATCATTCCTGTTGCTCCTCCAACTAATGCAATGGCTTTATGCCCTGATTTTCTCAAGTGCATTAATAAAATAATTTGCACCAAACTTCCAATATGTAAAGAGTCTGCCGTTGGATCAAAACCAATATAAGCTGTTGTAGCTTCTTTTAGTAATTGCTCTTCTGTTCCAGGCATCATGTCATGAAACAAACCTCTCCAACGTAATTCTTCTACTAAATTCTTCATTTTGCGATTTAATTTTGACAAAGATAGTTTTTAGTCTTAAAGTGGCAAAGTCTTCTCGTCAAAAGTGGCGAAGTTTTAAACGGCAACAATCAAAAATTATAAATCTTAAATCTGACCCCAAAAGATTTGCTATCTTTACCCCATGATTTTAGTTACAGTCGCAACAGGTTTGGTAGGGTCCCACTTACTCGTAGCACTTCTTCAAGAAAATG
>JACCDK011006074.1_pt1 | contig 27938 bp, 28 predicted proteins | sample 7445871 | NCBI WGS metagenome assembly JACCDK01 (sample SAMN15323436, study PRJNA562643) | freshwater metagenome | isolation source: river surface water | place: USA:Blue River Watershed | collected 2017-08-15 | reverse complement strand
GTGTTGACGGCATGGCCATCATGAAAGTCCTGAACCAAAGCGTCGCGGTGTCTGAGGACCGCACGCTGGTTGATCGAGCCTTTGTCGGTGACCTCGCCTTTGTCAATGGACGGCGGTTCGCTCAGCAACAGCATGCGCGCCACACGGTTGGCGCTGCCCGTGGCGGTGGCGGCCAGTTGGTTCAAGACGATTTGAAAATGTGCCAGCACTTTGGGGTGTGCCAACACATCGGCCAGTGGGGCATCGGCGGCGAGGCCTGCCAAGTCCCGCACTTTAGGCGTGGTGAACAACAGGGCCCCAACTTCTTTCAAATTCAAACCCGTGATCACTGCGTCTTGCACATACGGGGCACCCGCCGCGATGATCTTGGCCCGCAACGGCCCCACGCTGACAAAAGTGCCGGTGGCGAGCTTGAAGTCTTCGGCGATGCGGCCATCGAACTTCAAGCCCCAATGGATGTTGGCGGGGTCAATCCAAGTGACCGCATCGCCACTTTTGAAAAAGCCTTCTTCGTCAAACGCATCGGCTGTGGCTTCGGGCGCGCGCCAATAGCCTGGCGTGATGTTGGGGCCTTGGTAGCGCACCTCTACTTTGTCGCCCATCGGCACCAGTTTGAGACGCATGCCAGCAGCGGGCAAACCCAAATCGCCCGAGCGCACTTCGGGGCGCGGCACAAAAATGGCAAAGGGGCCTGATTCGGTCATGCCCAAGCCGGTACCCATGACGATGCGCTCGCCCAACTCGCGTTCCTGCGACGCATGCAAGCTGTCCCAGATCGGTTGGGCCAGCGCCGCACCTGAATAGAAAAACATGCGCACCTTGCTGAGCAGGTTGCGCCGCAACTGGTCGTCGGTTTGCATGGCATTGGCAATGGCTTCCAAACCCGTGGGCACATTGAAATACACCGTGGGTGCAATCTCGCGCAGGTTGCGCAAGGTTTCGCCCATGAGCGCGGGCACGGGCTTGCCGTCGTCGATGTAGAGCGACCCACCATGGAACAAAGTGAGGCCCACATTGTGGTTGCCACCGAAGGTGTGGTTCCAAGGTAGCCAGTCCACCAGCACGGGTGGGCTTTCACCCAACACGGGCATGGACTGCAGCATTTGCTGTTGATTGGCACACCACATGCCATGGGTGTTGATGACGCCCTTGGGCATGTTGGTCGAGCCCGATGTGAACAAAAACTTCACAATGGTGTCGGGGCCTGTGGACTGCAACGCGGCGTCCACGGCGGAGGTGTCCACCGTTTCAAACAACGCACCCAAAGGGGTGTGTGGGCGGGCGCGCAGTTGTCCATGCGCGAGCACCACTTCGGTGTCTGAGGGCACCGTGGCTTCAATTGCCGCGCTGTATTTGTCGGCATCGGTGGCAAACACCAAGCCCGGTGTCAAAGTTGTCAGGATGTGACGCAGTTTGTCGTAGTCCTTGCTGACCGTCGAATAGGCTGGCGACACCGGGCAATAGGGCACACCCACCATCATGCACCCCAGCGCCAACATGGCGTGTTCCAGGCTGTTTTCGCTCAGGATGACCACAGGGCGATCGGCGCTGAGTTGGCGATTCAACAAGGCCTGGCCAATGCGGCGGGCCCCGGTCAATGCTTGGGCGTAAATCAGGTGTTCCCAGTCACCGGTGCGGCCATCGGCCAAGCGTTTGCGACGCGCCATGAAGGTGCGGTCTGGCGTCACCCGTGCCCAGTGCAACAGCTTGTCGGTCATGCGTTGGGGGTGCGGCAGCAAGCTTTGTTCGGCTTGCACATATTGCACGCCGTGCGGTGTTTCCTCGCGTTGGATGCGGGTGATGCCATACCGCATGGCGCGGTAGGCAGGCGTGGTCACGCTCATTGCTGCTCAACCTTGGCAGCGCGACCTTGCAAAAAGGCTTCCACGCGCGCTTTGGCCTCTGGCGCGGCTTGGGTGATCGAGGACATCAACGACTCGGTGACAAAACCATGGTCGGCGGCTTGCTCGGCAATCCGGGGCAGGGCATGCATCAGGGCATAGTTGGTCAGAGGTGCATTGGTGGCGATGCGTTTGGCCAACTCGACAGCTTTGTCAAATGCCGTGCCCGCGGGCACCAGGTACTGGGCAAAACCAATGCGCTCGCCATCGACCGCGTTGTAAACGCGCCCTGTCATCATCATGTCGGTCATGCGGGCTACGCCAATCAATTTCGGGATGCGCACAGCGCCGCCACCACCCACGAAAATGCCGCGCGTCCCCTCTGGCAGCGCATAAAACGTGGTGTCATCGGACACCCGAATGTGGCAAGACGCGGCCAACTCCAAACCACCCCCCACCACCGCACCTTGCAAAGCGGCCACCACGGGTACCGAACCAAACTGGATGCGCTCAAATGCGCTGTGCCACAAACGCGAGTGGTGCATGCCCTCACCGGCGTCCCGCGTTTGCAATTCGCTCAAGTCCAGACCTGCACAAAAGTGCTCGCCACTGCCACACAGCACAGCGGCTTTGGTGTTGGCAGGCAGGCTGTCGAATGTGTGTCGCAGCGCCAAGATCAGCCCGTCGTTCAGGGCGTTGCGCTTGGCCGCGCGGGTGATGCGCACCACCGCCACATCGTCCAACATTTCAAAGTGGAGATCCGGATTCATGCTGTTGTCTCTGGTCGTTATAGTTGATGCGAATAATCTTAAACGACCATGAACCACAAAGACCTGATTGCCATTGACATCCACACCCACGCTGAAGTCAGTTGTTGGAATCCGTTTGACAACTATGGCGAGGAATACGACCGCGCCGCCGACAAGTACTTTGGTTCAGACCGACGGCCGACCATCGAGGAAACCGTGGCGTATTACCGTGAGCGCAAGATCGGCTTGGTCATGTTCACGGTGGATGCCGAATCCCACATGGGACGTCGACGCATTCCCAATGAAGAAATAGCCAAAGCCGCGCGCGACAACAGCGACATGATGATCGCTTTTGCCAGCATCGACCCGCACAAAGGCAAGATGGGTGCGCGTGAAGCCGAACGACTCATCAAAGAAGATGGGGTGCGGGGATTCAAGTTCCACCCCACGGTGCAGGGCTACCACCCCTACGACAAGATGGCCTGGCCCATCTACGAAGTGATCAACGAACACCGATTGCCCGCTATTTTTCACACAGGGCACAGCGGCATTGGCTCGGGCATGCGCTGTGGAGGCGGTCTCAAACTGGCTTACAGCAACCCGATGCACTTGGACGAGGTGGCGGCGGATTGGGGAGACATGCAAATTGTCATGGCCCACCCCAGTTTCCCCTGGCAAGACGAGGCCTTGTCGGTGGCGATGCACAAACCCAATGTGTGGATCGACCTCTCGGGTTGGAGTCCCAAATACTTCCCCAGGAGCCTGGTGCAGTACTCGAACACCTTGCTGAAGGATCGAGTGCTGTTTGGCAGCGACTATCCCCTGATCACCCCCGAGCGCTGGATGAAGGACTTTGAGGTGGCGGGCTTCAAGCCTGAGGTGATGCCCGGTATCTTGAAGGACAACGCGGTGAGGTTGTTGGGATTGGAGTGACCTGTCTCGCAGAATCGCAGACTTGGGTCATTCCGCTTGCCAAGCCCCACCACGGCGGCTCGGTCGCCTCTCATCGCAGCAGAGCTTCGACGTTCGAGTCGGCCCGACCGCCATGTTGAGGCTTGATGCCGGGTTCTCAGTGCCAAGGTCAAGACTGTCTCAGGTGCGTGCGATTCGAAATATTCCTTCAACCGACACGTTGTGCTTGTCCGCGTAGCGAACGTCGCAGCTTTGCTGCGGTGAGCGGCGGATGAGCACAACTTGGCGGTCAGGAGAGATCGACGCAAACAACGGGGCGGTCAGGAGAGATCGACGCAAACAAAGGAGCGGTCAGAAAAGACCGACGCGAGCACCGGGGCGGTCAGGAGGAACCGGCTCATTCAACGCTGCAGCCGTCAGAGACTTCCCCATACCTCCTGCGCAGTCTCCACCACCAAACGCAATTTGTTGCGTTGGTCTTCCACTGCGATGTTGTTGCCATGCACCGTGCTGGAAAAGCCACATTGGGGCGACAGCGCCAACTGAGACAGCGGCGCGTATTTGGCCGCTTCATCAATGCGTCGCTTCAAACTGTCTTTGGATTCCATCGCGCCAAACTTGGTGGTCACCAAGCCCAACACCACGAGTTTGTCCTTGGCCAAAAAGCGCAAAGGTCTGAAGTCGCCGCTGCGGTCATCGTCGTATTCCAAGAAATATGCATCGATGTTCATCTCGGACAACAAGGCTTCGGCCACAGGTTCGTAATTGCCTGCCGCCGCATGCGTGCTTTTGAAATTGCCACGGCACAGGTGCATGGCCAAGGTCATGCCGGCGGGCTTTTGCGCCACCACCTTGTTGATGAACGCGGCATAGCGGTGGGGCAGTTCGTTGGGGTCATCGCCACGGGCGCGGGCGGCCTCGCGCATTTTGTCGTCGCACAAATAGGCCAGGTTGGTGTCGTCCATTTGCACATAGTTGCAACCTGCGGCGGCCAATGAACGCAGTTCATCGCCATAGGCTTTGGCCACGTCGTCATAAAACGCGGGGTCGAGTTCGGGGTAAGCATCTTTGCTGATGCCTGCGCGACCGCCGCGAAAGTGCAGCATGGTGGGCGAGGGGATGGTCACCTTCGGTGTGCTGCCTTTGGCGATTTGCGATTTCAGGTAATTGAAATCAGCGAGTTGGATGTCTTTCACATGGCGCACTTTGTCAATGACGCGGATCACGGGCGGGGCCAGTTCTTGGGTGCCATCGGGTCGCTCGATGGTGACAGGCACATCGGTTTTCACGCCACCCATTTGCTCCAAAAAGTCGATGTGGAAATAAGTGCGGCGGAACTCGCCGTCGGTAATGGATTTCAGGCCCACGTCCTCTTGGAACTTGACGATTTCCGTGATGGCCTTGTCTTCCATGACGCGCAATTGCTCAGGCGTGATCTGGCCTTTGGCCTTTTGTTCACGCGCTTCCAGCAGGTAAGCCGGGCGCAAAAAGCTGCCTACGTGGTCGTAACGGGCGGGAATGTGGGGAACGGTCATGCGGCCTCCGAGTTGAGAATGCATGGATGCTAACCCGCCTATCGGTATACAAAAAAGTGGATTTATCAGGAAAAACACCAATAAACAGAGATTAATCTGTGTTTTTGTATACACTTGGTATCCATGATAAGCACAGAAACCTCTTTTCCCCTGAATGCTTGGTATGCCGCCGCTTACGACGTGGAAGTGGGTCGAAGCCTTTTGGCGCGCACCATTTGCAAGCAAAAACTGGTGCTCTACCGACGGCAAGACGGTCAAGCTGTCGCTTTGCAAGACGCATGTTGGCACCGTTTGTTGCCTTTGTCTTTGGGGCGTTTGGAGGGCGACGACGTGGTTTGTGGCTACCACGGCCTGGTTTACAACCCACAAGGTCAGTGTGTGCGCATGCCCAGTTTGCAGGCCCTCAATCCAGCGGCCTGTGTGCGCCACTACCCTTTGGTGGAAAAACACCGGTTCATTTGGCTGTGGATGGGTGACCCGGCTTTGGCAGATCCTGCACTCGTCCCTGACATGCACTGGAACCACGACCCCGAGTGGGCGGCCGACGGCAAGTTGATCAATGTGAAGTGCGATTACCGTTTGGTCATCGACAACTTGATGGACCTGACCCATGAGACCTATGTGCATGGTTCGAGCATTGGCAACGAGGCGGTGGTGGAAGCACCTTTCGAGGTCACCCACGATGCGCAGCATGTCACCGTGACCCGCTGGATGGAAAACATCGAAGCACCGCCGTTTTGGGCCTCGCAAATTCAGCAAGCCAGGCAATACAAAGGGTTGGTTGACCGCTGGCAAATCATCCGTTTCGAAGCACCATGCACCGTCACCATCGACGTGGGCGTGGCCGTGGCTGGTTCCGGCGCGGTGCCCCATGAAGGTCAGCCAGGAGACCGCAGCCAAGCCGTGAACGGTTTTGTGCTCAACACCATCACGCCGGAAACCGACGGCAGTTGCCACTATTTCTGGGCCTTTGCGCGCAACTACCGAATCGGCGAACAAGCGGTGACGCACCAATTGCGCGAAGGCGTGACACGGATTTTCCGCGAGGATGAAGCGGTGCTGGAGGCGCAACAACAAGCCATGGACGACCACCCAGACATGGCTTTTCACAACCTCAACATCGACGCTGGCGCGGTGCGCGCCCGCCGACTCATCGACGCTCGGATCGACCAAGAACGTCCCCCGCACACCGTCATCCCCATACATGAGGCCGCATGAGCGAACCTTCCACCGACAACCCAGGGCATTCGCAAGCGGTGCGGGCGCAGTTGCGACTGCGTGAAATGATTTTGGCGGGCGAGTTGCCGGCCGGTTCGCGCATCGCCGAACTCAACCTGGTGGACAAGCTGGGTGTGTCGCGCACACCGATACGCACGGCTTTGATGAAGCTCGAGCAAGAAGGCTTGCTGGAGGCTTTGGCCAATGGGGGGTATGCGGTGCGCACCTTCACCGAGCGCGATGTGTCCGATGCCATCGAGTTGCGGGGCACTCTGGAGGGCTTGGCCGCGCGATTGGCGGCTGAGCGGGGGTGCGCGCCAGTGGTGCTGAGTGAGGCGCGCGCTTGCTTGAATCAAATCGACCAATTGTTGGCCAGCGACAGCTTGAACGATGAGGCGTTCAGCGCTTATGTGGCCCACAACGAACGCTTCCATGGTCTGCTGGCCGAGATGACAGGCAGCGCTGTGGTCGAGCGAGAACTCGAGCGTGTGGTTGGTTTGCCATTTGCCTCACCCTCGGGTTTTGTCATCAGCCAAGCCAACAGCCCGCAAGCGCGCGACATGTTGATCATTGCCCAAGACCAGCACCGGCAGGTGCTGGCGGCCATCGAGCAGCGCGAGGGCGCGCGCGCGGAAGCCATCATGCGCGAACATTCCCGCATGGCGCAGCGCAACCTGAGCGAGGCCATGCGCAACCCCGATGGGCATCAAATGCCCAGCGTTCGCCTCATTCGTCGCAAGGCCTGAATGGACCTTGGTCTGACGCCTAGAATCCCTTTCCTCTTGTCCCTCGGAGTTTGTTCATGAAATCACGTTTCCTCACTCGTTTGATGGCCTTGTCATTGCTGTGCGGCAGCGTTGCAGTTGGGGCACAAGAGGTGTTCAAAATCGGTCTCATCCTGCCCATGACCGGTCCATCGGCTTCGACCGGCAAACAAATCGAAGCGGCCGCCCGCTTGTACATGGCGCAAAACGGCGACAAAGTGGCGGGTCGCCAAATTCAACTGATTGTGAAAGACGATGGCGGCCTGCCGGATGCCACCAAACGCATGGCGCAAGAGTTGGTGGTCAATGACAAAGTGGGTGCCCTGAGCGGTTTTGGTCTCACGCCGTTGGCCTTGGCCACAGCGCCCATTGCCACGCAATCCAAAACACCCATGGTGGTCATGGCGGCAGCCACTTCCAGCATCACCGAAGCATCTCCTTTCATCGTTCGCACCAGCTTCACCTTGCCTCAGTGTGCGGTGGCCATGGGCGACTGGGCTCCTAAAAATGGCCTGAAGCGCGTCGTGACCTTGGTCACCGATTACGGTCCTGGCATCGACGCCGAGCGTTATTTCAAAGAGCGCATGCAACTCAACGGTGCGCAAGTGTTGGACAGCCTGCGCGTGCCTTTGCGAAACCCCGACTTCGCACCCTTTTTACAGAAAGTGCGTGACTTGAAGCCCGATGCATTGTTTGTCTTTGTGCCCTCGGGCGCTGGTGCAGCGGTCATGAAGCAATTTTTGGAGCGCGGCATGGACAAGGCCGGCATCAAACTCATCGGCACGGGCGATCTGACCGATGACGATCAGCTCAATGACATGGGTGAAGGCGCATTGGGTGTGGTCACGTCACACCACTACTCGGCGGCACATCCATCGGCCTTGAACAAAAAATTTGTCGAGGCATTCAAGAAAGCCAACAACGGTTTGCGTCCCAATTTCATGGCTGTGGGTGGCTACGACGGCATGCGTGTCATCTATGAAGCCTTGAAAACCACCAAAGGTGGTCAAGGCGGTGGTGAAGCTCTGCTGGCGGCCATGAAAGGTCAAACTTTTGAGAGCCCTCGCGGACAAATTCAGATCGATGCCCAAACCCGTGACGTGGTGCAAAGCATCTACTTGCGCAAAGTCGAGCGCAAAGAAGGTCAACTCTACAACGTGGAGTTTGATGTCATCAAAGACATGAAAGACCCTGGCAAAGCCAAGTAAGTCCAGGCCATGTTGACCCTTTTGTTCGATGGTGTCGCCTACGGGATGCTGCTGTTCATCCTGGCGATTGGCCTGGCGGTCACGCTGGGGTTGATGAATTTCATCAACCTGGCGCATGGTGCTTTTGCCATGGCTGGGGGTTACACCACGGTGTTGTTGATGCAGCATGCAGGACTGCCTTTTTTGGTTTGTGTGCCTCTGGCTTTTGTGTTCACCGCATTGTTGGGGGCGCTGCTGGAGGTCACGCTGTATCGGCGCATGTACAACAAACCCCATCTCGATCAGGTGTTGTTCTCCATCGGCCTGACATTCATGGCGGTGGCGGGGGTGGACTACGTGGTCGGCTCCACCCAGCAGTTGGTGCAATTGCCCGACTATCTGAAAGGGCGCACCGAACTTTGGGATGGGGCGCTGGGCATGGGTCATTACCGACTAGCCATCATTGTGGTTTGCGCTTTGTTGGCCATCGGCTTGCAACTGTTGCTGGTGCGCACCCGATTTGGTTCGCAATTACGCGCTTCGGTGGACAACCAACGCGTGGCGGCTGGCCTGGGCATTGATGTGAACAAGGTGTTTTTGGTCACGTTCGCTGTGGGCTCAGGATTGGATGGATTGGGTGGTGCATTGGGCGCCGCGGTCTTGGGGCTGGACCCGATCTTCCCGCTCAAGTTCATGATTTACTTTCTCATCGTGGTGGCTGTCGGTGGCACCTCAGGGCTCACAGGACCTTTGTTGGCCGCACTGTTGTTGGGCATTGCAGATGTGGCAGGCAAGTACTACATCCCCAAGCTCGGTGCTTTCATTGTGTACAGCCTGATGATCATCATCCTCATGTGGCGTCCCCAAGGCTTGTTTGTCCGAGGTGGCAAATGAACAGCGTGTCCCACAGTCTCAGGTCTTCGAACCAGCCCCGTTGGTGGGAGTTTGGTGTGTGGGCCCTGTTGCTGGTCTTGCCCTATGCGATGCCTTCGCATGCCTTGTTGATCAGCGAGATCACCATCATTGCGCTGTTTGCCATGTCGCTCGATTTGATCTTGGGCTACAGCGGCATCGTGTCATTGGGTCATGCCGCTTTCTTTGGCATGGGTGCTTACAGCGCGGCTTTGTTTGCCAAGCACATCCACCCCGATCCACTGTGGGGCTTGGACGTGGCCACCGTGGTGTCAGCGGTTTTGGGGCTGGTGTGCAGCCTGGGTGTGTTGCGTGGCTCGGACTTGACGCGATTGATGGTGACATTGGGCGTGGCCCTCATCTTGCAAGAACTGGCCAACAAGCTCGACTTCATCACCGGTGGGGCTGATGGCCTGCAAGGCGTGGTCATGGGCCCGGTCTTGGGTCGTTTTGAATTCGATTTGATGGGGCAAACAGCGGCTTGGTATGCACTGTTGATCACCTTGCTGGTGTTTTTGCTGCTGCGCCGCGTCGTCCACGCGCCGTTTGGTTTCAGCTTGCAAGCCATTCGCGACAACCCTTTGCGTGCCAGAGCCATTGGCATTCCGGTGCATGCGCGTTTGATGTCGGTTTACACCTTGGCCGCCGCGCTGGCGGGCATGGCGGGAGGTTTGCAAGCGCAAACCACAGGCTTTGCTTCGTTGGATGTGTTTGGGTTTGACCGCTCCGCCGATGTGTTGTTGATGCTGGTCATTGGTGGCACGGGTTGGCTGTGGGGCGGCATCATTGGCGCGGTGGTGTTCAAGAGTTTGCACAGTGTCATTTCTGCTTGGACGCCGCAGTATTGGACATTCTGGTTGGGTTTGTTCCTGGTTTTGCTGATGCTGGTCGGGCGTGAGCGCTTGATCCGCCCTTGGACTTGGGGGCGTCGCGCATGAGTGCAGACATCGTCTTGTCTTGCGAGGGTTTGGTGAAGCGCTTTGGCGGCATCACCGCCACCGACCATGTCAGCTTGCAATTGGCGCGAGGTGCCAGACACGCCCTGATTGGCCCCAATGGCGCAGGCAAAACCACCTTGATCAACTTGCTCACGGGTGTGTTGGAACCGACAGCAGGTCGCATCCATTTGCTCGGCGAGGACATCAGCCACATGGCACCACACCAACGTGTGCGCCGTGGCCTGGTGCGCACCTTCCAAATCAACCAATTGTTTGAGGGCCTCACACCCTTGCAAACCTTGGCCATGACCGTGTCTCAACATTTGGGGCAGGGCGCTGCTTGGTGGCATGCCTTGGGCCATGACACGCGCATCGGTCAACGCTGTGAGGCTTTGTTGGCGCAATTTCACCTCACCGAGGTGATGGACCAACCCACGGCGCACTTGGCCTACGGCAAACGGCGTTTGCTTGAAATGGCCATTGCCTTGGCTTGTGAACCCAGCGTGTTGTTGCTGGACGAACCCGTGGCAGGGGTGCCTGCTGGGGAGCGTGACGAATTGCTGCGCACCGTGGCTGCATTGCCTGCGGATGTCACCGTGGTGTTGATCGAGCACGACATGGACTTGGTATTCAGCTTTGCCAACCGCATGACGGTGTTGGTCAATGGGGCGGTGCTGACCGAGGGCACACCCGCTGAAATGGCCGCCGACCCTCGGGTGCGCGAGGTGTATTTGGGCCATGGAGACCAGCATGTCTGATGGGTTGCAAATTGATCATTTGACGGCGGGCTACGGAGAAGCGGTGATCTTGCACGAGGTGAGTTTGTCGCTGGCCCCAGGCGAAACACTGGCCCTGCTCGGGCGCAATGGCACGGGCAAAACCACCTTGATCAACACCATCGCCGGTGCCACCCGACAGCATGCTGGGCGCATTCATTTGAATGGCGTGGCCTTGCACGCCTTGCCATCGCACCAGCATGCCGCCGCAGGTGTGGGATGGGTGCCGCAAGAGCGCGATATTTTCAAATCACTCACGGTGTTGGAAAACCTCACTGCGGTGGCCAGGTCGGGCGCGTGGACGCCTGCACGGGTTTTCGAGCTGTTCCCGCGCTTGGCCGAACGTCAAAACAACATGGGCCACCAACTCTCGGGTGGCGAACAACAGATGCTGGCCGTGGGTCGTGCCTTGGTGCTCAACCCCCAACTCTTGTTATTGGATGAACCGCTGGAGGGCTTGGCGCCCATCATCGTGCAGGAGTTGCTGCGAGCGATTGCCCGCATCACGCGCGATGAGGGCTTGTCGGCCATCATCGTCGAGCAGCACCCACAAGCCATCTTGGCCATCAGCCACCAAGCGGTGGTGCTCGACCAGGGGCGTGTGATTCACAGCGGCACTGCCGCTGATTTGCAAGCCCATCCCACCCTGCTCGATCAGCTGCTGGGTGTGGCGCGTGACCAGGCCTGAACCATGGACATGTTGCAAACCTATCCTTGGCTCTGGACCGCGATTGCCGCATTCTTCGGTTTGCAATTCGGCAGTTTTTTGAACTTGCTGATCTGGCGTTTACCTGTCATGCTGCAGCAGCAGTGGGAAGATGAGGTCGCTGAATTTCAAGGCCATGAAGCCCAACCACGTCCTGTTTTCAATTTGTTTTTTCCAGGTTCGCATTGCACCAGTTGCAAGACGGCCCTGCGTGCCCGCGATTTGGTGCCTGTGTTGAGTTTCATTTGGCTCAAAGGCCATTGTGGTCATTGCCATGCCAAAGTGTCTTGGCGCTACCCCCTGGTGGAGTTGGCGGTGGCAGCCTGGTGGGCTTGGTGCGCAGCCAACTGGGGCTTCTCGGCAGCGGCCGTTGCTTGGGCAGGTTTCGGCACCGTGCTGCTGGCTTTGGCGCTGATTGACGCCGACACCATGTTGTTGCCAGACAACCTCACCTTGCCATTGTTGTGGGCAGGAGTGGTGCTGTCCGCATGGGGCTTCATCAGCGTGAATTTGCACGACAGTGTGTGGGGCGCTGTGGCGGGCTACTTGTCCCTGTGGTTGGTGCAAGCTGTTTTCAAGCTGGTCACTGGCAAGCAAGGCATGGGCGAGGGTGACTTCAAACTCTTGGCCGCATTGGGCGCTTGGTTGGGTTGGTTGGCCTTGCCTGGTGTGGTGTTGTTGGCTTCTTTGTTGGGTGTGCTGGGGGCTGGATGGATGCGTTGGCGCGGCGCTTTGGCCTCTGGTCAACCCTTGCCGTTTGGTCCTTGCTTGGCCATGGCAGGCGCGTGCATTGCATCGGCAGAACCGGCGTTGATGTTCAGCCATCGTTTTGTGTACTGAGGTCCTGTTCATGCGTTCAAGCCCATTACCCCCCCGCGCCATTCCTTGCATGTACTTGCGCGGTGGCACCTCCAAAGGTCCTTTTTTCAATGAAGCCGATTTGCCCAGCGACACGGCCACGCGTGACCGTGTTTTGTTGTCCATCATGGGTTCGCCTGACAAACGCCAAATCGATGGCTTGGGTGGCGCGCATCCCCTGACCAGCAAGGTGGGCATAGTTCGACCCAGCAGCACAGCAGGGGTGGATTTGGATTTTTTATTCGCCCAGTTGCAACCCGACAAAGACACGGTCGACACCACACCCAACTGCGGCAACATGCTGGCCGCAGTGCTGCCCTTTGCCCTGAGTGCGGGCATGGTGCAGGCGCAATCAGACACCACCACCTTGCGCGTGTTGACCTTGAACACCGACATGCAATGTGACATCACCGTGCAAACACCGATGGGACCAGACGGTCAACGTTTTGTCGCCGACACCGGGGATGCACGCATTGATGGCGCCCCGGGCACTGCAGCCCCGATCACCATCCAATTTTTGGACACCGCGGGTTCTGTCTGCAGCGGTTTGCTGCCCACTGGGCGCGTCAAAGACCGTGTGCGTGTCGAGTCCACCGAACAACTCCCAGGCTTTGAACCTTTTGAAATTGATGTCACCTGCATCGACAACGGCATGCCTTTGGTCTTGTTCAAAGCCACCGACATCGGTCGCACGGGTTACGAGTCGGTGGAGGCCATGAACGCCGATACCGAACTCAAGACCCGCATCGAGGCTTTGCGCTTGCAGGTCTCGGTGTTGATGGGCTTGGGCGATGTGCGCACCAAAAACTATCCCAAGATGACCTTGATCGCACCACCAGTCCATGGCGGCGCATTGACCACGCGCAGTTTCATTCCCCATGTCTGCCACGATGCGATTGGTGTGTTGGCCGCCGTCACCGTGGGCACGGCTTGCGTGTTGAAAGGCTCGGTTTGCGATGGCGTGGCCGTGATGCAAGCCGGTGACCACCAAGCTTTGTCGGTGGAGCATCCGACGGGTGAATTCAGCGTGGCTTTGCAAACCCGCTCAGCGCCCGACTTGCCCGGTGGTCGTGAAGTGACCCAAGCCGCATTGCTGCGCACCGCCAAATTGATCATGCGTGGCGAGGCCTTGGTGCCTGCCCACCTTTGGAATTCAGGAGACAAGACATGAGTTTGATCATCGACTGCCACGGCCACTACACCACCGCGCCCAAGGCCTTGGAAGATTGGCGCAACCAGCAAATTGCCGGCATCAAAGACCCCTCGGTCATGCCCAAAGCGTCCGATTTGAAAATCTCTGACGACGACTTGCGACAAAGCATCGAGACCAATCAACTCAAGTTGATGAAAGAGCGGGGCAGTGACATCACCTTGTTTTCGCCGCGCGCCTCTTTCATGGCACACCACATTGGCGACTTCGCCGTCTCCAGCTCCTGGGCCGCGATATGCAACGAGTTGTGTTTCCGTGTGTCCACCTTGTTTCCAGACCACTTTGTGCCTGTGGCGATGTTGCCCCAATCCCCTGGTGTGGACCCCGCCACCTGCATTCCTGAGTTGGAGAAGTGTGTCAAAGAATACGGCGCCGTGGGCATCAACCTGAACCCCGACCCTTCGGGGGGGCACTGGACCTCACCGCCCCTGAGTGACCGTCATTGGTACCCGATTTACGAAAAGATGGTGGAGCACGACTTGCCCGCCATGATCCATGTGTCCACCAGTTGCAACGCCTGCTTCCACACCACCGGTGCACATTACCTGAATGCCGACACCACCGCTTTCATGCAATGTCTCACCAGTGATTTGTTCAAAGACTTTCCCACTTTGAAGTTTTTGATTCCCCATGGCGGCGGTGCCGTGCCTTACCACTGGGGTCGGTTCAGGGGCTTGGCGCAAGAATTGAAAAAACCACTGCTGGAAGACCATTTGCTGAACAACATCTTCTTTGACACCTGCGTGTACCACCAACCAGGCATTGATTTGCTGAACAAAGTGATCCCCGTCAAAAACGTGTTGTTTGCCTCCGAAATGATCGGTGCGGTGCGAGGCATTGACCCCCAAACCGGGCATTACTACGACGACACCAAGCGCTACATCCAGGCCAGCACACTGCTGAGCGATGAGGACCGCCATCACATTTACGAAGCCAATGTGCGTCGCGTGTTCCCACGCTTGGATGCACGTTTGAAACAGAAAGGTCTTTGACATGCATTACCCCCTTGGCACCGTCAAGCGCAACATCGCCCGCGCAGACAAAGGAGCGGTTGAACAACTCGGCCTTTACGGCGTGGCCACGGTCCACGAGGCCATGGGCCGTTTGGGCTTGATGCACACCGTCATGCGACCCATCTACAAAGGCGCGCGCGTTTCGGGCACTGCGGTCACGGTCTTGTTGCACCCGGGTGACAACTGGATGATGCATGTGGTGGCCGAACAAATTCAGCCTGGCGACATCGTCGTCGCCGCCATCACCGCACCGTGCACCGACGGCTACTTTGGTGATTTGCTGGCCACCTCGTTCCAAGCGCGTGGCGCGCGGGCCCTGATCATCGATGCGGGCGTGCGCGATGTGGTGGAACTGGAAGCCATGGGCTTTCCGGTGTGGAGTCGGGCCATCAGTGCCAAAGGCACGATCAAAGCGACGGTCGGTTCGGTCAATGTGCCCATCGTTTGTGCCGGGGCGTCTGTGAACCCCGGCGATGCCATCTTGGCCGATGACGATGGCGTGGTGGTGGTGCCCGCCAGCATCGCGCAACAAGTGGCCGATGCAGCGGCAGCCCGTGAAGCGTTGGAAGGTGAGAAGCGCGCCAAATTGGCGTCTGGTGTCTTGGGCTTGGACATGTACAACATGCGCGACGCCTTGGCCAAAGCAGGTTTGAAGTACATCGATTGACGACCATGAAACCCACCACCGGTGACTTCACCAAAACCTCGGGCTGGTTGGACTGGTATGACGGTCCCGCCAAGCCTCGCTTTGCATTGCCAGCAGGTGCTGTGGACGCACACTGCCATGTGTTTGGCCCTGGGGCCGAGTTTCCTTATGCACCAGAGCGCAAGTACACCCCCTGCGATGCCTCCAAAGCACAGTTGTTCGCGTTGCGTGATCACCTGGGTTTTGACAAAAATGTCATCGTTCAGGCCACTTGCCACGGGGCGGACAACCGCGCGCTGGTCGATGCCTTGAGACATTCAAGCGGCCGTGCTCGAGGTGTGGCCACGGTCAAGCGCGATGTCACGGACCAAGCCTTGCAGGACATGCACGATGCGGGTGTGCGCGGCGTGCGTTTCAATTTCGTCAAGCGTCTGGTGGACTTCACGCCCAAAGATGAACTGCTGGAAATTGCCCAACGCATCCAGTCCCTGGGTTGGCACGTGGTCATTTACTTTGAAGCGGTGGACCTGCCCGAGTTGTGGGACTTTTTCACGGCACTGCCCACCACCGTGGTGGTGGACCACATGGGGCGGCCCAATGTGTCGCAGCCCGTCGATGGCCCTGAGTTCAGCTTGTTCATGCAATTCATGCAGCAGCACAAGAACATCTGGAGCAAAGTGAGCTGTCCCGAACGGTTGAGCCTCGGTGGGCCTCAAGCTTTGCATGGTGAGCAACAGGCCTATACCGATGTGGTGCCGTTTGCGCGTCGCGTGGTTGAAACCTTTCCCGACCGTGTGCTCTGGGGCACCGACTGGCCGCATCCCAACCTGAAAGACCACATGCCCGATGACGGCTTGTTGGTGGACTTCATTCCCCAAATCGCGGTAACGCCCGAATTGCAGCGAAAACTGTTGGTCGACAACCCGCTGCGCTTGTATTGGCCTGAATTGGAGACTTGACCTCATGGCTTTGGACAAACCCTACCTGGATGTGCCAGGCACCACCATTTTCGACACCGAGCAATCTCGCAAAGGGTATTGGTTGAACCAGTTTTGCATGTCGCTCATGAAAGCCGACAACCGCACACGTTTCAAAGCCAATGAACGCGCCTACCTCGACGAATGGGCCATGACCGAAGAGCAGAAACAAGCCGTGTTGGCGCGTGACCTCAACTGGTGCATCCGAACAGGCGGCAACATTTATTTCCTCGCCAAGATTGGCGCTACCGATGGGAAAAGCTTTCAGCAAATGGCTGGCAGCATGACCGGCATGACCGAAGATGAATACCGCGCCATGATGGTCGGCGGCGGTCGCTCGGTAGAGGGCAATCGTTACATCGGCGAAGACGGCGATGCACAAGCCCATCGTCAACCGCAAGGCAAAGCAGCAAAGGCTTGAACATGGCACGCATCACCGCATCGGTCTACACCTCACACGTGCCCGCCATTGGGGCCACCATCGACATGGGCAAAACCGCCGAGCCCTATTGGCAACCTTTGTTCAAGGGGTATGAATTCTCCAAGCAATGGATGAAGGACAACCAACCCGACGTCATCTTCTTGGTTTACAACGACCACGCCACGGCATTCAGTCTGGACATGATTCCCACGTTTGCCATCGGTACAGCCGCCCAATACACCCCGGCGGATGAGGGCTGGGGTCCACGTCCTGTGCCTGTGGTGCAAGGTCACCCCGAGTTGGCTGCCCACATCGCGCAGTCGGTGATTCAGCAAGACTTTGACCTGACCATCGTCAACAAAATGGACGTGGACCATGGCCTGACCGTGCCTTTGTCGCTGATGTGTGGTCAGCCACAAGCTTGGCCTTGTCCAGTCATTCCATTCGCGGTGAATGTGGTGCAGTACCCGGTGCCATCGGGTCAGCGCTGCTTCAACCTTGGCAAAGCCATTGCGAAGGCCGTGAAGAGTTTCGACCAAGATTTGAAGATCCACATCTGGGGCACAGGTGGCATGAGCCACCAGTTGCAGGGTCCTCGTGCGGGTTTGATCAACAAAGACTTTGACAACGCGTTTTTAGACAAGCTGATTGCGGACCCCGCGGCAGCAGCGGCCATTGCGCACATCGACTATGTGCGTGAAGCGGGCAGCGAAGGGATTGAACTGGTCATGTGGTTGATTGCCCGCGGTGCCATGAGCGATGTCAACGAAGGCCAAGCACCGCCCAAGGTGGCCCATCGTTTCTACCATGTGCCTGCCAGCAACACGGCGGTGGGGCACTTGATTTTGGAAAACCACTGACACCCGACGTGGCCGCGCCTGACGAAGACCAACTGGGCCGCGCAGCGGGTTACCCGGTTGGCACCGCACAAAACTATTTCTTCGATGAATCGGTTCGAGTGGGGTCGTTCAGCCGACTGGACGAGATCGATTTTTCGCCAGGGCGCATTGCACGGTTGAAGGCCAGCAGCCATGCCATGCCTTTGCCCGTGGCCAGCCAGGCGGTTGCATTCGCCAAAACATTCACCTACACCCACGCAGGCGAGCAGCGCAGCTTGGCGCAATATTTGTCCAGACAGCGCATCATGGGTTTGATGGTGGTGCAGGGCAGTGAGCGACTGTTCGAGGCTTATCAATACGCGCGCACACCTGACATGCGGTTTTTGGGCCATTCATTTGCCAAGTCGATCACGTCCTTGGCCTTTGGCATGGCATTGCAAGACAAGCAACTGCCGTCACTGGATGTCCGTGCAGATGTTTTGGCGCCTGCCTTGAAAGGCAGTTTGTACGGCGAAGCCACAGTGCGTCAGTTGTTGCACATGTCGTCCGGTGTGCAATTTGAAGACCGCTACGACGGATGGGGTGACACGGCCTTGTTCAGCAAGGTGTCTGCCACAGAAGGCATCGCTGCTGCGGCGCATCGCATGAAGCACCGAGATGCAGCCGATGGACAACGCTTTGCCTATGCCAGCGCCCAAACCTCGGTGCTGTCATTGGTGTTTCAGCAGGTACTCGGACAAGACCTGGCCAGCTTCACCAGTCAGCGACTGTGGCAAGGCATGGGTGCCGCGCAAGAAGCCTGGTGGCTGCAAGACCCCTTTGGGGTGGTGCGTGCCAGTGGTAGTTTTTGTGCGAGCTTGGCGGATTACGCCAGGTTGGGCGTGTTGCTGGCCCATGATGGCGCGCGACCTGACACTTCCCAACAAGTCTTGCCCCGTGAATACCTGCTGGACGCCACAGACTGGGCAAGACACCCAGTGGCTTTCAGGCCGGGTGTGGCGACACCCCACCTGGGCTATGGCTTGCACTTTTGGACCTTCCCAGGACGACCCAGGCGATTCGCATTGATCGGTGTTTATGGTCAATTCATGTTTGTCGCCCCCGATTTGAAATTGGTGATGGTGCAACTCAGTGCGGGTGCCGATGCCAAAAACGCCGACACCGACATGGCGATGGAAGCACAGTCGGTCTGGCGGGCCTTGTGTGAAGACGCGCTTGTCATGGCGAATGCATCGATGCTGTCCAGCGACTTCCGTCCATAGCAAAATCATTAAACTCTTCATCAAACCCCCATCTCAATCAGGACACAGCATGACAATCAAAGTGGCTTTGGCGGGTGCAGGTGCCTTTGGCATCAAACACTTGGACGGAATTCAACACATCGATGGCGTGGAAGTGGTGTCGCTCATCGGTCGTGAAAGGGCCAAGACCCAAGAGGTGGCCAACAAATACGGCATCGGCCATGTCACCACCGACTTGCATGAGTCTTTGGCTTTGAAAGAGGTGGACGCGGTTATTTTGTGCACACCCACCCAAATGCACGCCTCACAATCCATCGCTTGCTTGAAAGCAGGCAAACATGTGCAAGTGGAAATTCCTTTGTGCGATGTCTACCAAGAGGGCGCGGAGGTGGTCGCTTTGCAAAAGCAAACAGGTTTGGTGGCCATGTGCGGTCACACCCGACGCTTCAACCCCAGCCACCAATACGTGCACCAGCAAATCAAGGCGGGACAGTTCAATGTGTTCCAAATGGATGTGCAGACCTATTTCTTTCGACGCACCAACATGAATGCCTTGGGACAACCGCGCAGCTGGACCGACCACTTGTTGTGGCACCACGCCGCGCACACGGTGGATTTGTTCGCTTACCAAGCCGGCAGTCCTGTGGTGAAAGCGAATGCCATCCAAGGCCCGATCCATCCCACCTTGGGCATTGCCATGGACATGAGCATCCAGTTGCAAGCGGCCAATGGCGCGATTTGCACCTTGTCACTCAGCTTCAACAACGACGGCCCTTTGGGCACTTTCTTCCGTTACATCGGTGACAACGCCACCTACATCGCGCGTTACGACGATTTGTTCAATGGCAAAGAAGAACCCATCGATGTGTCCAAAGTAGCGGTGTCCATGAACGGCATCGAGTTGCAAGACCGTGAATTTTTTGCAGCCATTCGCGAAGGTCGCGAACCCAACGCCAGTGTGGCGCAGGTCTTGCCGTGCTACCAGGTGTTGCACGACCTCGAGCAGCAATTGGCATGAGCAAACGCGCTGTCGGTCCGTTTCAAGTCAACCCCATCGGTCTGGGGTGCATGAATATTTGCGTGGTGTATGGGCCGCCTCCCACGTTTGATGAAGCCGAGCGTTTGCTGCTCACTGCTTTGGACGAAGGCGTGGATTTTTTCGACACGGCAGCCCTTTATGGTTTTGGTGAGAGCGAGCGCATCATCGGCAAGGTCTTGTCCAAGCACCGCAGCCGATTCACCTTGGCCAGCAAATGCGGCATGCAAGGGGTGGATGTCAAAGGCGACGGCCAAAAGGTGCGGGTCATTGATGGTCGTCCCGAGACCCTCAAAGCCACATGCGACAACAGCTTGCGCAGCTTGAACACCGATGTCATTGATCTCTACTACCTGCACCGCTGGGACAAGCGTGTGCCGATTGAGGAGAGCGTGGGCGCATTGGCGGACTTGGTGCGTGCCGGCAAAATTCGAAGCATTGGTTTGTCTGAAGTGTCTGCCGACACCCTCCGCAAAGCCCATGCCGAACATCCGATTGCCGCCCTGCAAACCGAGTATTCCTTGTGGACGCGCAATCCCGAGATTGCCGTGCTCAAAGCCTGTCAAGAAATGGGTGTGGCCTTTGTGTCATTCAGCCCCTTGGCACGCAAATTTTTGTGCAACGACTTGCATGACATCGGCAGCTTGTCGGCCAACGATTGGCGTCACACCTCTCCGCGCTTCCATGCCGAACATTACCCCCGCAATTTGCAACTGCTCCAGGAATATGTACACATCGCACAGGAATTGGGTTGCACGCCAGCCCAGTTGGCCATTGCCTGGGTGTTGCACCAAGCGCCCCACATCGTCACCATCCCTGGCACATCGCGCGTGGCGCATTTGAAAGAAAACATGGCTGCGTCACGCATCCACTTGTCTGCGGATGTGCTGGCTCGTTTGAACCAGGCGATCAACCAAGACAAGGTGAGTGGCAACCGTTACAACGCCCAAGCCAGCAGCGAAGTGGATACTGAAAACTTCTAATGTGACTCGCTGAACAATTCAACCATCAGTTGACGCAACCACATGTTGGCGGGGTCCCGGTTGTACTTGCCGTGCCAAAACAAATGGATGGCGATGTCAGGCAGTTTCACGGGCAGTGGGGATGTGACCAATTGAAATGGCCCCTCGCAGCGTTGTGCAAAGCGCTCGGGCACGGTGGCGATCAGGTCTGAGCTTTGCAAGATATGACCCACTGCCACGAAGTGCGGCACCTGCAGCCGCATTTGTCGGCGAATGCCTTTTTTCTGCATCCATTGATCCACTTCGCCATGGCCGGTGTTGACCGAGGTGATCCCCACATGCGGCAAGGTTTTGTATTGCGTCAGGGTGATGGGGTTGCTGGCTTCGGGATGGTCTTTGCGAAACAAGCAAACATAGCGTTGCTTGAACAATCGGCGCTGGAAAAAACCTGTGGTCAATCCTGGCAGCAAACCCACGGCGATGTCGACCTGGCCCGTCTCCATGTCGTCCCTCAAATGACCTTCGTTGTGTCGCCGTGTTTGTATGCGCACCAAGGGCGCTCGTTGGGCCAGTGCCTCCATCAAGGTGGGCATGAAATAAATTTCCCCAATATCGGTCAAACTGAGGGTGAACTCGCGTTCACTGGTCAGCGGGTTGAAGGCGTCGCGCTGGTTGAGTGCGTTTTCCAAGGTCCCCAAGGCATACGCGATGGGTTCAAGCAGGTGCATGGCGTAGGGGGTGGGTTCCATGCCGCGCGAGGTGCGCACGAACAAATCGTCCTTCAGCAACACCCGCAGCCGCTTGAGCGCGTTGCTCACCGCAGGTTGCGACAAGCCGAGCTTCTCAGCCGTGGACGACACCCGCCTGTCGCGCAGCAGCTGGTTGAAAATGACCAAAAGGTTGAGGTCGATTTGTCGCAAGTCCATGGAGATGCATTATTCACGAAATCTATATGATTTATATGTTTAGATGTGTTTACTTATAAAACTGTGTTCTCCACAATCCCGATGAAACCCAACCACAACGGAACAGATTGATGGAATTGCACATACAGCCCAGCGGTATTCGCCTCGACATCCAAAGCGGACAAAACCTGCTGGATGTGTTGAGGGGTAATGCAGTGCCTATTTCTTACAGCTGCATGTCCGGTCGATGCGGCACTTGCCGCTGCAAAGTGGTCCAAGGCAGCGTTCGCTACAGCGGCCCCGAGACGGGTCGACCTTTGAAAGACGCGGATGACCACGTCCTGGCGTGTCAGTCGGCGCTGACCGAGAGCTGCACCATCGAAATTCCCGACATGGACGAGGTGATTGCGCACCCCGCCAAGATCATCAAGGGCACGGTGTCGGCTGTGGAGGTCTTGACCCATGACATCCGTCGATTGCGCATCAAGCCAGCCAAACCCATGGCTTTTTCACCCGGTCAGTACGCCACTGTGCAGTTCACACCTGACCACATACGACCCTATTCTTGGGCAGGCTTGCCCCATGACGACGAGATGGAATTTCAAATCCGTTTGGTGCCCGGCGGCAGGGTCACTGAGCATGTGTTTGAACATGTGGCCGTGGGTGATTCGGTGCGCATCAGCGGCCCCATGGGTACGGCCTATCTGAGGCAAAAACACACAGGCCCCATGTTGTGCGTGGGTGGCGGCACCGGCATTGCACCGGTGTTGTCCATTGTGCGAGGCGCGATCGCCGCCGGCATGCCCAATCCCATCCATTTGTATTTTGGTGTTCGCAGTGCTGAAGACTTGTACGACGCCCAACGTTTGCAAGCATTGGCCCAACAGCACGGCCAAATGCAGTTGCACATCGTGGTGGCCACAGGCGCGGTGCAAGCCGGACAACGCAGCGGCTTGGTGACAGATGCCATTGAACAAGACCTGCCAGCGTTGCAAGCATTTCGAGGCTATTTTTGCGGCGCACCAGCCATGGTGGAGGCCCTCAACACCTTGGCACAACGCCTCGGAATGCCGCCACAGCATATTCACGCCGATGCGTTTTACCCATCGGAACTTTGATCAAACAGGAGTTGTCACATGAGCACCACGACAGTGTTTCCAACAGACCCCAAATGGGAAGGCGAGGGCACCAGCCGCATTCCTTTTTGGGCCTACACCCGGGAAGATTTGTACAAAAAGGAATTGGACCAATTCTTTTACAACAACCATTGGTGCTATGTCGGCTTAGAGGCTGAAATTCCCAACCCCGGCGACTTCAGACGCACCGTGGTCGGTGAGCGATCGGTCATCATGGTGCGTGATCCCGACGGCGGCATCAACGTGGTGGAAAACGTGTGCGCCCATCGTGGCATGCGTTTTTGTCGGGAGCGCAATGGCAATGCGAAAGATTTTTTCTGTCCCTATCACCAGTGGAATTACAGCGTCAAAGGGGACTTGCAAGGCGTGCCTTTTCGCCGAGGCGTCAAACAAGACGGCAAGATCAACGGCGGCATGCCCAAAGACTTCAAACTCGAAGAGCATGGACTGACCAAGCTCAAAGTGGCCACCCGCGGTGGTGTGGTGTTCGCCTCTTTTGACCACGAGATCGAATCCTTGGAAGATTATTTGGGGCCCACCATCCTGGCTTACTTTGACCGCACCTTCAATGGTCGACAACTGAAGATACTGGGCTACCGTCGCCAACGCATCCCAGGCAACTGGAAATTGATGCAAGAGAACATCAAAGACCCTTACCACCCCGGTTTGCTGCACACCTGGTTTTCCACCTTTGGTCTTTGGCGTGCCGACAACAAGTCGGAGTTGAAAATGGACGAACACTTCAGGCACGCCGCGATGATTTCCACCAGGGGCCAAGGCGGTCACAACGCCGAGGTGGTAAGCGGCGTCGACAGTTTCAAAGACAAGATGACCTTGAATGACACACGCTTGTTGGACATCGTGCCCGAAGCTTGGTGGAATGGCCCGACGGCGGTGATGACCACCATCTTCCCCAGTCTGATCATTCAGCAACAGGTCAACAGTGTGTCTACCCGGCATATTCAACCCAACGGTCATGGGTCGTTTGACTTTGTCTGGACCCATTTTGGTTTTGAAGACGACACCCCAGAGATGGAGCAGCGTCGGTTGATTCAGGCCAATTTGTTTGGCCCAGCGGGTTTTGTGTCCGCTGATGATGGTGAAGTGATTGAATGGTCGCAAGAAGGTTTCGAGCAAAAACCGTCGCACCGCACAGTGGTGGAAATGGGTGGCTATGAGATTGAAAACACCGACCACATGGTGACCGAAACACTCATTCGCGGCATGTACAACTACTGGCGCAAAGTGATGGGGGAATGAGCATGTTGGACTTTCAAACTTATTTCGAATTGCTCAACCTCTACAGCGATTACGCCATGGTCTGCGACTCGGCCGAATGGGAAAAATGGCCCGAGTTTTTTGTGGAAGAGGGCATTTACCGTTTGCAACCGCGCGAGAACTTTGAGCAGGGCATGCCCCTGTGTTTGTTGGCTTTGGAGAGCAAGGCCATGATCAAAGACCGTGTGTATGGCGTGAAAGAAACGCTCTACCATGACCCGTACTACCAGCGACACATCGTGGGCACGCCGCGTGTTTTGTCGGTGCAAGCCGATGGCGCGCGCATCCACTCGGAAGCCAACTACACCGTGATTCGCACCAAATTCGACGGCGACTCCACCGTGTTGAGTGTGGGCTTTTACCGTGATGAGATTGTTCGCACACCAGAGGGCTTGAAATTGGCATCGCGCTTGTGTGTGTACGACAGTGAAATGATTGCCAACTCCATCATCTACCCTATCTGAGGAAAAAACCATGTCTGACAACTGGATTGATGTGATCGCCGTGGACGCAGTGCCCGTGGCAGACGTCACCGCGGTGACCGTGAATGGCCATGAGATTGCACTTTATGAAGTGGAAGGTGAGATTCACGCCACCGCCAATGTGTGCACCCACGGTGCAGCCCGAATGAGCGATGGTTTTTTAGAAGGTCGAGAAATTGAATGTCCCTTGCACCAAGGCAAGTTCGATGTGTGCACGGGCAAAGCCCTGTGCGCGCCCTTGACCGAAGACATTCGTGTCTATCCTGTTCGGATTGAAAACCAACGTGTCATGGTGAAGTTATGACCAACGAATTGGGTCGCCTTGAAGATCTGCCTGCGGACTATGTGCAAGACCTGCGTGATTTGAATTTGGTGCCTTTGTGGCCAAGTTTGCGAGGTGTGTTGCCGCCCCACATTCCAACGCGGCAAACCCAACCCACGCATTGGCCCTACAGCACCCTCAAACCCTTGCTGCTCAAAGCGGGTGAGCTGACCCCGATAGAAAAAGCCGAACGCCGCGTGTTGGTGTTGGCCAACCCCGGCCATGGTCTTGAAAAAATGCAAGCCAGTGCCGCCATGTACCTGGGCATGCAGTTGCTCATGCCCGGTGAATGGGCTCCCAGAAACCGTCACACGCCCAACGCGGTGCGCATGATCGTGGAAGGAGAGGGCGCTTACACCACGGTCGACGGTGAGAAATGCCCGATGAGCCGTGGTGACCTCATCCTCACACCCACAGGCTTGTGGCACGAGCATGGTCATGACGGTACAGACCCTGTGATTTGGTTGGATGTGCTGGACTTGCCTTTGGTTTATTACATGGAGGCGTCCTACCATGTGAACGGTGAACGCCAAACCATCCGCCCAGGCCAAAGCCAACAGCAATACGCGCATGGTGGCGTGGCGCCCACCCAGGTGTTTGAGCGCAGCAAGAAGGCCTACCCCATGCTGCGCTACGCCTGGACCGATGCCAAAGCGGCGCTGCTGGGTATGGCGGCAGGCGATCCAAGCCTTGAAACCGTGCAAGTCACCTACATCAACCCCGAAACAGGTGCCGATGCAGAAAACATCTTGGGTTTTTATGCCCTGATGTTGCGCCCTGGACAAAGCTTGCGCTTGCCAGCCCGTTCACCTGCACAGGTGTTTCACGTCATTGAAGGAAAGGTCCAAGCCCATGTCGTGGATCAAACCTTCAAGCTGGTAGAAGCCGACACCTGTTGTGCCCCTGGCTATGAAGCCGTGACCTTGACCAATTTGCATGCGGACAAAACCTCCTATTTGTTCATCGCCGACGAGTCACCTTTGCACCGCAAACTGGGTGTGTATGAGAACCGCGGCTGATCTATTTTTTTGACTGAAAGACACCATGACCACTTACTTGTTCAATCCCCCCGCCATTCAATCCTTGGCCATTCAAGGCCAAAACGAGCGTTTCCCCATCAATCGTTTGTTTTTCGTGGGCCGCAACTACCACGCCCATGCCGTGGAAATGGGCAAACCGGTGGACAAATCGATTGAGCGTCCTTTCTACTTCACCAAAGCCCCGCAGACCTTGCTCGAAAGCGGTGCCACCATGGCCTATCCGCCCGAGACCAACAACTTCCACTTTGAAATGGAGATGGTCGTGGCCATTGGCAAACCAGGCTTCAGGGTTGCACAAGCAGATGCGCACAGCATCATCTATGGTTATGCTGCAGGTCTGGACATGACGCGCCGCGATTTGCAATTGGTGGCGCGTGACAAAGGCCGTCCTTGGGATTTGGGCAAAGACATTGAACAAGGCTCGGTGTGCACCCATGTCGTGCCGATGGAGGGTCAGATCATCGACAACGGAGCCATCGCCTTGGAGGTCAATGGTCAAACCAAGCAATCCTCCGATGTGAACAAGCTCATTTGGAATGTGCGTGAAATCATTGCGGATTTGTCTTTGTTCTATCACCTGCAACCAGGTGACTTGATTTACACGGGTACGCCTGAAGGCGTCGGTGCCGTGGTGCCTGGCGACCACATCACTGGACGGGTGCAAGGTGTGGCCGAGTTGTCTTTGCAGATTGGCCCAGCCCCTTAACCACCTTGCGTCATGATCGGGGCGTTGATTCTCTGATCATGACGATGCCCGCAGCGGCCAACAGGGCCATGCCCAACCAGGCCAATGCATTGGGCACATCGCCCCACACCACAAAGCCCATGACCACGGCCATGAGCAAGCCCATGTAACGGAATGGCGCGATCACCGTCATGTCCGCGATGCGCGTGGCTTTGATCAGCAAAAAATAACCGATGCTCAAAAACAGGGCTGCACCGGTCATCAGCGCCCATGACATCCCGCTCACGGTTTGCCACGGGTGCCACAGTGCCCACAGGCCCGCCATCAAGGTGGCGGTGATGGCCGTGCCCAAGGTCACCAAAACAGAGGGCACGTGGTCTGGGATGAATCGCACACTCAAATCACGCAGGGCATGGAACATGGTGCCCGCCAAGGCCACCCAACCCCAGGCATTGAAACCATCGGCTTGTGGTTGCACCACCAACAACACGCCGACAAATCCCGCACCCATGATGCCCCAGTGACGTCCTCGCACATGTTGCCCCAACAGCAAGGCTGAGAGCAAGGCAATCAACAATGGCGTGGACATGTTGATGGCTGTGGCATTGGCCAGCGGCATGTTGAACATGGCACTCAGGTAAACCAGGCTGGCCATGCCGTCCAAGAACGACCGAATGAACACCCACTTGTGACTGATGTGGCCCAGGGTTTCACGCCAAGGTGGCAGCTTGATGACCAAGAGGGCCAACAAAATCAGCCCTGCCGAAGCGAGCATGCCACGCAAAAAAATCAGTTGAGGTGCCGCCAATGACTGGCTGACAAATTTGGTGAGCGCGTCATTGAGGACGAAGCTCAGCATGGCAGCCGACATGGCAAGGATGCCATGTCGGTTGTTCATCAAACTCACAGGGTGTCGATGAAACTGCGCAGCTTGTCAGAACGGCTGGGGTGCTTGAGTTTGCGCAATGCCTTGGCTTCGATTTGACGGATGCGCTCGCGGGTCACATCAAATTGCTTGCCCACCTCTTCCAAGGTGTGGTCGTTGTCCATCTCAATGCCAAAGCGCATGCGCAACACCTTGGCTTCACGCGGCGTGAGACCGTCCAAAATTTCTTTCACCACATCGCGCAAGCCTGCTTGCATGGCGGCCTCGATCGGCGCGGTGTTGGCACCGTCTTCGATGAAATCGCCCAGGTGCGAATCGTCGTCGTCGCCGATGGGTGTTTCCATGGAGATCGGCTCTTTGGCGCTCTTCATGATCTTGCGGATCTTGTACTCGGGCATCTCCATCTTGGCCGCCAGGATGCCGGCGTCCGGCTCGAAGCCGAATTCCTGCAGGTGCTGGCGCG
>JACCDK011982441.1_pt1 | contig 27969 bp, 29 predicted proteins | sample 7445871 | NCBI WGS metagenome assembly JACCDK01 (sample SAMN15323436, study PRJNA562643) | freshwater metagenome | isolation source: river surface water | place: USA:Blue River Watershed | collected 2017-08-15 | reverse complement strand
CATGACCATGAAAGATAAGAAAGACCATTTTTCTTTTCAATATGTTGGCTGACATTAATTTGTCTTAACTCTTTATATTGCATGATGCATTCCTTTATGAATAATGATGTTTTGTATTTCATTTTTAATTTCTAAGCTCAAAAGGTAGGCGATATTGACCTCGCTATCAATTGATCTAATCTCTTTAATTTCATGATCTATTGGAGACCATTTCACGTCAAAGCTATCGTTTCGATACTTAATGGTTATCCATGACTCTTGTTTCATATTATTTGTTATTTTTTTTAATAATTAAAGTTTATGTTCATAAACAAATATTGTCAATATATATAAACAAATAAATATTAAGAAAATTATTTTGAGGAAATAATAATCAAAAAAAAGCCACTGAAACAGTGGCTTATATGAGAAATAAAAAAATTAGTTATTTTTTGATTTTGCCTTCGCCGAGAATGATCCATTTGGCGCTAAAGGGTGAGTTTTCTTCCAATTTAAATGCGTATCTGGGATCGATGTTTTTAATACGACCTGATAACCATTGGTTGACTGTGCTTCGAGATGCTCCGCAAAGAAGTCCAAACTCAGTTTGGCCTTCAATACGAAGTGTTTTCATCATGTACTCAACTCGTTCGGCAGTTGTTTTCAATGTTTAACCTAATAAATAAATTAATACTTAGAATTATAGCTTCTTTAAATACACGCAACATTAAAGAGCGCTAAGTTGAGACATCTTCTATAACCTCTCCCTCGATAACTTTTGCTTTGTTATTTCGATAAACATAAAGTCCTTTCATGGCGCGCTCTATATCTGCGTCAAGTTGTGTTTGATATTTGCTAAAGACGACCATATCTTGACCTTGTGGAATGCGATGAACAATCTTCATCTCGTTTGCGATGCTGCGCGCTATAGAATTATTCCTATTGGATTCAATAAAGCCTGTGATATCAACCCTTGCTTCACCTATAACCTTGCTTATTTGGACTGGATTCTTGATGAATTCATCCCAAGTCAATGTTAAATGTTTTTTAATTCTTGCCTCTAAAAAATGCAAAGTCTTGGGCATTTTTTCTTTAACAGTCTCGATTGAAATTGCATGAGATTCATAGCCACTCTTGTCAATTTCTTCCAAAGCATCTTGATAGAATCTGTAAGTATAAGCCGACTGAACTGAAAGATCTTCCGCGTTATATTTCTTAAGTGTCGAGTGTCTCAAGGTATGCGTAATCGATTCTGCCAATACTTCAGGCATAGTGGATATTTTAAGTTTTGCAGCTTCCGCTTCTCTAAGCCTTATCTGTCGAAATCTTGATTGAATAATGCGCTCTACAAATCCCAATTCAATAGCATCTGTAGGTTTTAATGCTTGAATAATTTGCGCCTTTAATTCATTAAGATCTGCTTCATTTTCACCAGGCAAAACTGGGATGTTAGCAAAAATACCGTGTGTCATAGCATTCTTACTTGATTTTTGTTTGCCTTCATTTGTAGTTGGGCCGGTGGATTTTTTAGCGTTTTCTTGGTTCGCTCTAATTTGTGCTTCTGTTACCATTTTTAATACCTCATATCTAAAAATTAATCGTATTTTTAATATGGGGACGATATTAAAAATTTCAAGTAAATCAATAACATATGTCAAGTTTAACTTGACATATACATAGCCTAAAAATGTGGAATGCCTTATATTTATTGGGTGTCGCACATGGAATTAATCTTTATTTTTTTTCGAAAAATTTAAGAAATAATAGAGTTTGAGTTAAAAAAATCCCTTAAAAAATCTTTCATTAAAAGCCTTTAAAAGCTTAAACCTTGGTCGTAATGATAAAATTACTCCATGACTATTCTTGTGACAGGTGCCGCAGGTTTTATTGGATCTAATTTTGTATTAGATTGGTTTAGTCACTCAAAAGAAGATGTAGTCTCTTTAGATTTATTAACCTACGCTGGTAATTTAGAAAACTTATCCTCTTTAGAGAAAAACCCTCACCATCATTTTGTGCAGGGCAATATTGGGGATCGTGACCTCGTTTTAGAACTTCTAAAAAAATACCAAGTAAGAGCAATCATAAATTTCGCAGCTGAAAGCCATGTAGATCGATCAATTCATGAATCAAAAGATTTTATCGAGACCAATATTGTAGGTACCTACAGCTTACTTGAATCAGCGAGAAGTTATTGGAATGACTTAGATCAAAATTTAAAACAAGATTTTCGTTTTTTACATATATCTTCAGATGAAGTTTATGGATCACTAAATTCATCTGATAATCCTTCAAGTGAAAAAAATCCCTATAGGCCTAATAGCCCATACAGTGCTAGCAAGGCTGCAAGTGATCATTTAGTCCGCGCATGGTTTCAGACTTATAAGTTGCCAGCATTAACAGTGAATTCCGCTAATAATTATGGCCCGTACCAATTTCCAGAAAAACTAATTCCTTTATGCATCTTGAATGCTCTTAAAGATAAACCTTTGCCTATTTATGGCGATGGCCAACAGATTCGTGATTGGATTTATGTGAAAGACCATAGCGCTGCTATTCGCGAAATTTTAAAACGAGGACAAATTGGCGAAACTTATAACGTTGGTGGATGGCATGAAAAAACAAATTTAGAAGTCGTTAAAACTCTATGCGCAATCTTAGATGAATTAAAACCAAAATCGGATGGCAAAAGTTATTCAGATCAAATCACTTTCGTTAAAGATCGCCCTGGTCACGATAAACGTTATGCGATTGACGCTTCAAAATTAAAAAGCGAAATTAACTGGCAACCCCAAGAAAGTTTTGAGACAGATCTTCGTAAAACAGTTTTATGGTATTTGGAAAACGAAACCTGGATGAATCATGTTGTATCCGGTGAATATCAACATTGGATTCAAAAGCAGTATTCATGAAAATCTTGCTTACAGGAAAAAATGGCCAGGTTGGGTTTGCATTGCATAAAAAATTAGCACCGTTAGGGGAGGTGATTGCGACTGGTCGTAATGAGCTTAATCTAGAAAATAATGATGTAATTAGAGCATTGATTGAAAAAAATAAACCCGATATCATTATTAATGCTGCGGCTTTTACAGATGTTGATAAGGCAGAGAAAGAAATTGATTTGGCTCATAAAGTAAACACGGAAGCCCCTAGGGTTTTAGCAGAAGAAGCATCTCAACTTGATATACCTATAATTCATTTTTCAACGGACTACGTATTTGACGGTTTAAAAAATGAGCCCTACGTGGAAACTGATCAAGCAAACCCTCAGTCCGTTTATGGCAAGACAAAATGGAAGGGCGAAGAAGCCGTTCGTAAGCACAAGAAACATATCATCTTAAGAACAGGCTGGGTATTTAGTAATCATGGACAGAATTTTTTAAAAAAGATATTAAAACTTATTCAAGAAAAGACTTCTTTAAATATTGTCAGTGACCAAAAAGGGAGCCCAACTTCAGTGGATGCAATAGCTGATGTGTCTTATAAAATTATAGAAACTTTTTTAAAAAATCCTAACTTTAAAGATTTTGGAACCTACCATGTTGCGCTTGAAGCTGAAACTGACTGGTACCAATATGCCTGCTTTATAACCAATGAAGCAATACGTTTAGGACTAAAAACGACAATGACTTCTCGCGATATTAAATCAATTACAAGTGAGGCATATTTAACATCAGTTAAACGCCCCATGAATTCGAGACTTGATACGACAAAAATTAGAAAAACCTTCATGCTAGAATTGCCATATTGGGAAGAGGAAGCAGCAGCTGTAATTAAAATTGCTTTGAGCGATATTTAAAATGCATCTTACAAGAAAAATTGTTTATATATGAAAGTGACTCCCTTAAATATTCCAGATGTACTTTTAATTGAACCCCATGTATTTGATGATTCACGCGGCTTTTTTTTTGAAAGCTTTAGGGAGGATATTTTTAGAAAAGAAACTTCATTAGATGTTTCATTTGTGCAAGACAATCATTCAAAATCATCACAAGGCGTTCTTCGAGGTCTTCATTATCAATTACCACCTCATGCACAAGGTAAATTAACGCGTGTCATTCAAGGTGAGGTTTTAGATATAGCTGTCGATATAAGAGAATTATCTCCTACATGTGGGCAATATGTTGCAGAAATTTTATCAAGTCAAAATAAGAAGCAGCTTTATATACCTGAAGGGTTTGCGCATGGCTTTTTAACTTTATCCAAAACTTCAGAATATCTCTATAAAACAACAGCTTTTTATAACGCAGAAAGTGAGCGTTGTATTATTTGGAACGATCCAACTTTAAATATACCTTGGCCAAAAGACATTAATATTAAACTATCTCCTAAGGATCTTTTAGGGGGCAAGTTTTAACTTGAGCTTATTATTTTATTTGCAAAAATAAATAGAATTCAATATAAGATTCTTCTATGAATTTAAATAGCATACAATGGTTTGATCACTCCATTCTCTTTTTTGTGGGAATGTCATTTATATTAAATAGCTTAGCTGCATATCTTTGGAAGATAAAATTTTACAAAAAATTAGGTCTTAAAAGATATCAATCCATTCAGCGCATTCATCTTAACGAGACTCCGCGATTAGGTGGTTTCATTTTTTTAATTTCTCTAATGGGATATGTGATTTATAGTGATCTCACCGAAAGCATTTATTTATTAAAACTTATTCTCCTATGCCTTGCTCCTATTGTATTTATTGGAATTAAAGAAGATCTTTTTCATAATGTAAATCCAGCCTTAAGATTACTTTCACTTTTTTTTGTGGGGTTGTTATTTATATACAAATATACAGGCCCATTGCCTAATTTAGAAGACATACCCTTCTTCGGAAAATTACTTCTTATTCAAGGAGGCGTTAGTTCTTTTTATATTATATGTATGCTAACTGTAGCTAATGGTATGAATTTAATTGACGGTGTAAATGGCTTATGCGGAGTAGTAGCTGTGACATCATTACTCGCACTTTTATATTTGAGTTACATGACTAGCGATGCTGCGATCCTAATTTCATCATCAAGTCTGATATTGATTATTATTCCATTTATGATTTTGAACTACCCATTTGGAAAGATTTTTCTTGGTGACTTGGGATCATACAGCATAGGATTGATCGTAAGCATGCTCACCATTATATTTTTTGGACGTCATGCTGAAATTTCGCCTTGGGGAGCAGTTCTAATTTTGATATATCCAGCAATTGAAATTATTTTTAGTTTGCTTCGTCGAATTGCAGTCAGAGCTTCACCATTTAAGCCAGATATAGAACACCTTCATATAAGATTTTATAGTTTGTTTAAATTACACCTAGTGAAAAACCAAGTAGCTAATTCCTTTGTGATGCCATCATTAATTATGATTTGGTTATTTCCTTTGGTTTCAATATTTCTGGCTTATATGAAACCAGCTTTAATAAAACTCTGCATAACTGGATTTATCTTTTTATATTTTTTAATATATTTATTGGTCTCCAAATTTTATACAAAAATTAAGACTTTTAAATAATCTCTCCAAGCAATTATTTCTGAAGGAACCAAGAGACAGAGGAAGAATTACAAATAAATCGTTATTAGTTTAATATTTGATCAATAATTAAAGGTAGGCGACTCTCGGCAATATTGCTTGCACGTTGTCGATTAAACACTTAAACAAAAATGAGCTAAAAAGGTCATGCAGAAGTTACATTCAGAAAATTTGGTGTGCAGAAAGCCCTTAAATACTGAGTTTTTTACCTACGTAACTATTGAGTGGGAGTTGGACTCCACCAGATACATTCCAAGAATAATTTTATAAACTATTGATTTAATTGTAATTTTTTTTGTAATATTTTATAAATATCTTCAGTTAATACCTGATTACCATTTTCGTTATGGTGTCTATAATCCTTAAATAAATCTCCAGTGATGGGCGTTACAGAATCTGATAAATCGTAACAAAAAGTCATTTTTGAACATTTAATTTTCAGCTTTCCATAAAAAGATTGAAGGTTTTTAAAGTAATTAGGATTAGCATTATGATAAATATTCCAATCATTAGAGCCCTCAATTTCTTTCTTTGGAATTTGATTTTGAGACGCTCCCATAGATGGTTGAAGAATAAGTATAAATTCAGCATTTAATGACTTGGATATGTAGTAATTCTTATAAGCATTTATCTCCCATAATTCAGCAGGGCTAAAAATAATTTTATTGGAGGAATAAATATTTTTTTTATAATTTTCTATTTTTCTATTTTTAATTCTTTTTACGTATTTATTAATTTTTTCTAAAATATTTGGAAAATAAACAACTTTTGCCTCGTTTATAATATGCCATGTTTGATATAAGTAGGATGAAAGAAGGGTGTCTGTCATGTATGGCACGTTGCTGTTATCTTCTAAGCTAAGTCCAGAATAGGGAGTATCTTCTGAGTAATGAGCTTTAATTTCATTAATCCCTTCAAGAGAAATAACCATTTTAATGTTATTAGGTATTGAATTTTTTAAAAAATTTAATTTAAGGTTAGTTTGAGAAGAGCCATGGCTCGCAACACCACCATTAATAACAGTGATGTCAAATTTTTTAAGTTTATCATTTAGAAGTTTAGGCCAAGTTTGCCCGTTACTGATATCAATCCTCATACCATCAGTTGTTGAGCCACCAAACGTTACAATAGCAGGGGTATTTTTCTTATAGGGGTGATAAAAAACATAATCCCCATCTACAAAACCGTCTGGAATCACGCATTTTCCATTATGGTCATGGATTCTTGATAATAGAGGATGCTGTATCATTCTTTTACATGGATCATGCATTTCTTTTATTAAATCATCGTTCTTCAAAACTAACCAACTGCTTGATTTATCACCCTTGATTTTTTTTGAAATGTAAATTGAAGATTCAATAAAAAATAGTAAAAGAATGAATATGAAAATATTATACAAAAGTGTTTTAAGAGTTATCATATAACTACAATTATCAAAAAATATTTAATTGATCGTAGCTTATCATAAAAAACTTAATAGATTTGCCCTTAATTTTTTTAATAGGATTATATGGCCTCTCAAATAAAAAAAGAATTTATTAAAAATGGTATTGTAAAATTTGACAAAATTTTGACTAATCAAGAAATAAATTCAATTAGACGTAGTATAGAAAAAAAATTTATTTCAGATGGAAAAAAATATATTCAGTTTGATGAGTTAGATGATTTTCCTAAGTTACTTGATTTAATATTTAAAAAAGAAAAATTTATTAAATCCATACTAGAAGTATATAAAAATCCTATTTTCTATCCAGATTTTATTATTCAAGTTGAAAATTATTCAACTGATCTTATCCCGCATCAAGATCTCCAGTCATTTCACAGATTTGGAGATAGGGCCTGCCTTAAAAAAGTGCAATATTCAAAAATTGGCCTCTATCTCCAGAATAGTTCTGAAGATAATCCTACTTCAATTTTTGCTGCTGAGGGGTCTCATAATTTTATGCTCACTAAAATCTCTCAAAGTATTCCATTTTTTGGATATAAATTATTGAAATTTTTTAAAAATTTTGTATTTTTAAAATATAAAAAACTAATGCAAGTAAATGCAGGAGATATGCTTTTTTTTGATGGACAGGTGTTGCACTCTAGCGTCATGTCTAAAAAGAAGATTAATAGTGAAATTAAAATTGCTATATATTTCTCTTGTGTTAACGGAAATCAAAGTCTTTATCCTTTAATTAAAAATGAATTTTTAAAATATCACACCGAATTAATTGAAAAAAATCAAATTATCAACAAGCATTTTGCGCATCAAAGAAGCTATATATTATCTAATCCTTTTAAATCGCTAAACTTCAAAAAAATTAAGCGGATGAAAAAAGAAAATTTTTTCATCTTTCACTGAATAACTTCTAAATTTATTAAATTTGTATTTAATTCGGTAAAATTTAAAGGGAATAAAAAATATTAACTCTAGTTAATAGCCTCTACAAAAAATAGACGCTATATTATTTGGATTTAAACTTATTAAAATATCCTAAAATGCTAAAATTTTAAATTTAAATTATCATAAGTAATTTAGTCTTAAAAGAATTAATATATATCCAGGACTTTAAGTTTTTTTAGGTTTAGTTTTGCATTAATAAAAGCTTTTTTTGTATATCAATGTAATTTTAATTTTGATTGCATTCTGAAACATTAATAACTTAAAGAAAGTAAAATTGAATTCATTAGTAGTTTTACATAAATAAAATTTACTTTTTTTTTTGGCTAGAGAGTTATAATATAATTATAAATATCTTAAAGCATATAAAATGAAATTAGGTAGCACGTCGACATCAAATACTAAATTTGGTTTTTTTCTAGCTTTTATTTTTTTTGTTTCATCAATTTTTGGCTTTTTTAAGAGTAGTTCTTATTTTCTTTCTTATTCAGCTTTATTTTTTTGTTTTCTCTCAGCTATTTTAGCCTTTAAAAATTCAGAGCTTCTTACCCCATTCAACAAGTTTTGGTTTTTATTGGGGAAAGTATTAAGTAAAGTCACAAGTCCAATTATACTGGGTATTGTTTTCTTTATATTAATTACTCCCGCTGGATTAATATCAAAATTATTTGGACGCGATGAACTTAATCTTAAACGCTTAAAAACAAAGAGTTATTGGAAGGCTCCAATAAGCAGAAGCAGTGATTCAGCATCATTTAGGGATCAATTTTAAAGGGTAATTATGGATTTTTTAAAGGAATTATTAGTCTTTCTTAAGAAACGCAAAAAGTTATGGCTTTTTCCTATTCTTACTTTCATTATTTTTCTTGGTACTTTGTTAATTCTCGCAGAAGGATCTGTGGTAGCACCTTTTATCTATACACTATTCTAATCCTATGAAGATTTTAGGAGTGTCAGCTTTTTATCATGACTCCGCAGCTTGTCTAGTTGTTGATGGCGAAATCATTGCTGCAGCTCAAGAGGAGCGCTTTACGAGAAAAAAACACGATCCAGATTTTCCAATTAACGCAATTAAATATTGCTTAAGTCAATCCGGTAACACATCTTTAGATATTGATTATGTAGTTTTTTATGATAAGCCTTTTCTGAAGTTTGAAAGATTATTTGAAACCTATTTGGCTTTTGCTCCAAAGGGGTTTAAGTCATTTGCATCATCCTTACCTATTTGGATTAAAGATAAACTATTTCAAAAAAAAATCATCATCGATTATCTAAAGAATAATATAACTAAAGATTTTGATTGGTCAGATAAGTTATTATTTTCAGAGCATCATCTAAGTCATGCTGCATCTGCTTTTTTTCCATCTCCATATGAAAACTCTGCCATTCTTACAATGGATGGGGTAGGAGAATGGGCAACAACTTCAGTGGCTATTGGAAATGGTAATAAATTATCAGTCATGAATGAGATTCACTTTCCCCACTCTTTAGGTCTTCTATACTCAGCTATCACTTCTTATATTGGATTTAAGGTAAATTCTGGAGAGTATAAAGTTATGGGGTTGGCTCCATATGGAGAGCCAAAATACTCAGATTTAATTAAAAATAATCTTATAGATATCAAAGAAGATGGTTCGTTTCATTTAGATATGAGTTTTTTTAGCTATTGCAATGATCTCAAGATGACCAATAAAAAGTTTGACGACTTATTTGGAGGTCCTTCAAGAAAGCCCGAATCTATTCTTACTCAAAGGGAAATGGATATTGCTTCTTCAATTCAATCGATCTGCGAAGAAGTCATAATAAAACTTGCTCGTGATATTAAGAAAAAAACGAAGTTGAAGAGTTTGTGTTTGGCTGGTGGGGTAGCTCTTAATTGTGTAGCAAACGGCAAATTGCTAAGAGAAAATATTTTTGAAAATATTTGGATTCAACCAGCCTCTGGCGATGCTGGCGGTGCCATCGGAGCTGCGCTTGCTGTCTATTACTTAATGCTTAATAAACCTAGAAAAGTAAAGTCTAAGGATAGTATGAAAGGTGCTTATCTTGGCCCAGAGTTCAGTCAAAAAGATATTGAAAATAGATTAAAGAGTTTAGGCGCAAAGTTTGAAGTTGTGAATGATAAAGATTTAATAGCCCTTACAGCGCAAGCCCTAATTGATGGTAAAGCTGTTGGTTGGCATCAGGGAAGAATGGAGTTTGGTCCAAGAGCATTGGGCGGTCGCTCAATCATTGCAGACCCTCGTTCCCCTATGGTTCAAAAACAACTCAATCTAAAAGTAAAATATAGGGAGTCATTTCGTCCATTTGCGCCTAGCGTCCTAATAGAGGATGTTTCTGATTGGTTTCAAATAAAAACTGAGAGCCCATATATGCTTTTGGTTGCTGAAGTCACAAAAGATAAACAATTCGAAATGTCGATGGAGCAAAAGAAATTATTTGGAATAGAAAAATTAAACGTTCCTCGTTCAGACATTCCAGCTGTCACACATGTTGACTTCTCAGCACGTATTCACACGGTTAATAAAGAAACTAATCCAAAATATTACGCATTGATTACCAGGTTTAAAAATTTGACGGGCTGCCCTGTCTTGGTAAATACATCTTTTAATGTTAGGGGTGAGCCAATAGTTTGCTCACCAGAAGATGCTTTTAATTGTCTGATGGGAACAAGCATCGAATTTTTAGTTGTTGGGAATTGCATAATGAGAAAAGAAGAGCAAGATAAGTCTTTGGCAAAGGATTATAAAAATACATTCTCATTAGACTAAACTAAAAAAATATATATCATCAAGCTTATTTAATTGTAATTTGATTATAGATTGTACAATAAAATGCAAAAGCACTTTGTGTAATTCTATAATGCAAAAATATAATGAAAAAACTTACAATTATGGAAAAAAGGAACTGGAATGACTGATGCGAGTAAAGAAGGCTGGCCAGCCAAAAACGTCAGTAGCATTCGCGAAACACTAAATCGCATTGGAGCTATTCGTGATGACCGTATTGAATTGTTCTCAAGCAGAACAAGAGACAACCCACACTTAAAAGTTTTTCGCGATACTACTTCTAGGGGTATTTTTATTGATAATCATTACGTTGGTGATAGCGAATATGCCAGTGGAGATTATAGAAATCAACCTATGCCGCTTACAAAGCAAGCTGGTAGAGATTACGAAGATATTTCAGACAGCGAACGACGCTATAACTCTTATCGGCAGTTTCTAACAGCAAAGGATATTTGTGATTTTGGATGTGGAGCTGGAGGCTTTTTAAAACGAGCGCAATCAATCGCAAATAGCTTGTACGGTGTAGAGATTCAAAAAAACTATGCTAATGAGTTGAATAACTTAGGCATAAAATGCTATGAGTCAATACAAAACGTAACTCAACCCTTAGATGTAGTTACCCTCTTTCATTGTTTAGAGCATCTACCAAATCCAACTTCAATATTACAAAACCTACGAACAAGCCTTAAGAGTGATGGCGATGGAACTTTAATAGTAGAAGTGCCACACGCACGAGATTTTAATTGAAAACTTAAAATCAAAAGAGTTCATAGATTTTACATTGTGGAGTCAACATCTTGTCTTACATACACGAGAGTCTTTAAGATTAATTTTAGCAGATGCTGGTTTTAAAAATATTATTATTGAAGGTATTCAAAGATACAGCATTGCGAATCATTTTCAATGGCTAACTAATAAAAAACCAGGCGGGCATAAATCTTTGCTATCCGCACTGCAAACACCAGAGCTTTTAGCATCTTACGAAAAAGCATTAGCTCGAATAGACGCTACTGATACTATCATAGCTATAGCAACAACCTAAATCTATTCAAAAGTTGCTTCAATCATAGCTATAACTAGCTTTTTAAATTTTTAATATATTTATCAGTTTATAAATTTTAAAAAATTAAAATTTATAAATAAGCTCTCCAGCAAAGGGCCTCTATGTAAATTAATAGATTGAAAAATAAATAAAAAAACTCATTATTACTTGGATATTTGACCAACAAATAAAGCAAGATTACTTAATTAAATTTTTATCGCAGTTCTTTGGGAGTAATTTACAATATTAAAGAAGAGAGATATTTTTTTTTTGAGAAAATATTCGTCGACTGCTTTTCTAGACCCTTCCCATGATCCGTAATCATCAATTGTAATTACTCCTTTTTTTGTGATTATCGGATATAGAACTTCAAGTTCTTTTTTAGTGGATTTATACCAGTCAGTATCTAATCGTAGAAATGAAATTGATTTTGGAAGATTTTTTTTATTTAGTGTTTGTGAGACGTCACCTTGAATAAAATAGAGCTGTTTTAAGTCTATATTTGCTTTTAAACAATTACTCTTAACCTCGTTTAAGGATGCATAACACCAGGAAGAAAAGTTATTATTCTTAGTTGAATTGTATTTAATAATTGCCTTATCAGAACTTGAAAATTTTTTATCAACTGACTGTGGCTTTGTCATACCGCCAAAGGTATCAAACATCCAAACTTTTTTATCTGATCCATTTAATTCAAAAATTTTCTTTGCTAAGATACTATGACCCCCTCTCCAAACACCACATTCAACAAAATCACCAGAAATATTATTTTTGATAACATATTTAACTGCCATTGCCGTATCAATTAATTTTAAGACTGACCCCATTGTCAAATGGTTATTTTTCACATAGTTTATTGCTTTAATTTCCTGAATTGACAATTCTGGTGGAAATTTTATAGTTTCACGTATCCTTAATTCTAGGTTAACCATTTTTAAAATCTTTTTTGCGATTGTTTTTAAAAAAATCATTTTTTTTCCTATGCGATAAAATGGTAGTATTAAGGTGTAAGTTCGTTTATTAAATTCGATCAGGTTTAGTTTTTAAAGAGAATTATCTAAATCTTATTTTAAACTATAGAGTTTATTATTATAAATACATTTAAAAAAATATTTTATTTGCTTAATAATTCTGAAAAAAATAGTTTTTATTTTTTGTTAGTCTTAATCGTTATTATGGCACTTGTTGACTCAATTGGAGTTGCTTCAATTATGCCATTTATTGCCTTAATATCAGATCCTCAACTCATTGAAACTAATAGTATTTTAAATAAGCTTTTTGTTTTTTATAATTTTACAAACAAAAATGATTTTTTTATTTTTTGTGGGTTGGGAATTATTTTTTTGCTATTTATTTCAGCATTAATCCGCGCATATACTTCATATGCTATTAATCAATTTTCGATGATGAGAGAATTTAGTATCAGTACTAAGTTGCTAAGAATTTATCTTGCTCAACCTTACTCATTTTTTTTGAGTCATCATAGTGCCGATTTAATCAAAGTCTTAATATCAGATGTAAGCTTAGTAATAAATAATGGATTATTACAAATGTTGCATTTAATCTCTCAATTTATAATTGTTTTTTTTATGTTCCTTGTGCTTTTGTATGTCGATATCAAATTAACTCTCTTGAGTTTAATTCTCCTTATTTCATTGTTTTTTGTGACTTTTTTATTCATTAAAAAAAGTATTATTGCAGTAGGATTTAAAAGTCATACCTCTAATGAAGCTCGTTTTAAATTACTGACAGAAATTTTTGGCGGCATTAAAGAATTAAAAGTAGATGGATTAGAACGCAGTTATGCCGATAAATTTTTACTACCTGCTAAAGAATTTGCAAGAAGCCAAAGTCTTATTTCTTCAATTAAACAAACTCCAAGATTTTTTTTAGAGGCGATAATATTTGGAGGTGTGGTGGTTTTGATTTTATGGCTAATGTCTTCAAAGTCTAATTTTATAAGTATACTTCCTCAAATAACTTTATTTTCTCTTGCCTGCTATAGAATAATGCCTGCATTGCAACAAATATTTTCGAGTTTTGCTGGATTAAGGCACTCACTTCATGCATTAGATAGAATTTCAGTAGATTTCAATTTAAATTATCCTTTGAAGTTAAATAGCCGAATTAATCAAAATATTAAAAAAACAAGAGATACTCTAAAAATTAAGCAAAATATTATTATTAATAATATATATTTTTCATATCCTGGAGCATCAAGATTCATTTTTAGTAATCTTTCATTAACAATTCCATATAAAAAAACAACTGGTATTATTGGCCGGTCTGGATCGGGCAAAACGACAATTGCAGATTTGATATTAGGTCTTTTGCAGCCTCACTCCGGGGAGATTCTAATCAACGGTCATTCTATAGATTCTGAAAATATCGAAAAATGGCAAAATTCGATTGGCTACGTACCTCAGCAAATTTTTTTAGCTGATGATACTCTTGAGAGAAATATAGCGTTCGGATTGAATGACAATCTAATTGATAGAACTCGAATCGAAAAAGCTGCAAAATTATCAAACTTATATGAGTTTATTGTTAATGAGCTCCCTGAAGGCTTTCAAACGAAACTCGGTGAGCGCGGTGTTCGTTTATCAGGAGGTCAAAAACAGAGAGTAGGAATAGCTCGGGCTTTGTATAAAAACCCGCAAATTTTGATATTAGATGAGGCGACAAGTGCATTAGACAGCTATACTGAACAAGCGGTTATGGATGCAGTAAAAAATTTAAATCACAAAATCACCATACTAATTATTGCACACAGGATTACTACTATAAAAAATTGCGATTTAATTTATGTTTTCGAAAAAGGAAAAATAAAAGCAGAAGGTAGCTATAAGAAATTAATAGAAAAAAAGAAAATTTGATTTGTGATATATTTGTCACAAAAATAGAAGATAATAGAAACGCAACGTCAGTAATCTAACTTGATATAGAATCGGAGATATTTTTGACAGCAAATGAATTTCCATCTCTAGATTTAATACATACAATTGTTTTCGATTTTGACGGTATTTTTACCAACAATAAGGTTATGATTCACGAAATTGGTTCGGAAGCTGTGGTCTGCGATCGCTCCGATGGTTTGGCATTTGATATTTTAAGAGCATATCAAAAAATCTATGGTTTGAATTTTAATTATTTTATACTCTCTAAAGAGTCAAATCCTGTTGTGCTATCAAGAGCAAAAAAACTAAAACTTCCATGCAAAAATGCTATATCAAATAAACTTAAGTATTTAGAAAATTATTTTTTGGAAAATTTTCCTGAGTATAAAAACCCATTCCAAGGTTTAGTGTATCTTGGAAATGATCTTAATGATCTTCCAATAATGAGAAGAGCGGGCTTTTCAATAGCTCCTTCAGATGCACACCCTCTTGTTTTAAAAATTGCACATATAATTTTGCCACAAAGAGGTGGAGAAGGATTTATTAGGGCTTTTATTGAAAAATTATTAAAAATTGATTCACTTTCAACGGAGAAAATTGATGAGCTTATATCTAATTGCTGAAATAGGCATTAACCATAATGGCGATATAAATATTGCAAAAAAATTAATTGATGCTGCATCTTCTGCAGGCTTTGATGCCGTCAAATTTCAGAAGCGTTGTATTGAGAAAGTTTATACAAAAGAGTTTTTAGATAGCCCCCGAGAAAGCCCTTGGGGTAAATTTCAACGAGATCAGAAAACTGGGCTCGAGTTTAATAAAGATCAATACAAAGAAATTGACCTGTATTGTAAAAATAAAAAAATTGATTGGTCAGCATCGGCTTGGGACGTCGACTCACAGATTTTCCTTAAAAATTTTGATTTGCCTTTTAATAAAGTTGCATCTGCCATGTTAGGACATAAGCCGCTGCTAAGATCAATAATATCTGAGGGAAAAAAAACATTTATATCTACCGGTATGGCTACTCTAGATGAAATTGATGAGGTTGTTAATCTTTTTCAAAGATCAAGCTGTCCTATAGAGATTATGCATTGTAATAGCACCTACCCAATGAAAGATCAGGATGCTAATTTATTATGTATTCCTATGTTAAAAAAACGCTATGGCTGTAATGTTGGATACTCCGGACATGAGTCGTCCCTTATTAAAGTTTGTGTTACCGCAGTTGCATTAGGCGCAACATCTATTGAAAGGCATATTACATTAGATAGGGCAATGTATGGGTCAGACCAAGCTGCTTCAATTGAAACACATGCTTTAAATAATTTTGTTGAAACGGTTAGAGCTGTTCCTGCAATATTAGGCTCGGGGGAAAAGGTTATAACGGAAGCTGAATTAAATGTTAGAAAAAAACTTAGAATCGAGATTGATGATTGAAAAATCTGCGTACTGTTTTAATTATTCAGGCAAGAATGGGCTCCTCTCGACTTCCTGGAAAATCGATGATGAACCTTGCTGGAGCTCCGTTAGTACAGAGAATAATTGAACGTTTAAAGCGCTGCAAAAAAATTGATGAAATTGTTCTTGCTGTTCCGGCCACAGAAGAAAATAATGTTTTAATTGATTTAGCAGTCAAAAATCAAATAAGTATTTTTGCAGGATCTGAAAATGATTTGGTTGATAGATATTATTATGCAGCAGTTTATGCAAAAGCTGATATCGTTGTAAGAATTCCAGCAGACAATCCAACTCCTGAACCTTCTGAAATAGATCGAATTATTGATTTTCACCTTGCTTACAATCAGCATGGATTTTCATCAAACCTCACTTCATTTTACAATTCCGGTTACCCTGATGGGATTGGTGCAGAAATTTTTAATTTTAGTGCATTGGAAGAAATAAAATTAAGACAAAAAACGCCAGACCAAAAAGAACATGTACATTTAAACTTTTTTGATTATGCAAACGCTACACCTTTTGATGAGAGCTGGTGCCCAGTTAAAACCATACAATGCCCGGAGGAATTTAGAAGGCCAGATTTAATTTTAGATGTCAATACTAAAAAGCAGTATGATTTTATGGCTAAGTTGTATGATTATCTTTATCCACTAAACAATAATTTTCATATTACTGACATTATTAAATGGTACGATGAGGTTTACATTAAACAATAATGTTTTTAAAAGCTATCATTAATTTATTTAAATAATAATTGGAAAGAATTCAATATTTAGATGGAATTCGTGCTTTTGCACTATTGCTTGTTATTTTTTTTCATCAAAATATCTCTTATTTTCATGCAGGGTTTTTGGGTGTTGATTTCTTTTTTGTATTAAGTGGTTATTTGATTGCAAATCAAATAATTGGTAAGCAAGCCAATAATTCATACTCCTTCTTGGATTTCATAGGGCGACGATTGAGACGAACAATCCCCGCCTTTTTTGTATTAATTCTTTTTTGCTCTTTTTTTTTCTATTTCGTGCTAACTCCAAGCCAATCTTTTTCTTTCGGTAAAAGCTTACTAACCTCAACTTTTGCATTAAACAATTTTACTTTTTGGTCAGAACGCGGATATTATGATCTTGAAGGTTCATATAAGCCACTTCTTCACACATGGAGTCTTTCAGTTGAAATACAGCTATATGTTCTGTTCGGCTTCCTAGCGTATTTCTTTTCATTTAATAGCCTAAAGGGAACTATTATTCTTCTAATCTTTTTGGTTGCATCGTTATTTTTATCAGAATGGATGTCTAAAATTCATAACCTAACTTCTTTTTATATGATGCCGACTAGAGCATGGGAGATGCTTTTTGGTGCATTACTTTTAAATGCTGATAAAAAAATAATTACTATAAAGAAAGGCGACCTTTTTCATAAGGTTATGAAAGTGTTGTCATATTTAGGCATTTGTTTAGTGATTTATTCTTTAGTTATTTTTGATGAGGATACTCGTCACCCAGGCTTTATAACTATATTGCCGTTGCTTGGAATTGGATTAATGATTATCTCTATTCATTTTTCTCCATTAATAAAGAAATTTCTAGAATTAAAAATATTAGTTTCAATTGGTTTGATTAGTTTCAGTCTCTATTTATACCATTACCCAATCCAACTATTAGCAAATTACTTTATAAAAGATAATTTAACTATAAAATATTTGTTTATCTATTCCTCACTACCTTTATTAAGCATAATTAGTTATTTTTATATTGAAAATATTTTTAGAGATCATCTTTTAATAAAAAACAAAGTTTTTTTATTTGTAATTTTGATTGCTGCATTTTTAATATTTATTATAGGATTAAGTGCGATTAGCACTAAGGGATGGCTATATAGATACCCTGAGAATATGCAAAGAGTAGCTGAGTATTTTATCTCACCAAAGGACACTGTGCCTATAGGCTTTGATAAAGCAATTTTGAAAAAATTTCATCCAAAGTCCGATAGAAAAATTATATTGATTGGAGATAGCTATGCTAAGGATATTTATAATGCAATTCATTTTTCCTCACTTTCGAGCAAATTGGATGTTTCAACGTTTAAGATTAATAAAGAGTGCGGTAATTTATATTTAAGCAAATCATTTGAAGAATTTATTCCTAAAGACCGGGTTGAAAGATGTAAGTTTTTAGGTTGGTACGATAATGAGGAATTGAAGAGGCGTATTATAGAATCTGACGAAATTTGGCTTGCAAATTCTTGGTATGATTGGACGGCTAATCTTTTACCACAAAGTATTTATAATTTAAGAAGAGATTTTAATAAGAAAATTTTAGTATTTGGCCCCAAAAATTTTGGCAATATAACAGAAGATTTGATTATGAATTTGACCAGAAATTCAAGATATGAAATTAAGAATAAGATTAATCCCGAGGTTGTTTTACTGAATAGAAAAATGAAAAAAATTATCCCCAAAGAGAGTTACATTGACACTTTAGAACTAATTTGTAATAACGATTTTGAATGTAATATTTTTCTTGCTGAATCGAAGTTAATTTCGCATGACGGGTCACATTTAACTCTTGATGGTGCTCGGTTTCTAGGTGATAGGTTATATGATGGTATCATTCCCCATTGAAGAAGTATATTTCATTGTCAGTCCTAAAGGATTCTACTATGCGTAAAGTTTATTTTAATGGAAAATTGATTGCTGAAAATGAAGCTAAAATTTCTATTTTTGACTCTGCTTTGATGTTTGGGGATATGGTATTTGAAATGACAAGATCCTTTAATAAAAAGCAGTTTAAACTCTCCGAGCATATCGAAAGACTCTATGCAGGAATTAAAATACTAAGAATACCTATAGACATGACTCCAAAGGAAATGGAAGAAGCATGCTATCAAACAATTGAGGCAAATGAAGAATTTTTTGATGCTCATGATGAGCATAGGTTAATGATTGATGTTTCTAGAGGATTGCTTGGTATTTATCAAGGAATTGAGGGGCTCCATAAAGGCTCTAATATTATTATCGCGGATTTTCCCTTGAAATGGACCGTTAGAGGTATGGGAATATTATTTGATAAGGGTATCAATGCAGTAATCACGTCGCAAAGAGCAATTCCAGCTTCATTATTAGATCCAAAAATTAAAAATAGAAGCCGTATTTTTTATCTTATGGCAAATATTGAGGCAAGTTTAATCGAAGGTGACAATAATTGGGCATTATTACTAGATCCTGAAGGTTACGTTGCAGAAGGGACTGGCGACAATTTTTTTATTATTAAAAATGGCGTGGTAATAACTCCCGAGGGCCGAAATATCTTAAGAGGTATTTCAAGGGATTACGTTATGGCTGAGCTTTGTAAGCAATTAAATATTCCTGTTATAGAAAAAAACATAGAGCCTTATGACGTTTATACAGCCGATGAAGCTTTTATGACCGGAACGCCTTTTTGTATGTTACCTGTAACATCTCTTAACGGCTTACCAATTGGATCGGGATTGGTTGGATCAGGATTTAATCAACTTATTTCTCAATGGAGTCTAAACACTGGTATTGATATTATTAAGCAAATAAAAAAATGGAATGATTTAGATGCGCACGATTTAATCAGCGGACCAACGCCTTATAAATTTAAAAATAAATGAATCAAAAAATTGGATTTATGCAAGGTAGGTTATCGCCATTGATAGGTGGAAAAATTCAATCATTTCCATGGGATAACTGGGAATGTGAATTTGCCATCGCTGAAAGCATTGATATTAAAATTATGGAATGGACATTGGATCAAGAAAGGTTGTATGAGAATCCTTTATTAAATCGAGATGGACAAGTAAAAATTACCAATCTTTGCAAGGCGACAAACCTTTCTATACCTTCTATAACTGGTGATTGCTTTATGCAATCTCCTTTTTGGAAGGCTAAAGGGGTTCTGCGGCAAGATTTAGAAAGAGATTTTATAGCGATATGCGAAGCCTGTTCTAAATTAAATATTAAAATAATAGTTATTCCTTTGGTAGACAATGGCCGAATTGAAAATAATGATCAAGAACAATCCCTGATTAATTTTTTAGGAGAACAAGTTGATCTATTAAAAAAGTATCAATTAAGAATTGCATTTGAATCAGACTTACCACCTTTAGAATTGGGAAATTTCATTGACAAATTTGACATAGACTTGTTCGGCATTAATTACGATATTGGAAATAGTGCTTCAATGGGTTTTGATTCAGATCTCGAATTTAATTCATATGGAACTCGCATTATAAATGTCCACATTAAGGATAGACTATTAAATGGAACTACGGTGCCATTAGGCGAAGGAAACGCTAATTTTCCGAAGGTCTTTGAAGGACTTAAGGGTTTTAAATACAATGGAAACTATATAATGCAAACTGCACGTGCTATTGATGGCAATCATCTTCAGGCGCTAAATAATTACAAAAAATTTATTCTTAATTTCTTTCTTATTTTGTCCTAATAATGAATCTTGGCCTTACAGAAAAAAAAGTTTTTATTAGTGGATCATCAAGAGGCCTTGGTTTTTTTATTGCTAAGCAATTATTAAAAGAGGGTTGTTATGTTGCAATAAATGGAAAAAATAACAGTAGGCTCGATGCAGGCTTTAAATTATTAAATAATGAATACAAAAATAAGGTAATAAAAATTCAAGGGGATATGTCTATTCCTTCAGAGGCATCAAGAGCCATTAAAAATTTTATAAAAGTTTTCGGTTCATTAGATGTTTTAGTTTGTAATGCAGGAAGTGGAATCTCAGTTCCACCAGGTTTTGAAACATTCAATGAATGGCAAAAATCATTCTCAACAAACTTGTGGAGCGCAACAAATTTAATTGAAGAAGCAAAAGATTACTTAATTTTAAGTAAAGGCAACATTCTCTGTATATCATCGATTTGTGGGTTGGAAGTCATTCCCAATGCCCCTGTTATATATTCAGTTGCAAAATCAGCTTTAAATGCTTACGTCAAGGGCATTTCAAAGCCCTTGGGGAAAAGTGGCGTTAGAATTAATGCAATAGCACCCGGGAATTTGATTTTTAAAGGCTCGATATGGGAAAAAAAAATTAGAATAAATAAAAATAAAACAATTAAAATGCTAAAAGATGATGTCGCTCTATCAAGATTTGGAAATCCCGAAGAAATTGCAAATTGGGCAGCCTGGATTGTGTCAGACAAGTCAAGTTTTTCAACAGGTGTAATTTACAGAGTTGATGGCGGGCAGCTAAGGTCTTGAAACTTACATGGTAAAAAATTTGAAAAAATTTAATTTGCGTTCAAAGTGCGCCCTAATAACTGGAGGTGCTGGTTTACTTGGAGTTGAGCATGCCGAAGCCCTCCTAGAAATAGGTGCAAAAGTAATTCTTGCTGATATAAATTTAAATGCTCTGAATAAGGCAAAATCAAATCTCTCTAAAAAATATTCCCAAGATTCAATTATTATTTTTGTTATGGATGTTACAAATCCAGACTCAATAAAGAAAGTTTCTAATGAAATTTTAGATTATGGATTAAGTGTTGATATTTTAATAAATAACGCTGCGATTGACCCAAAAGTCAATAGAGATAATTTTTTGACAGAGAGCTCAAGATTTGAAAATTTTCTTCTTGATCAGTGGAATTTAGAAGTTTCAGTTGGTCTAACTGGAGCATTTCTTGTGAGTCAAATTTTTGGAGCTTTAATGGTTAAGAAAAAAACAGGTGGAGTCATATTGAATATTGCATCCGATCTATCGGTAATATCCCCTGATCAAAGACTATATAAAAAAGAAGGGCTATCTGAGGATGTACAGCCGGTTAAGCCAGTAACATATTCTGTTATAAAAACAGGACTAATTGGTCTAACAAAATATTTATCTACCTACTGGGCAGATAAAAATATTCGTTGTAATGCTCTCTCACCGGGAGGTATTTTTAATGATCAAGACGATGCTTTCGTCAAAAAAATCAAAAATCTAATTCCCCAAAAGAGAATGGCAGACAAGGATGAATATAGAGGAGCAATTCAATTTTTATGTTCTGATGCTTCGTCTTATATGACAGGACAAAACTTAATCATAGATGGCGGTAGATCCGTTTGGTAATTGTTTTATGAATTTATTTTTTGTACGAAATTCTATTGATTTAGATTTTATGATGCCATTGATAATCGAATCTAAAGAAAAAATTATTTTTCAGTATGAAAAATTTCCCCTAACATACAGCAATAAAAAGTTATTGGATGCTAACAATCTAGAATTTATAAAACTTTATAAGTTATTTTCTTTTACATTCCTCAATATTTTTTTAAAAGTAATGTCAAAAAATATTTTATTACGGCACTTTAAAAATTTGCTTTTTTTAGCTGCAGAAGATGCGATTTATAATGAGCTTAATAAAAATAAAAATTTACTTTCCGGTGTTAATAATATTATTTTTGATCACACAAACTCTGAAAAAGCAAAATTAATAATTAACCTTATAAAAAATAAGTTTCCAGGTCGTAATAAATTTATAGCCGTGCCTCATGGACTGGGTATTTTTAAGAATAAAATGAATGAATATCGTGATGTTATCCCACCTAAGAAATTAGATCTTAGTTTTTATGATATGGTAGTTTGTTCTGATTTCTGGCATTTCGATACAATCGACGCACCGAACAAAATAATTATCCCCCCACTGAGGTACACTCGTGAGTGGATAAGTAAGAATGAAGAAATTTATCATCATAAAAAATCAAAAAAAAATAGTAATAAAGAAGTTGTATTTATTATTCACTCAAAATTTTCAGGAAATATTAATGAATTAGAATTTTATAGAATTATTAATATCCTAGAAAATATAAAAAAATATGATATAGTTATAAAAATTCATCCTAGAGCAACTTCTAAAGAAATTTCTAGGATTAAAAAAAAATGTAAATCATGTATTTATAGTCAAGATAATATTTTTAATTTAGTAAAAAAATCTGACCTCATAATTTTTTTTCAAAGTTCAGCTATATTTGACGCATTTCTTCAAAATAAGATTGTTATATTTCCCTCTTTTGCAACATCAAATCAATTAATCCCATCTGTTTTAAGCAATGTGATTAGTTATGATTCACCTGATGATTTTTTTAATGGAATATCATCTATTGGCAAAACTATTAAAGATAAAAAAATAAGATTTAACCCACCGAAATATGCCGATCTATTAAAGAAGTGGAATTTTGTCCTTGATTAAGAATTTAAAAAAAAATGTTTTTATTCGGTATATTTCTCGAATCCCTAAGAGTTTAGCTCTAGCCCTTCTTCTTTTTTTAAATAAATCGCCTAAAAAAGGCTCAAAAATTTGGTTGATCTATAAAGAAAACTATTATGGTGGTTTTGTAACAAATATTAAAAGAAATCTAATAAGTGATCAAGATGAAAGAACTTTTGAAAAATCAACCCATCGCTATACAGGGGGAGATAGAATGTTCCACCATAACTATGCCAAATATTATTCGAGCAAGCTAAAAAAATTTTTAGGTAAAAAAATATGTTTATGTGAAGTAGGCATTTTGAAGGGTTCAGGCCTTGCTGTTTGGTCTGACTTGTTTCCGGGTTCTAGAATTATTGGTCTTGATATTGATCTTACGCATTTCTATAATAATTTTAATTATTTGAAATATAAAAACGCTTTTTCAATAAAAAATCCAGAGCTATATATATTTGATCAATTTAAATTAAACAATAAAAAAATTAAAAATTTTCTAAACGGCGATACAGTTAATGTAGTGATTGATGATGGACATCACAGCGAAGAGTCTATTATGCAAACCTTTAAGTCCTTTATGCCATTTTTGAATGCTAATTTTGTTTATTTTATTGAAGACAATAAAAATATAGCATCTAAGCTAAAAATATTTTTAATTGAAAATAAAAAACCATGGATACTTGAATCTTATGGATATATGACTATTATCGAGTCTCGGTCTTGAACAGCAAGCTTAAATTCATAAATTTTTTTTTCGATAATAAGATTCATTCGCTAAAAAAAACATTAATTACTTTTTTACTTTCATTTGCTTTTGTAACGTCTACCTTATTTACCAATATAATAAATATTAGCCCCTCTAAAGTCAGTTTTTTTATACTGACTATTATGGCAATAGGTGATTTGTCTAAAATTTTACAAATAGAAAAAATTGGAATATTTATTGGGATAGCAATTATTTTTATTTGTATAGTAATTTTTTCATCTTTTTTTAATAGCGGTATAATTTTTTCAAATTTTGCATTAAGGTGGGCCGCTGCATTTGTTGTTTCACTCTCGATTTCAACGCTTTTGCAGGACTATCGCATAAGTGCCAATATGAGATACAAAATTTTAATTTATTCATTTATTGCTGCTGGAGGTATATTTATTGCATATACTCTTATTTTTGAGAATTATTTACCGTCTTTAATTGACTTTATATTCTACAATAAAGAGATTAGTCCAAGAGCTTCATCACTTGCTTCTGGGCCAAATATTTTAGGTATGTTTGGCTCCTTGCTTGCATCAATCATTTACGTGAAGAAAATAAAAAATGTAAATTTATTTAACTTAATTCTCATTATGTCCTCAGTGATTATTTTTATCTCAGGCTCTAAATTTAATGCCTTAATTTTTTTATTTATAGTGGCAAGTACTTTTTTTATTTATAAGGATTTTTTACTATCTGCGCTGAGAATTTTTTTACTATTTATTTTAAGTTTTTTATTCTTGATGCATACTCAAATTTACAGGTTAGTTTTTCAAGATTCTGCGTTTGACTCCTATAATGATCGAGTTACAATTGCTTCTAAAATTTATCATAACTCAATTAATTCAAATGATAAATTTATGCATTATATGTTTGGTTGGGGTCCGGATGAAGTTGAAAAAATTATTTCTTACGGGCAGTCTCACAATTGGATTTTTGATTTATTTTTAAGAGTTGGCTTTTTAGGTTTATTAAATTTTATTTTTATTATTACTTTTTTTTATTTAGCTCAAAAACGCAATAAAATAAATCTTTCTTTTCCCCTTACTGTATTACTAATATCTAATCTGATGTCTGGAAGTTTTGGGGCCTCCTCTATTTCTTATCTTATAATTATTCTTGCCTTTTCTTTTAATATTAAAAAAATAGTAGCAAATTGAATGAATATTATGAATTCTAATATTGTAAATAATAAAAAATCGATATGTATCTTTACTACTGTGAAATTTAATTCATTTGCATTTGACATTTCAAGATGCTTTGAAGATTTTAACGTCAATTATATATTTAGCGGATCTAATAGATTTTATCGGTGGTTTACTCGCAATGCTCCTGGTAATTCTTTATCAATCTTAAATTTAACTTTAGAGATTAACTCCATTCTTTCTCAACGCTCCTCGAAAATTCAACCTGATAAATTTCTTGATATTAAACTGTCTAACTTCGAAAAAAAATATGAGCTCGGTTTGTTTGGAAAGTTAATTACTGCTGATAGAAGGTTTGGGAGGGGATATGTGAGAGGCGCGCTTTGTCGACCAGATCATTTTTCTAATATTATACAAAGTAAAAATTATCCTTTTTTTATGCAGGATTTTATTCTAAATTTAGAAGGCCTTATTGAGAAATATTTAAAAGATACAAAACCGAAAATTGTTTTATTTCACGCAATTGCCGGTGCTCCTGCACTTCTTATATCGAAAATTTGTTCTAATCTAAAAATACCTATTCTTCATTTTGTTCATACCAGGATTGGTAATAGGTATTGTTTAGATTCTGATCCGCTTGCAAGGCTTATTTTTATAGAAAATTTATTCCTCTCTAAAAAAACTTATATTTCAAAAAAATCTCTTGATTGGTCTAAGAATTTTATAAAAAATTCTTTCAAACCTGAATTTAAGCCTGATTATATTTTACCTGGTAGGTTCTTATTTTTAAAAAACCATTTAAAAATTTTATTTTTTTCTTTTTTTGGTTTTTTTTATTATTCATTAATATTTGAAACTTTCTCTTATAAGTCTGAACAAATTAAGAGACAGGCCTATAAAATTTTCTGCTCAATAAAGGCTCTTTATTATTTATTTTTTAAATCTTATTCTTCTTTTAATTACGATCAAAAGTTTATTTATTTTCCTTTACACGTTGATCCTGAATCTTCGACTATGGTTTTAACCCCTTATTTAACAGACCAGCTATGGTTGATTGAATCCATTTCAAAGTGTATGCCATCTAATTACTTTTTAGTTGTTAAAGAGCATAAGCCTATGCTGGGCAGAAGACCTTTTGGATATTATAAAAAATTATGCTCACTTCCCCGGGTATTCTTGGTTGACCCTTTTACTGATTCAGATTTGTTGATACAAAAGTCTTCATTAGTCTGTAGTATTTCTGGTACTGTTATTTTAGAGTCTATTCTTAGAAAAAAAGCATGGCTTCTTTTGGGTGATGCTCCGTTTAGGATTATTGCTAAGCCTCATCAGTGGGACGGCAATATCTTGAATCTTAGTTTTTTTATAAATAATGCAATTTCTAATCCGTCATTTTCCCCAAAAAAACTAATAAGATATTTTAGTCTTATTCACCAGAATTCATTTGAAATGCCATCTTATTTTTTATGGGGAAATTACGCTAAGATTTCTAATGATGAAAAATCAGTTGTACTTAAGAGTATTATCAAGAGAATTAGATTCACAATAAATAATTAGTCATGATTAATCTTTAAATATAGTTTAAATAAATATGTAATAATTCTTTTAATGTTAACTAATTCATCAATTCTAATTACTGGCGGAACAGGTTCTTTCGGGCATAAATTTGTTCCATTAACGCTTGAAAAATACAATCCTAAGCGATTGGTAATATTTTCTCGAGATGAAATGAAACAATGGGAAATGGCTAAGATTTATGGGCATGATGAGAGAGTTCGTTTTTTTATTGGAGATGTTCGAGATAAGGATAGACTTCATCGTGCATTAAGTGGTATCGATTTTGTCGTTCATGCTGCCGCTACTAAAATAGTCCCAACTGCTGAATATAATCCTTTTGAATGTATTAAAACTAATATTATTGGTGCTATGAATCTAATTGACGCCTGTCTTGATCAGGGTGTTAAAAAAATAGTAGCTTTATCTACTGATAAGGCAAGTAGCCCGACCAATTTATATGGTGCTTCAAAGCTAGCATCTGATAAACTTTTCATTGCTTCTAATTCTTACAGAGGGCCTTCAAACTCTTCTTTTTCTGTAGTTCGATATGGAAATGTTATGGGTTCAAGAGGCTCTGTAATTCCACTTTTTATGAGTTTAAAAGATAAATGTTCTGTTCCTATAACCGATTTTCGTATGACTCGTTTTATGATAAGTCTTGATGAAGGCGTTGAGCTCGTTTGGCATGCTTTTAATGATATGGTGGGGGGTGAAATTTACGTTAGAAAAAGCCCTTCCATGAAAATTGTAGACATTGCCAAGGCTATCTCCCCCGAATCTGAACTTATTGAAATTGGAATTCGACCCGGTGAAAAGCTTCATGAGCAAATGATAGGAACCGAAGATGCGCCGCATACCTATGAATATGATAAGTACTATAAAATCCTACCAGCAATTCATGAATGGAGTAAGGACCCTATTAGGATAAATGATGGGCGTTTGGTTAGTTCAGGGTTCACCTATACTTCTGATAATAATTCTGATTGGATGACTGAAGAAAACTTACAAAGATGGATTAAAATCAATCTTAATTTGATTGGTAATATTTAAAGAAAGCTTTTAATATTTTAATTTCAATATGAAACTAGCTCTGGGCACAGCTCAATTTGGTCTTCCATACGGTGTAGCAAATAACAATGGAAAAGTAAGCGCTAGTGAAATGTCCAAGATAATAAAACTTGCTCAAAAATCAGGTATTAATTATATTGATACAGCAAT
>JACCDK010613181.1_pt1 | contig 28012 bp, 25 predicted proteins | sample 7445871 | NCBI WGS metagenome assembly JACCDK01 (sample SAMN15323436, study PRJNA562643) | freshwater metagenome | isolation source: river surface water | place: USA:Blue River Watershed | collected 2017-08-15 | reverse complement strand
CGTAGGCCCAGCATCACGAGCAACAAGCCGAAGGACACGGCCGGCGCCCACGACGCACCCAGAGTCATGAGCACCACCGACTCGACCACGCCCAGGATGAGCCCAGCCACCAGCGTGCCGCTCATGCTGCCCAGACCGGCCAGCACCACCACGCAGAAAGTTCGACCGATGTAGATGCGGTCCATGGCCGGTTCAACCGGCCCCACGATGATCAGCAAGGCACCCGCCAGGGCATTGACAGCGGTGGCGATGCCGAACGCCAGTTGCTTGATCTTGACCGGGTTGGCTCCCATGAGGCGCAGGGCCGATTCGTCCTGGCCCACGGCCTTGATGGCACGTCCGTTGAAGGTTTTGGAGAAGTAAATCGTCAGCACCAGGGTGAGCAGCAAGGCCACACCAAACGCCATCAACATGCGGTAAGGAAAACGGTAGTCACCGATCTCCAGGCTGCTGCCGATGTAGCCCGCACGCACGGTGCGCTGGTCCACACCGAAGATCAGGATCAGCACGACTTCGATGATGAAGGCGATACCAAAAAAGAATCCCAGGCCGCGAACACCGGCATCACTGCCGCGTTTTTCGAAGGTTTCGTAATAGAAACGGTACAAGCCCATGCCAAGCAGGAAAAATATCGGCATGAGGAGCAGGCCCGACAGCAATGGGTCGATGCCCAAGGAGCTGACCAGGTAGGTGGCGTAGGAGCCCATAACCAGCAAAGCCGGGTGTGCCACGTAGGGCACGTCCAGCAAACCGAAGGCAACCGACAACCCCAAGCTCACCGCTGCATAGAAGCAGCCCAGAAGCACCCCGAACAGGGCTGCCTCGAACAAGAGTTCAAGAGAAAACATGAAAGTGCAATCCAGGAGGGGCGGCCGAAGCCGCCCTCTTCAATTCAATCGAAAGGTTCAGGTGGCTTTGCGGGCCTTGTCGAACGGGAAGATGAAATCGCCCTGCTTGTCCGTGTCGGGCCACAGCACCACCTGCTTGCCCGTGCTCTTGAACTGGTCGACGTTGTTGTCCTGGATGTTGCGGAACTGGGCCTGCACCAAACGGGGCTTGGCACGTTCACCCATCTTGTCAAAGCCGATGGGGCCGACAATGGTTTGGAACTCGGTCTTGCGCATGTACTCGGCCAACTTCTTGTGGTCAAAGCTCTTGGTGGCGTTGACCGCCTGCTCGATCATCTGACCGGTGGCATAGTTGAACGGGGGCAGGTAGTAGCCCAGCGGATCCACTTTGGCGGCGGCAGCGCGAACGCTGTAGCGCTTGAAGAAGTCGTCGATGCCGGGGAACTTCATGCCAGGCACATAGGAGTTGAAGTTCACCACGCCGTTCAGGAGGCTACCCAAACTTTGCATGATGGGCGTGAACTGCAAACCCACCATGCCGCCACCGAAGATCTGCACCTGAGAACCCAGGCCGATTTCGTTGACCGAGCGCATGACGGCCACCGCCTCGTTGGGGTAGCAGGCCACAAACACGGCTTCGGGCCTGGCGGCACGCACGGCACGGATGATGGACGAGAAGTCGGTGTTGTTGGGCGGGTAGTTTTGGTCGTAGACAACGTTCCAGCCGGTTTTTTTGACGATTTCGCGAGCGCCATTGGCCAGGTTTTGCGAAAACTCAGCGTCAGCCGCAAAGATGGCGATGGATTTGGCGCCTGCCATTTTGCCCAGTTCCAGGAAACCCTCGGACCAACCGCGCGCATCGTTCCAGGGCGCGTTGTTGAACCACATGTCGTGCTGCACCTTGGCGTTCACCTGGAAGGAGAAGTTGCCCATCAGCATCAAGCCACGTTCCTTGACGAGAGGCATGATGGGAGCGGTGGGGTTGGTGCCGTACGGGGCGATCAGGAGTTCGGCCTTGTCGACATCCAGCAGCTTGGTGTAGATGCCCGGGGTGTTGGCACCGTTGCTTTGGTCGTCGTAGGCAATCAGCTCGACCTTGCGTCCCAGCAGGCCGCCTTTGGCGTTGACGTCATCCACCCACATGCGCAGGGCCAGCAACGCGGCCTGGCCACCTGCACCGAGTGCACCGGTTTGCGGCATGCTCATGCCGATCTTGAGCGGGGCCCCCTGAGCCAGAGCCGTTGTGGGCAAGTTGGCAGAAAAGATAGCAACGCCAGCAGCGCCAGCAGCGCCCAACATTTGACGACGTGTTTTATTCATGATGATCTCCTGTGTAGGTGGTCCCACTCGAATCGAGTGTCCAGACCATATCCGGTTTTGTTCAAGACGCTATTAGGACAAATACGATCACTTCAAAGCAACAATCCCCCCTGGGGTTGTAGGCCCAATGCGCTTTGTCCATAGGCCGCCGCATGAACATCCCAGGTCAGGGCGATGTGCGAGGACGCTGCATGAATATCGCGGAATTGCCTCTGGAGCGGCAAGTCCGTCTTGAGACCCCCAGCGCCTGCAGCGGGCATCAGGGCATCGATGGCGCGCACAGCCAGGCCTGTCGCAAAAGCGACGTTTCGCTTCCAGCGTAACTTGGTCTCCATGCTCGGAAACTCGCCGGCCTGCACATTGGCTTCCAGCGTTTGCCAGTCGCGCCGGATCACGGTCTCGGCAAACTCTACACAGGAGGCAGCCTCGGCGATGCGCGCCTGCACCGACGACAACTCGGCCACGCGGGTGCCGGTGTAGGTGCTGGCGCGCGCACGCATGTTGCTGGTGAACTGCTCGACCGCTGCCTTGGCCGTGGCCACTGGCACGCTCGACAGAATGTAGGCGAAGGCCGCAAACGTCGGCATGGAGAACAAGGGATTGCTGTAGAGCTGCGCGCCAGGCAGGTTCTGGCCTGCTGCAAAAATTTCTGCCGACACCGAGCGGTGCGCGGGCACGAAGGCGTCTTCAACCTGCACATCGTGGCTGCCGGTGGCCGTCAGGCCATACGCACTCCAGTTGTCCAGGCTCTTGAAGTCGGCCTGTGGCACCAGGAAGAAGCGGCGCTCGGGGGCACCGCCAGCCCGCTCGGTCATGGCGCCCACCAGCATCCAGGTGGACGCGTCAACACCACTGCCAAACGGCCACAAGCCGCTCAGTCGATAGCCCCCCTCCACCGGGGTCGCCTTGCCGCACGGAAACGCCAGCCCTGTGGCAGCCAGTGCATTGGGGTCCTCACCCCAGATATCTTCCTGGGCTTGCAATTCGAATTGACCCAGGTTCCAGGCATGCGAGGCCAGGTTGGAGTAGACCCAGGCCGTGGAGGCGCAGCCGCGAGACAACTCGAACACCACGTTCATCAAGTCGTCCAGGCCCAGCTCCGAGCCCCCAAACCGTGCGGGCTGCATCAGGCGCATGAGCCCGTTGTTGTGCAACTCGGCGATGGTGTCCGGGTGAATATGCCGCAAACGCTCCGATTCGCCAGCCCGGGCCAGCAGACGCGGCACCATCTCAGCGGCAGCCTGGCGGGCTTTTGCAGAGGTCAGGACAGGTGACGGGGTGATCGCAGATCGGCGTGGTGCAAGCTGGTGAATGGTCATCTCGTCGCTCCCATGAATGAATGCAAAAAGTCTACCGTGTGCGCACGGTCAACACAATCGCAAAGACCCTATGGTCGGGTGAAATGCTGGGTCATGGCGGCCTGCGGGTCACCTTGGCGACGAGGGCGCAGGCACTCGCTGGCCAACGCAGTGCGACCCCGACCGATCGCCTATCATGCCCACACACCACCACCGGAGACACCTGATGAGTGCATCACCACGCTGGAAGCAACGTCCCCCCGGCTCCACCTGGGGCGACTTCGGCCCTGACGACCAGGCCGGTCGAATGAATCTGTTGACCCCGGACACGGTGTTGAAAGCCGTGGCCGAGGTGCGCACCGGGCGCACCTTCAACCTGAGCCTGCCGTTGGATTTTCCCGGGGGCAATGTGCTCAACCCCCGGCGCATGCCGCCTGTGCTGCGCCCCACGGCACGAGAAGGCACGCCCATGCTGAACTACCAGCTGCGCACCCACGACCCCAGTTGCACCGACGTGCTGTGCGACGACCTCGTCATCATGCACTTGCAATACAGCACGCAGTGGGACAGCCTGGCGCATGTGGGCAGTTTGTTCGATGCCGACGGCGATGGCATCCCCGAGCCCGTCTATTACAACGGGTTTCGTGCTGGTCAGGATGTGATTGGCCCGTCACATCCAGGAGGAGCCGGAATTTTTGATTTCCCGGGTATCCCGCGCAGCTCCACCACACAGGTCAAGAAACTTGGCATCGAAAACATGTCCGAGCGTTGCGTGCAAGGACGTGGCGTGATGATCGATCTGCATGCCCATGTGGGGCGCGAACGGGTGAACATCGATTACGACCACCTGATGGACATCCTGCGACAGGACAACGTCACCGTGGAAAGCGGCGACATGGTGTGTCTGCACACCGGTTTTGCCGACATGTTGCTGGAGATGAACCGCGAGCCCGATGGCAAGTTGCTCTCACGCAGCTGCGCCGTGCTGGAGGGGCGGGATACCAAGTTGCTGCAATGGATCACCGACACCGGCCTGGTCGCCTTGATTGCCGACAACTACGCGGTGGAAGCTCACCCGCCGACACCGCAGGAGGGCTCTTGCGCGTTCCTGCCGTTGCACCAGCATTGCCTGTTCAAACTGGGTGTGCACCTGGGCGAGATCTGGCATCTGTCCGCCCTGGCCAACTGGCTGCGAGAGCACCAGCGGTCCCGCTTCTTGCTGACCGCACCGCCCTTGCGGCTCCCCGGCGCCGTGGGCTCACCAGCGACGCCGATCGCCACGGTTTGAGGATCTGCCACCCTGGAGGTGGCAGACCGTTAGGTCACCGCTGGCAGGCTGGGTTGTATGGCGGCTCAGGCCGGCACAGCCTCGGGAGCCAGGATGCCCATGCTGTCGAGCGCCTGCGCCAGGTGTTGCACGCTGCGCGTCACGTTGTGCAGTTTCTCCAGCCCAAAGAGGCCGATGCGGAAGGTCATGAAGTCTGCAGGTTCGTCGCATTGCAGGGGCACGCCCGCCGCCGTCTGCAGGCCCAGCGCCAGGAATTTCTTGCTGCTGTGAATATCGGCATCGGTGGTGTGGCTCACCACCACACCGGGGGCCTTGAAGCCCTCGGCTGCCACGCTCTTGAAGCCACGCGACTCAAGCAGGGCGCGCACCTGGCGACCAATCTCGAATTGTTCCTGCATGACCTTGTCAAACCCATAGGCCCGGGTTTCTATCATGACGTCGCGCAGGCGGGTCAAGGCGTCGGTGGGCAAGGTGGTGTGATAGGCATGGCCACCCTTTTCATAGGCCTCCATGATGTTCAGCCACTTTTGCAGGTCGCAGGCAAAGCTCGTGCTTTGCGTCGACTCGATGGCCTGGCGGGCGCGCTCGCTCAGCATGACCATGGCGCAGCACGGTGAACCGCTCCAACCTTTCTGGGGCGCACTGATGAGCACGTCAACGCCCGTGGCGACCATGTCGACCCAGGCCGCACCGGAGGCAATGCAATCAAGCACCATCAGTCCGCCGACTTCGTGCACGGCGTCCGAGACGGCACGCAGGTAGTCGTCGGGCAGGATCATGCCGGCCGAGGTTTCCACATGGGGCGCAAACACCACCTCGGGTTTGTGTTGGCGAATGGCTTGCACCACCTCACCCACCGGGCAAGGCGTCCAGGCGGCTTGTGCATCGGTGCCCACGCGACGGGCCTTCATCACGAGGCTCTCGGCAGGGATGTGTCCCATGTCGAAAATCTGGGTCCAGCGGTAACTGAACCAACCATTGCGGATCACCATCACGCGCCGCCCGGTGGCGAATTGGCGTGCGACCGACTCCATACCGAAGGTGCCACTGCCGGGCACCAGGACAGCCGAGTGGGCGTGGTACACCTCTTTCAAAATGCCAGAGATGTCCTTCATCACGCCTTGAAAACGCTGGGACATGTGGTTGAGCGCCCGGTCGGTGTACACCACCGAAAACTCCAGCAGTCCATCCGGGTCAATGTGAGGAACGAGTCCAGCCATGTCTATTCTCCTGTCGCGCATGCGTTGCACAGGCCCGGCCGTGATGGCCAAGGCGGATCGACCATCATATCGGTGTTCACCGCTGGCCGCAAACCTGCAGGCCAAGCACCCAACCGGTCTGTTGGACCGTACCTGGCAAGCGGATCAGTCGGCCTTCAGGTTGGCCTTGCGCGCAGCCTCGGCCCATTTGACCACCTCGGCGTTGACAAACTCGCCCCACTCACGAGCCCCGCGCATATCGGGGACCATGCCGCGGTCGACAATCAGTTCGCGGATTTTGGGGTCACTCAACAGCTTGCGCGTGTCCTCGCTGATCTTGTCAATCACCGCCTGCGGGGTGCCCTTGGGGGCGACCAAACCGGCCCAACCCACGCCTTCAAAGCCCGGGAAGGTCTCGGCCACCGTGGGCAGGTCGGGCATTTGGGGCACCCGCTGCAAGGTGGAGATGGCCAGCGGTCGAATCTTGCCCGACTTGATGTGCGGCATGGTCGCTGCCAGGCTGTCCACCAGCAAGGTCACCTGACCCCCCAGCAAATCGGTCACGGCCGCGGCACTGCCCTTGTAGGTCACGCCCACCAGGTCCACCTTGGCGTAGGACTTGAACAACTCGCCGGTGAGGTGCTGGGTGTTGTTCACCCCGCCATAGCCGATGTTGTACTTGCCAGGCTCCTTGCGCGCGGCATCCACGAGATCCTTGAGCGTTTGAAATGGGGAGGTGGCGCTGGCCACGATCACCATGGGAATGATGCCTCCGCCATGAACCATGGCGAAGTCGCGCTGGGTGTCATAGGTGAGCTTGGAATAGACCGCCGGGTTCACCGCCAGGGTGCCGCTGGTGCCAAAGGTCAACGTGTAGCCATCTGGCAGCGCTTCCTTGCCTGCCATCATGCCCGGCACGCCAGGACGGTTTTCCACCACCACCTGGTGGCCCCAGGACCGGCTCAAGCCCTCGGCGATCATGCGTGCGACCATGTCTGTGGCCTGGCCCGCCGGAAAGGGCACGATCATGCGAACCGGCTTGTTGGGGTATGCCGTCTGCGCGCAAACACTCCAGGCACCGACGGTGAGCAACGCAGCCAGCCAGCCAGAGAACACGGTACGAAAACGCATGATCGACTCCTTGGTTTGATGATGTGCAATGTGCGCTGAACGCGCGCGAAGGGAATGGGGTCAATAGAACGACTTGTCCTCTAACGACAACAGCGGGAAGGCACTCAGCGTGTGCGGCGTGTCAATGGCCGGCGCTGCCGTGATGAAGGAGCGATCCAGCTCGGACCAGTTGTTCACGCCGAGCAGTCCCATACAGGTCACCACTTCGTGTTCCAGAATTTCCAGCATGCGCACCACACCGGCTTCGCCACCGGCAGCCAACGCCAGGCATTGCATGCGCCCCATGCCGACCATGTCGGCACCCGCGGCCAGGGCCTTGACGACATCCGAGCCGCGGTTGATGCCGCCATCGACGATCACTGGGATGCGCTTGTTGACCACCTCCACGATCTCCGGCAGCACCGCCATCGAGCCCAGGCAATGGTCGAGCTGACGCCCGCCATGGTTGGACACATAAATCATGTCTATGCCGTGGTCCAGTGCCAGTTGGGCATCGGCAGCGGTATCCACGCCCTTGAGCGCGATGGGAATCGAATACTTGGCCCTGATGCGTTCGATGTCCTTCCAGCTGAAGAACACCTGCATCTCGCGCCCCGGCACCACATTGCGTCGGATGTTGCGCTTGGCCTGGTCACGCTCGCGACGGCTGTACACCGCAGAATCCACGGTGAAGCAAAACGCGGCATATCCCGCAGCGATGCAACGTTCAATGCGGTCGTCGATCCAGCCGGCATCACCGTGCACATAGAGCTGGTAGGTGCGCAGCGCATCCGGGGCCGCTTGCGCCAGCCCCTCGATGCCCGGCTGACACACCGAACTCAGCATGTGGGCCACGCCAAAGGTGTGGGCCGCACGGGCCGACGCCGCTGCGCCTTCGGGGCTGAACAATTCCAGGCTGCCCACCGGCGCCAGCACGACCGGCAGGCGCAAGCGGCGACCCAGGAAATCGGTGCCGGCGTCGATGCGGCTCACATCGCGCAGGATGCGCGGACGAAATCCGAGCGAATCCAGGGCCAGCCGGTTGCGTTTGACGCCCACCTCGGTTTCGGTACCGCCGATGATGTAGTCCCAGTCGTCATGGCTCAGGCGTTGACGGGCACGCTTGACGATTTCATGCAGCGTCAAGTATTCGGGCAAATCGCGGGTGGCGTCAGAAACGGGTGCAAGGGTGGTGGGAGCACGGAACATGGAACACAGCCTGGTTGTCATCAGTCGCGCCCACTGTAGGCAGCCCACCTGCCCTTGTCAATTCACGGCGGAAGGACGCCACATGAAATGCGTCCAGCCCGCGACAGCGGGTGGTTGCGGGCCGCTTCAGCACGCTAGACTCGGACGCTTGCATCAACGCACCAGGAATCCCCATGAACACCACCGCCATCGCCCAGGAACTGGCTCCCCAAGGCACCCTGCGTGCCGCTGTCAATTTGCTCAACTTCCTGCTGGTGAGTGGCCGCGGACCCGCTGGCGAACCCCAGGGTGTGGGCCCCGACATGGCGCGTGCCATCGCGGATCGGCTGGGCGTGGGCTTGCAACTGGTTCCCTATGCCACCCCTGGCGAACTGGCCGATGCGGCTGCAGACAATGTCTGGGATATCGGGCTGATCGGCGCCGAACCCGCGCGCGCCGAACGCATTCACTTCACCAGTGCCTATGTGGAAATCGAGGCCACCTACCTGGTGCCACCCGGCTCTTCGCTCCAGACCTTGGAGCAAGTGGACCGCCCGGGCGTGCGCATCGCAGTGGCCGCCCGCAGCGCCTACGACCTGTGGCTCAAGCGTCACATCCAGCACGCCACGCTGGTGCACGCCGAAGGCTTCGATGCCACCTTCGAGATGTTCCAGCGCGAAGGCCTGGAAGCCATGGCCTGTCTGCGCCCGCGCTTGCTGAGCGATGCCGAGAAACTGCCCGGCTCGCGCATCCTGCCTGGACAGTTCACCACCGTGCAGCAGTCCATCGGCACCCACAAACGCAACACACAGGCTGCTGCGTTCCTGCAGCAATTTGTCAACGAGGCCATCGACACCGGCCTGGTGGCAGACCTCATTCAGCGACACGGCATTCGTGGGCTGTCGGTGGCGCCTCGCCTCAAGTGAGGATGCCGTAGCCCAGCATCAGCAAGGTACCGGTCAACAAGGCGGGCACCAGGCGTCGCTCGGGACGCGACATCATCACGGCCACACTCAGTGCACACACACCGATGCGAACCCACAGCGGCACCGTGGCCAACGGCCCCTGTGGCAACACCACCAGTCGTACCGACAGCGACGCCACCATGGCGTAGGTGACAGCCGAGAGCCAGCGAAAGACTTCACTCTCCGGGTTGAGACGACCCGCCATCAACACGCCCAGGGCGCGGCACAGGTAGGTGCCAACGCTCGCACCGATCAAAGCCAGCCACGGGCCGTGTGCCTGCCAATCCATCAATGCGCTCCCGAGGCGGCCTGGGGCCGACGCAACCAACGCCGGTCCACCCAATAGCCCAGACTGCCGGCCACCAACCCCGTCACCAGCAGGCTGCTGTCAGGGTCGACCGAATAGGTCAACGGTCCCAGCACACACCCCGCCACAATGGCCAGCCGATTCGCCCACGGCCTGACCTCAGTGAACGTGAGCAAAAAAAACAAGGGGTTGATCAGCACCATGGCCAGCGTCACGGCCGGGTGCACACTGCCGGCCAGCCAAAACCCGATCAGGGTGCCGGGCAAGGTGACCAGTCCGCACACCAAGGCCAGTCCCAGAAAAAACGGCGCACGGCGCTCGCGTGGCATGGCATGAAAGTCGCGCATGGACAGCGCCCAGGCGGTCATCGCAACCAAATGCACCGCGGCGTACAGCCAGGGCTTGTGATCACGGTCGTCCAGTTGGGAGAACAGCGTCACCACCATCACGACAAATCGACTCGAGGTCAGCGTCACGGCCAGCATGATGGCCAGCCAGGAGGCGCCATGCGACAGCATCTCGATCATGACGATCTGCCCCGGCAAGGCCAGCACTGTCCAGCTGCCGATCGCCAGCAACCATGGGTCGGTCTGGCTGGCATGCCCCAACGCACCATACCCCACCATGCCGGCAAAGAGCACAGCAGCCGGTGCGCCCACGGCGGTGCGCAGACCGGCTCGAAAGGCGTCACGCCGGGAGGCGAACTCGGCGGGACTGAAGGGCATGCTCAGCGCAGGCTCATTCCGGCTTCACACCGGCCGCCTGCAACAACGGGCCCAGGGTGTCCATTTCATTTTTCAGGTGGGCCCGCAAGGCCTCGGGCCTGGCCTTCTCGGGTGGAACGGGCACGGTGGCGAGCGCCGCCAGGCGCGTCTTGACCTCGGGGTCGCGCACGGCTTGCTGCAAGGCGGCCGTGAGTCGATCCAGCACCGGGCGCGGCGTGCCCTTGGGCGCGTACAGGCCAAAGAAGATGCTGATCTCAAAGCCGCTCAAACCGGCTTCCTGCAAGGATGCCACATCGGGCAGTTGAGACAGGCGCTGCGTCCCCGCCACCGCATAGGCCTTCACACGACCGCTTTGCACGCTGGGCAGGTTGTTGCTGGTCTGGTCACACATGAAATCCAGTTGCCCGCCCATGAGGTCGTTCAAGGCGGGGGCGGCTCCCTTGTAAGGCACCTGCGTGATGTTGACCTTCAAGGCCTGCATGAATTTCAGGTTGCACAAGTGTGAGGCAGACCCCGGTCCGGCATGGCCCATGCTGAGCTTGGCGGCGTTGTTGCGAACATAGTCCAGAAACTCGCGGGCATCTTTGGCCGGAAAATCCTTGCGTGCCACGATCACCATGGGGCCTTCGGTGGCCTGACCAATGGGCTCGAAATCGTCCACCGGGTTGTAGCTCAGGTTCTTGAACATGAACGGGTTGGTGGCATGGCTCACATGAATCATCAGCAAGGTGTAGCCGTCAGGTTTGCTGCGTGCCACCTTGGCCGTTCCGATCGACCCGGCGGCACCCGCTGGGTTTTCGACAATCACCTGTTGCCCCAGCGCCTTTTGCATGGCCGCGGCGTAAATGCGCGTGATGACATCGCCAGGCCCACCCGCTGCATAAGGCATGACCATGGTGATGGGCTTGCTGGGATAGTCTTGGGCCTGCGCCAGCGCCTGGGTACTGGCCAGCCACGTCAGGGCCCCACACACCAGAGGGGTCACCCTGCGCAGCCATGTCTGTCGTTTGAACATGAGATTTCCTTGTTGAAGTGAAAGGGGTGTCAGGAGGCGTTGGGCAAGTCCAGGCGTGCCATGTCGGCCAGCACCGCAAAGACGGCGGCCGTGTCCTGCGGGCCACGGCCCTGCGCCATCGCAGCGCTGTAGATCGGCGCGGAGGCGTGGAACAGAGGTGTGGGCGCGCCAACCTCGGCGGCAAACTCGGCGATGATTTTCATGTCCTTTTGCCAGGTCTCCACCTTCATGGTGGCCGGCTCGTAGTGGTTGGCCACCATCTGCGGGCCGCGCACGGTGAACATGCGTGACCCCCCTGCCCCGTCGGCAATCACCTTGTAGATGGTGGCGGCGTCCAGACCGGCCTTCATGCCCAGCGCAAAGGCCTCCGCTGCGGCCACGTTGTGGATGGCCACCAGCAGGTTGGCCACAAATTTCATGCGCGAGCCATTGCCAAATGCGCCCACATCGTAGTGCGCTTTGGTGAACCCCTTGAACACCTGCTCGCACGCAGCAATAGCCTGCGAGTTGCCACTGGCATAGATCAGCAGGTCTTTCTTCGCGGCTTGCGCGCCGGTACCGCTGAGGGGGCAATCTAGCATATGCCAGCCCGTGGCCTGGTCATGCACAGCCTGCTTGTCCTCGATGGGCAGTGTGCTGGTCTCGACCAGGATGCGGCCCTGAACCTGCGCGGCTGTCAGGCCTTGCGGCCCCAGCACCACGGCGTGCAAGGCGGCCACACTGGGCAAGGAGGTGATGATGATGGGCGCGGCCTCGGCCACCGCCTGAGGCGAGGCCGCTGGCGTGCCCCCCGCGGCCACAAAGGCCTGCATGCGCTCGGGCGACACATCAAAGCCAACCACTTGAAATCCTGCGGCCAGCAGGTTGGGCGCCATGGCACTGCCCATGATGCCCAGGCCCACCAGGCCCACGGTTTGAGAAGATGTTGAAGAGCTCATCGGGGTACTCGTCCAGTTAAAGGGTATTGGGGATCGTTGTAGCCATGCGTCGAGGCATAGCCAGGGGGCACCAGGGCATCGACAGCGGCCTCGTCTTCTGGCGTCAGGCGGCATTGCAGCGCCGCCAGGTAGTCCTGCCACTGGGCAAAGGTCTTGGGGCCGCCAATGACACCGTGCACGAGTCGGTTGTTGAGCACCCAGGCAATCGCCAACTGGGTGGCGCTCATGCCGCGCGATCGGGCGTGCGCCTCGAAGGCCTGTGACATGGCCAGCGACTCGGGTCGAAACTCGGTCTGCAAGATGCGTTTGTCGCCCCGGGCGGCGCGGCTGTTCGGGTCAGGCGCCTGACCCGGCTTGTACTTGCCGGTCAACACGCCGCGCGCAAGCGGGCTGTAGGCCACCACCCCGACGCCGTAATGCTCACAGCAGGGCAACAACTCGGTCTCGATGAGCCGGGTGGCCGCGCTGTAGGGCGGTTGGCAGACGATGGGCGGCGGCACCCCCATGCGGTGTGCGGTCTCAACCAACCGGGCCACACGCCAGCCGCGGAAATTGGACAGGCCGTAGTAGCGGATTTTGCCGATCTCGATCAGACGGGCGAAAGTGGAGAGCACTTCCTCGATGGGGGTGGTCTCGTCGTCGCGGTGCATGTAGTAGACGTCGATCCAGTCGGTGTCCAGCCGCTTCAGGCTGTTGTCCACCTCGCGCATCACCCAGCGACGCGACAGACCGCGGTCGTTGGCTTGGTCGCCGACCGCATTGGCCACCTTGGTGGCCACAATCCAGCGTTCACGGTCGGCCGCGATCAGCTGGCCCAGCATGCGCTCGGAGGCGCCCCCCGCGTAGTTGTCCGCCGTGTCCACGGCGTACAAACCCGCCTCTCGACAGGCCTCGACCATCCGGCGCGCTTCGTCCATGGGGGTCTGGTCCCCGAACATCATCGTGCCCAGCCACAAGGGGGGTGTTTTGAGGCCGCTATGGCCCAGCGAGGTGTAGGAAATGGCAGCCACACAAATCTCCAGCAATGGGGCTAGGCTATCACGCGTGGACAGGCTGCCATGAGGTCACCTGCACCACACGTGACAGGAGGCCGCTATCATCCGCTCAAACCCTGCCGCCTGCCCGAGGAGCTTGCAATGCCCAGAAAATTTGTGGACTTGTCCATCTACCTGGAAAACGATGTGATGAGCGATCCGCCGGCCTTTGCGCCCAAGATCCAGTACTTCACCCACGAGAACACCTACCAGCAGATCGAACCCTTTTTCCCCGGGCTGAAACAAGAGGATTTGCCCGACGGAGAAGGCTGGGCGGTGGAGACGGTCACCCTCTCCACCCACAATGGCACGCACCTGGATGCGCCCTTTCACTTCCACTCCACCATGGACAAGGCGCTGGGTGAGGCGAAACCGGCCATCACCATTGACGAGGTCCCGCTGGAGTGGTGTTTTCAGCCCGGGGTCAAGCTCGATTTTCGCCACCTGCCCGATGGCCATGTGGTGACCGCTGCCGAGGTGGAGCAGGAACTCCAACGCATCGGACACACCCTGTCGCCGCTGGAAATCGTGGTGGTGAACACTCGTGCCGGTTCACGCTACGGGCAGTCCGATTACGTCGCCAGTGGGTGTGGCATGGGCTATGACGCCACGCGCTATCTGCTCGACCGCGGGGTGCGGTTGACGGGCACGGACGCCTGGAGTTGGGACGCCCCCTTTGTTCACACGGCGCAAAAGTACCAGGCCAGTCAGGACGCCTCGCTGATCTGGGAAGGACACAAGGCGGGTCGTGACATCGGTTACTGCCACCTGGAAAAACTGCACAACCTGGAAGCCCTGCCGCCCAGCGGCTTTTACATCAGCTGTTTTCCGCACAAGATCCGCGGCGCCTCGGCCGGCTGGACGCGTGCCGTGGCCATTTTTGACGACGCGCTGATGGCGTGAGGCGTCAATCCACGGTGGCGCCAGAGGCTTTCACCACCACCGCCCAGCGATCGATCTCGGCCTTGAAAAACGCTGTGGCCTGCTCGGGTGTGTTGCCCACAATCTCAAAGCCCTGGTCCTTGAAACGCTGGGACAGATCGGGCGCGCGCAAGCCGCGCGAGATATCGGCCTGCAGCTTGTTCACGATGTCACGCGGGGTGCCCTTGGGGGCCACCAGGGCTTGCCAGGAGGTCACATCAAAATCGGCGAGCCCACTTTCGATCATGGTGGGCACGTTGGGCAGTTGCGGCATGCGCTCACGCGAGGTGACCGCCAGCGCCTTCATCTTGCCCGATCGGATGTAGGGCACCACGGTGCCGAAATTCTGGAACGAGGCCTCGATGTTGCCGGCCATGATGTCCATCTGGGCCGCCGCACCACCGCGGTATGGAATATGAACCCCGAAGGTATGGGTTTGTTGTTTGAACAGCTCGGCCGACAGGTGATCACTCGACCCCGACCCCGATGAGCCGTACGACACCTTGCCCGGATTGGCCTTGGCATAGGCAATGAACTCCTTCACCGAATTGGCCGGCAGCCCGGGCGGGGTGATCAGCACATTGGGGGTTCGCACGGCCACCGTGATGGCCTCGAAGTCGCGCATCACGTCGTACTTGGGATTCTTGTACAGGCTCATGTTGATGGCAAAGGTGCCAATCGAGCCGACCAGGAGGGTGTAACCGTCGTTGGGCGATTTGGCCGTGGCTTCAGCGGCCAGCGAGCCATTGGCTCCCGGACGGTTTTCCACCACGGTGGTGTATCCGGCCTCGTTGAGCTTTTGGGCCACGGCGCGGGCCACGATGTCGCTGGTGCCGCCAGCGACAAAGGGCACGAGGATCTTGACCGGCTTGGTGGGATAGGTTTGCGCCTGAGACAAACCACTGCCCAGGCCCATCACACACAGGAGAGTGGCCCACAGCGAGACACGCTGTGCGAACGAAAAGGATGGGGAGTTTTGCATGCCAGAAGTCCTGCCGATGAGTCGTGGATCAAATCACTATAGCCGAGCCCAGGGCGCTTGCGCCTCAGGGTCGACCCAGGGTGGCAACGCTTCATGCGCGACACAAGCGCCAGCCCGGCTTTGATAATATGAAATGCCGTACCCCGACAGAGTCCCTCCCCTTCCTGGCCGCATGAGTGCAACTGCCCCCTCCTCACCTCAGCCCTTCAAGGGGTTGGTGGTCATCGAACTGGGTCACAGTGTGGCCGCCCCTTTTGCAGGCCATATCCTGAGCGAACTCGGCGCTGAAGTCATCAAGGTGGAGAAATCCGACGGCGATGATGCCCGGCGCTGGGGCCCGCCCTTTTGGGAGGGAGCCTCGGCGTTTTTCCAATCCCTCAACCGCAACAAATCGTCGGTGGTGTGCAACTTTCGCGACCCCAAAGACTCGCAAGCGCTTCAGCAATTGATTCTTGAGCGGGCCGATGTGGTGCTGCAAAACCTCCGGCCCGGGCATGTCGAGAAACTGGGACTTGACGGCCCCACCCTGCTGGCGAGCAAACCTTCTCTGGTGTATTGCAACCTGGGCGCTTTTGGCCGCACCGGCCCGTTGCAGGACCGTCCCGGCTACGACCCTCTGATGCAAGCGTTTGGCGGCGTGATGAGCACCACGGGTGAACCAGGCCGGCCCTCGGTCCGCGTGGGCGCCTCCATTGTCGACATGGGCACCGGCCTGTGGTCGGTGGTGGGCATTCTCACCGCGTTGTACGAGCGCCAGCAAACTGGGCGCGGCCGTGTGGTCGATGTGTCCCTGTTTGAAACGGCCACCTCGTGGACCTCGCTGCTGGCCGCGCAATACCTCTGCACCGGCGACAGCCCGCAGAAGCAAGGCTCGGGCGCTTCGGGCATCGCCCCTTACAAGGCCTACATCACCCTGGATGGCGAAGTGGTGGTGGCCGCTGGCAGCGACAGCCTGTTTCGCAGCCTGGCCCAGGTGGTCGGGCATCCCGAGTGGATCGAGGACCCCCGGTTCGTCGACAACCCGTCGCGGGTGCGCAACCAAATTGAGCTCTACCGCATGCTCGACGACATCATGGCCCAGCGTCCCACACGTGAGTGGGTGACGGCACTCGAGGCGGCGGGCATTCCCTGTTCGCCCGTGCAATCGATTGCGCAGATGGCCGAACATCCCCAGACCCAGGCGCTGGGCCTGATCCAGCCGGTGCCGGGCACCTCCATGCGTTTTGTCGCCTTGCCCCTGAGCCTGGACGGCCAGCGTCCGGTTTCCAGTGGTCCACCGCCCACCTTGGGCCAGCACACCGAATCGATTTTGTTTCCCAGGAGTTGACACCATGACACTTTCCCTTCCCGCCTACACCACCGTTCTCACCGAGATGGCCGCACCCCATGTGCTGAAAGTCACGCTGAACCGACCCGAGGTGGGCAACGCCATCAGCACGCAGATGGGCCGAGACCTGCTCGACGTGTGGACCCGTCTGACGGAGGATGCCGGCGAGGTGCGCTGCATCGTGCTGACCGGGGCGGGTCCCAACAAGATTTTCTGTTCGGGTGGTGACCTCAAGGAGCGCAACGGCATGACCAAGGCGCAGTGGATCAAGCAACACGAGTTGTTTGAACGCATGTACTGGGCCCTGACCGACCTGCCCATTCCGGTCATCGCTGCAGTCAATGGCCACGCGTACGCGGGTGGCTTTGAGACCGTCCTGAGTTGTGACTTTGCCTATGCCTCCAGCGCAGCTCGCTTTGCGCTCACCGAGGTCACCCTGGGCATCATGCCCGGCGCAGGCGGCACTCAGAACCTGCCGCGAGCCATTGGTCAGCGCCGCGCCAAGGAAATCCTCATGACCGGCCAGCCCATCACTGCGCAAAAGGCCTTGGCCTGGGGCGTCTTCAACGAGATCGCTGAACCCGAGGAGGTGCTGCCCCTGGCCATGAAAACCGCCACCACCATCGCGGGCAACGCACCGTTGTCGGTGCGCCAGATCAAGAAGTCGGTGCGCTATGGGGGTGAGATGGAATTGCGCACCGCGTTCCGCTTTGAAGTCGAGGCCTACAACCACCTGGTGGAAACCGAAGACCGCTACGAAGGGGTGCTGGCCTTCAACGAAAAACGCAAGCCCGTGTTCAAGGGCAAATAAGGAGTCGAACATGTCCAAGATAGATGTTGTGGTTCGCGAAGTGGGCCTGCGTGACGGGCTGCAGATTCACCCTGTCTTCATGCCCACCGAGCGCAAGCTGGCCTGGATTGCGGCGGAGGCCCAGGCCGGCGTGCGTGAAATTGAAGTCACGTCCTACGTCCCAGCCAAGGTGGTGCCCCAGTTTGTGGACGCCGAAGCGGTGTCACTGGGCGCCCTGAAAGTGCCGGGCCTGACCGTGGCCGCGCTGATACCCAACTACCGCGGGGCCGAGCGCGGTATCGAACTGGGCGTGCACAAGCTCAACTTTGTGATGTCTGCCAGCAAAACCCACAACCTCAACAACGTGCGCCGCGAGCGCGAGGAATCCGTGGCGGACTTTCGCCGCATCGTGGAGTTGGTGCGCGCGCAACCCGCTGACAAGCGCCCCCTGATCGTCGCCGGCCTGGCAACCGCCTTTGGCTGCTCGTTTGAGGGGCGCATCGCGGTGAGCGATGTGGTGAAGTACGCCTGCCTGCTGGCCGAAGCGGGTGCCGATGAACTGGTGATCCCAGACACCGTGGGATACGCCGATCCCCAGCTGGTGCGCAGCGTGTTCAAGGCGCTCAAGGCCGAGCTGGGGGACAAGGTGATCGCGGCGCACTTTCATGACACGCGGGGCACCGGCCTGGCCAACGTGGCGGCCGCGCTCGACTGCGGCATTCGCCACTTTGACGCGTCCCTCGCGGGTATCGGTGGCTGCCCCTTCGCCCCAGGCGCGACGGGCAACATCGTCATGGAAGACCTGTGCTTCATGCTCGACTCCATGGGCCTGCGCACCGGTGTGGACCTGGAGCAACTGGTCGCTATCCGGCAGGTCATTCGCGACACCTTGCCAGATATTGAAATGCACGGCGCTCTGGCCCGGGCGGGTCTGCCCACTCACTACCGCACGATGCAAGACCCCGCTCGCGAAGCCGTCCCGGCCTGAGTCGGGTCGCCCTTCCACCATCTCTCACGCGCACCGCCGCCACACCCCCTCAAGGAGCCCTCATGTCTGGTTTAACTGCCGCGCTGGCCGCCTTCGTCCATCAACCGGGATTCCCCTCAACATTGCCAGATGCCGCCGTTCGCATCATCCAGACCGGCTTTGCCGACACCCTGGCCACCCTGGTGGCTGGACGCGACGAGCCGGTGGTGCAGATTGCACGCCAGTTCGTGGCGGCGCGTCACCCGGCCGCGGGCGCTTCCTCGGTGCTGCTGGGTCGTGAACGCCTGAATGCCGCCGATGCGGCACTGATCAATGGCACGGCGGGCCACGCCCTGGACTTTGACGATGTGGCACTGGGGGGGCACCCCAGCACCGTGCTGGTACCCGCCGTGCTGGCGGCTGCCGAGGAAGTCAATGCCTCGGGGGCTGAGGTGCTGCGCGCCTACCTGGTGGGATACGAGGTGTGGGCCGAGTTGTTCACCCGTGAATCCGATGCCTACCACCTCAAGGGCTGGCACCCGACCGCGGTTCTTGGCACCGTGGGCGCCTGCGCGGCAGCGGCCTACCTGCATCGCTTGCCACTGGAACAAATTCAGCATGCCCTGGCGCTGTCAGCCAGCATGGCCAGCGGACTGGTGGCGAACTTTGGCACCATGACCAAACCGCTGCATGCCGGCCGTGCTGCCGCCTGTGGACTGGAGGCCGTGCAGTTCGCCAAACTCGGGCTCACCGCTGCGCCCGATGTGTTCGAACATCACGCCGGCTACCTGGCCGCCCTCTCTCCGCACGGCCAAGCCGATCGCAGCTCGCCCTGCCCGCCCTTGGGCAAGACCTTGCGCATTCTCGACTACGGTCTGTCGATCAAGAAGTACCCCACCTGCTACGCCACGCACCGGGTCATCGACGGTGTGCTCGATCTCAAGCGCGAGCATGGGGTGGACCCATCTCGCGTCAAAGCCATTCGCGCCCGCATCGGTGTGGCCCAGGCTTCAATGCTGCGCAACCATGCGCCGATCACCGGCCTGGAAGCCAAATTCAGCCTGGAGTTTGCCGTCGCCTCGGCGCTGGTGCATGGTCGCGTGGGTCTGAACGAATTGACCGATGCGGTGGTGAACGAAGCGCCCATTCGCTCGCTGATGCAGCGCTTGGACATCAGCACGGATGACTCGCGCTGCACCGTCGAACCCATCTTTGCCCTGAATGACCGGGTGCAACTGGAACTGGATGACGGTCGTGTGCTGGACAGTGGCGACATCCGGTTTGCCCGCGGCAATGCCAAGCTGGTGCTCTCCGAGCAGGAGATGCGCGCCAAGTTCATGGACTGCACCCAGCGTCAGCCCGACATGGACCGAGAGGCGTTGTGGGGGCACTTGACCCACCTGGCGCAAGTGCCCACGGCGCGCGTGTTGGCGGCCCCTTGAGGCAGGCGCCTCGTCATGGGGTCACACCTCATGACGGGCATGCGGGTTTGATGGTACTTTGTCGACCTTGATACTTCACTTGATATTGCCAGGAGTGTTCCCATGAAACGCAAGCTTCAGACGATTCAACACAACCACGGCCTCTCTCGCCGTGACTGGATGGGGCAGGCCGCCGCTTTGGGCGCGGCCAGTCTCTGGGGGTTGTCCAGCGGTGCCCTGGCGCAATCGGCTTACCCCAACCGCCCCATCAAGCTGATGGTGCCCTGGCCCCCCGGACAGGCGACCGACCTGGCCGCGCGCGTGCTGGGCCAAGAGCTCAGCAAGATCCTGGGGCAGCCCTTCATCATCGACAACCGTGCGGGCGCTGGTGGCACCATCGGGACCGATGCGGTGGCCAAGGCGCCAGGCGACGGGTACACCCTGCTGGCCGCCTCCAGCGGTCCGGTGAGCATCAGCCCACTCTTCACCAAGACGCCCTACGACTCGGAGAAAGACCTGCAACCCATCGCCATGCTGGGGCTGTCACCCTACCTCCTGGTCACCAACACGGAGTTTCCCGCCAAGGACGCCAAGGAATTGGTTGCCCTGATCAAGGCCAACCCCAACAAATACTCGTTTGCCTCGTCCGGCACCGGGGCCACCGCCCACCTGATCTGTGAAGCCTTCAACTCAGCGCTGGGTTTGCAGGCGACGCACGTGCCCTACAAAGGCTCGGTGCCTGCGCTGACCGACGTCATCAGCGGACAGGTGGCCTACTGCATCGAAACCGCAGGCTCCACGCAACCCTTCATCCGCAACGGCCGTCTGAAGGCCTACGGCGTGTCACTCGAAAAAGGCAGCACGGTCACCCCGGGCGTCCCCCCGCTGGCGGTGGCAGCCGGCATCCCGGGCTTCGACCTGGGCGCCTGGTTCGGCATGATGGCTCCTGCCTCCACGCCCAAAGCCATCCTCGATCAGTTGACTGGCGTGCTCGAAAAAGCCATGCAGACGCCGGAGATGAAAAAAGCGTTCGATGGCATTTCGATCGAGATCGACTACCGCAAGCCTGAGGACTTCAACAAGTACCTCAAGATGATCTCGGGCAGCTTTGCCGAAGTCATCCGCAAGGGCAACATCAAGCCCTGATCACGCTCCTGGCCCAGCCGGACTGGGCCAAGCGCCTCATCAGCCGTTGATCTTGAGGTAGATCGCGTACAGCGAGGTGGTACCGCAGATGAACAGGCGGTTGCGCTGCAAGCCGCCAAACTCCACATTGGCCACCATCTCGGGCACGTGCACCTTGCCGATCAACCGGCCATCGGGGGCATAACAGTTCACACCGCCCGCGTTGGAGGCCCACACGCGCCCCTGCTCGTCAATGCGAAAGCCATCAAAAACACCCTGGGTGCAGTCGGCAAACACCCGCGAGCCGGTCAGACCCGTGCCACTGGCATTGACGTCCAGACAGCGGATGTGGCGCGGCCCCTGCGACGATTCGGTGAAACCACTGTCGGCGATGAACAGCTGCTGCTCGTCGCGTGAAAACGCCAGTCCGTTGGGGTGGTCAAAGTCATCGGCGACACAGGTGACCTCGCCCGAGTGTGGATCGATGCGGTACACATGGCAGCCGGTCTGTTCCTGCTCGGCACGGCTGCCCTCGTAGTCGGCAATGATGCCGTAGTTGGGGTCGGTGAACCAGATCGATCCATCCGACTTCACCACCGCATCATTGGGTGAATTCAGCCGTCGCCCCTGGTAGTGACTGGCCAGCACGGTGATAGACCCATTGTGTTCGGTGCGGGTGACCCGACGGTTCTGGTGCTCACAGGAAATCAGGCGGCCTTGCCGGTCCACGGTGTTGCCGTTGGAAAACCCGCTGGGCTGTCGAAACACCGAGACCGAGCCGTCGGTGTCGTCGTAGCGCAACTGGCGGTTGTTGGGCAGGTCTGACCAGATCAGGTACCGCCCGCCGCCAAACCAGGCCGGTCCTTCGGCCCAGCGGCAGCCCGTCCAGAGCCGCTCGAGTCGAGCGTGCCCGACAAAGCAGCCCGCGAATTCAGGCTCGATCACTTCAAATCCACCACCGTCGATTTCACCGTAAAACATGGGATTCACTCCTGGTTAAATGACCATGCGCCGCCAGCCGGTTGAGCCGGCGAGAAAATTCGCATGGTGAAAAATGAACAGCGCCGCGGGGCCTCAAGTTCTGCCGCCTGGGACCGATCCTAGGGGCATGAAAGTTGAACAATTTATTGAGCAGGTCACCGCCAACGCGATGGTTGAACACACGCGCCACCGGGAGGCCTACGAGGACACCTTCGACTACCTCGCCCGTCCGGGACGAACAGTCATCGTGCTCAAAAAGCCGTGGCCGGTGGGTCAAACCGGCCGCGTGTTCGAATTTTCCGAACCCACGGACGGCTACTTCCGCGTGGGGGTGGATTTCGGCTCCAAGCAGATGTACATACCGGCCCACGCGCTGGCGCGCTGGCTGGGTGCGCCCGACTGCGAGAAGGCTGAGCTGCGACATTTCTACTTCCTCATGAAGCTCAACGCGGGCGGCATGGCGGTGTTCCCGGAAGACCCCTCGGGCCTGGAAACCTGAAGCACCAGACCCTGGCGCGAGACCGTCAGCTGCCAATGGTCACCCCGCCGTCGATGACCAGGCTCTGACCGGTCATGAAAGAGCCCGCTGGAGACGCCAGGAACACAGCAGCCCCGGCGATCTCATCGGGCTCACCAATGCGGCGCAGCGGTGTGGTCTCGGTGCGGCGCGACAGCATCTGCGGATCCTCCCACAGCGCGCGTGCGAAATCGGTCTTGATCAGGCCGGGCGCAATGCAATTGACACGGATGTTGTGGGGTCCGTACTCCACCGCCAGGTTGCGAGCGAGCTGCATGTCTGCGGCCTTGCTGATGCAATAAGCACCGATCACGGGCGACCCTCTCAAGCCACCAATCGATGACACGATGATGATGGAGCCCCGGCGGCGCTCCTTCATCTCGGGCACGGCCATGCTGATCATCCAGTGGTTGGCAATGATGTTGTTGTCCAGGATTTTGCGGAACTGGTCATCCGAGATGCCCGCCTGTGGGCCGAAATACGGATTGCTTGCGGCGTTGCACACCAGGATGTCAATCGGCCCGAGTTGCTGGCGAGCCTCGTTCATCAAATGCTGCAAGTCGTCCTTGGAGGAAATGTTGGCAGGAATGGCGATGGCGCAGCCGGCGCCAAACCGCTGTTGCAACTCACGCGCCACCGCCTCGCAGGCATCCGCCTTGCGCGACGAAATCACCACCCGGGCACCGTGTTCGGCCATGCGCTCGGCAATGGCGCGTCCAATGCCGCGACTGGATCCGGTGATGACAGCCACCTGGCCTGAGAGGTCAAAAAGATTCATGAGAGACTTTCAATAAAGGGCGCTGGCAGGGTTCACGGCGGCGGCACACCGCAAGGGCCGGAACTTCTGTGGAAGAATACCCGATCACGCCTGAAACGTCTGACATGAAGCGACACGCACTTCGCATGGACGGGGTCGATACCCCGATCATCCCCACCATCGCAGCCCTGGCCCGCGCCACCCCCGGCACCATCTCACTGGGTCAGGGGGTGGTGAGCTATACGCCACCGGCCGAGGCCATCGCCGCGCTGCCCGAGCTCATGGCCGAGGCGGCTTTGCACAAGTACCAGGCCGTTACCGGCTACCAGCCCCTGGTGGAGGAAATTGAGCGCAAGCTCGCGCGCGAAAACGGCATTGTGTGTGCCGGGCAATCGATGGTCATGGTGACCGCTGGCAGCAACATGGCTTTTCTCAACGCCGTGCTGGCGATTGCCGACCCCGGGGATGAGTTCATCCTTCCCATGCCGTATTACTTCAACCAGGAAATGGCCATCCGCATGGCGGGCTGCGTGCCCGTGCCCGTGCCCACCCGCGCCGACTGGGGGCTGGATGTGGACGCCCTGGCAGGCGCCATCACCCCGCGCACACGGGCCATCATCACCGTCACCCCCAACAACCCGACGGGCGCGGTGTACAGCGAAGAGGACCTGCGTGCCGTCAACGCGCTATGCGCCCAGCATGGGCTGTATCACTTCTGCGATGAAGCCTACGAGTACTTCACCTACGAGGGGGCCCGACATTTCTCACCGGGCTCGATCCCGGGGGCGCACGCCCACACCCTGTCGTTCTACTCCATGTCGAAAAACTACGGCATGGCGAGCTGGCGGGTCGGCTATGTCGTGTTTCCACGCGACCTGTTCGACGCCATGAACAAGGTGCAGGACACCAACATCATTTGTGCGCCCGTCATCTCGCAAGTGCTGGCGCTGCAGGCACTCAAACTGGGGCGTGACTGGGTCGCGCCGCACATCAAGGCCTTGGGGCAGGTACGCAACACCGTGCACGCAGCGCTCGACACGCTGGGCGATCTGGTGGAGTACCCGCACACGCAAGGCGCTTTCTATGTCCTGATGAAGTTGCCCGGTGTGAGCGATGCATTGGCGTTCAACACCTTCATGACCCAGCAGCACCGCGTGGCCTGCATTCCTGGGTTTGCTTTTGGTCTCACGAACACCGCACAGGCCAATTACCAGCGGCTGTCGTACGGTGCGCTGGACGCGGCCACCGTCTCCGAAGGCGTGCAGCGCTACCTGGCTGCGGTGCGGGCCTGGTACCGGGCCTGACACCGGGCCTGACGGGCACGGCGCCTGCCTGGCGCCGCCCCTTCATGGCGTCAGTGATCAGGTGCGCTTCTTTTGCAAGGCCTGCGACATGTAAGTGTCGAAGCTGCCCTCCGCCACCCGGAACCAGGCCACTTCTTCCTGCAGGTAGTTCATGTAAGACGTCAGCATCGTCTTGAACTCCGGGTGTTTGCCGGCCCACTCCGCGTATTGCTCCTGAGAAGCCGCGTAGCAGGCGTCCAGGACGGCCTTGGGGAAGACGCGCAACTGGGCCCCACCCGCGATGAGCTTTTTGAGTCCGATGGGGTTCAGGTGGTCGTACTTGGCCATCGCCATCGAATTGGATTCGCCACACGCTGCCGCGAAAATCTGTTGGTACTCCTTGGGTAGCGCTTCCCAGGCCTTGAGGTTGACGATCATGTGGCCCGAGGAGTTGCCCTCCCACCAGCCCGGTGTGTAGTAGTACTTGGCCACCTTGGAGATCCCCAGCCGGTCATCGTCGTGCGGGCCGATCCATTCGGCAGCGTCGATCGTGCCTTTCTCCAGCGCAGGGTAAATGTCACCGGCTGCAATCTGCTGGGGCACCACCCCCAGGCGCAACAGGATTTGTCCGGCCACACCACCCACCCGAAACTTCAAGCCCTTCAAGTCGTTGATCGACTTGATCTCCTTGCGAAACCAACCACCCATTTGCGTGCCGGTGTTGCCGTAGGGAATGGCGTAGCAGTTGTAGGGCTTGAGAAAGTCGTTGTACAGCTCCTCCCCGCCACCGTAATACCACCAGGCATTTTGCTGGCGTGCATTCATGCCAAAGGGAAGGCAGGTCGCAAAGGCAAAGGCAGGGTTCTTGCCAAAGTAGTAGTACATGGCCGTCTGCCCAGCCTCGACCGAGCCGTTCTGCACAGCATCGAGCACCTGCAAGCCCGGCACGATTTCTCCGGCGGCAAAGGTCTTGATCTGGAATTTGCCACCGGTGGCATCGTGCACGCGCTTGGCCACATTGTCGGCAGCACCAAAGAGGGTATCCAGGGTTTTGGGGAAACTCGAGGTCAGTCGCCAACGAACTTCGGGCAAACCCTGAGCAAAGGCGGGGGCAGTCCCCGCCGCCAGAATACCGGCCAGACCACCTTGTTGAATCCATTGACGACGCTTCATGCCCTGAGTCTCCTGTGAATTGATGAGGTTGTGCTTGGCACGACCTGACACGGTCATGCAGGGTCTAGGTTGCACGGACTCGTGACGGCTGTCAATGGCGACTCTCCCACCCCTCAAGCTTCTCAAGTTGATGTCGATCTACCAAGAACTCTCTTTGTGACAACGAGAGTCCACAGCAAGGGTGCATCATGGAAACCTGGTCAGGCATGCGCGTCGAGACGCTGAACGGTCAAGGCCGAGGCCACGCCATGGCCACACCAGACCCTCGGCGCCGTCGCGCACACTGGCTGATCAACCTGGTGCATGCGCTGGAACACGCGGATCTGGACGCCGCACGGGTGCAATTTGCCGGCTTGGTGCAGGCTGACCCCGGCTTGAGCCAGCAACCCCTGCTGCACCGCATTGGCAATGCCTTGCAAAGCAGCAATCTGAGAGTGGCGCAACAACTCGGCCAAGAACTGCGCGACGAAGGGCTGGCTGTCTGGAACGATCTGGCGCATACCCAGATGCAGCCCCAGGATGGGCCAACGCGTACAACCCCCAGCGCAACACCCACGTCGACCTTGCCCGCGCCGGTTCGCGTGCACCGCGCCTCCAACGGTCAGCACATCGTCGACTTTCGCGCCTGAATCCGGCCCTGGTCTGCCAGGCGATTTCAGAAGCCATGGCGCCAGTGGGGTCAGGTAACATGAGACTCATGTGTCGCAGGGCTGTGGTCCTGTCGGCTCCCTGGCTCTTTTGTTTTCAGTCCACGCATGAACCCGCTCGAGCAACCGTTTGGCTCATTGCCCGATCTCATCCATCAGCACGCACTGACGCACGGCTCGCATCCTGCCCTGGTGTGTCAAGACCGTGTCCTCAGCTACGCCGAGCTCGATCGGTTGATGGACCAGATGGCGGCACGCCTGCAGCTGCAAGGCCTGCAACCGGGCGAGGTGATGGCCTTGTGCGCGCAATCCTCCCTCACCTATGTGGTGGCCTTCATGGCTGGCCTGCGCGCCGGCCTGATTGCAGCACCGCTGGCCCCCTCCTCCTCGGCCGCCCATCTGGCAGCCATGCTCGACAACGCCCAACCGCGCTATCTGTTCATCGATGCCGACAGCCGCGATCGACTCCCGGCCTCGGCACTGCAAGACTGGCCCTGCGTGGCGCTGGATGACAGTGACGTCGGACAGTCCTGGACCGCGTGGTTGCATGAAGCCGGCGCCTCGGCACGACCCACCCCCGTGCAACCTCAACCGGACTGGGCCTTCAACCTCATTTACTCCTCCGGCACCACCGGGGTACCCAAAGGCATTCTGCAACCCTGGAGCATGCGCTGGGCACAAATTCAGCGAGCCCACGCCAATGGCTATGACGCGAACACCATCAACCTGGTGGCCACGCCGCTGTACTCCAACACCACCCTGGTCTCACTCATTCCCACCCTGGGACTGGGCGGCACCAGCATCCTAATGCCCAAGTTCGAGGTGCGCGCCTACCTCGAGCTGGCGCAAGCCCACCGCGTCACCCACAGCATGCTGGTGCCGGTTCAGTACCAGCGCCTGATGGATTTTCCGGACTTTGATCGGTACGACCTCAGCAGCTTCCAGGCCAAGTTTGCCACCAGTGCGCCCTTCCGTGCCGATCTCAAACGCCAGGTGCTGCAACGGTGGCCGGGGCGGCTCACCGAGTACTACGGCATGACCGAAGGCGGCGGACGCACCGAGTTGTACGCCCATGCCCACCCCGACAAGTTGCACACCGTGGGACGGCCCGCTGCGGGTCACGACATTCGTCTGATCGACGAGCAGGGGGTGGAAGTCCCGCCAGGTGAGAGCGGCGAGGTGGTCGGAAATTCGGCGGCCATCATGAAAGGCTACCACCGCATGCCCGAGAAAACGCGTGAGGTGGAATGGATGGATCCGACGGGCAAGCGGTTCATCCGCACCGGTGATGTCGGTCGTTTTGATGCCGACGGGTTTCTGATTCTGGGGGACCGGAAAAAGGACATGATCATCACCGGCGGCTTCAATGTCTACCCCTCGGATATTGAAGCCGAGTTGCGCCAGCATCCCGATGTGCAAGAGTGCGCGGTGGTGGGCGTGCCCTCGGACCAGTGGGGGGAGACGCCTGTGGCCTTTGTGGTGCGACGAGCGGCCAGCCCTGCAACGGCCGAGACCTTTCGCGAGTTTGTGAACCACCGTGTGGGCAAGACCCAGCGTGTCGCTGATGTCGTGCTGACCACGGCGCTTCCTCGCAGCGAGATTGGCAAGGTGCTGAAACGCGAACTGCGCGAGGCGTATTTGCAGCGATACGACCCGCCCTTGCCGTACATCGAACGCACCCGCGTCTGGTATGAAACCCTGGGCTACGGCAATCCCTATCGCTACGCGCACTTCGACGAGGTGCCATTCACCCCGTTGACGAAACCCTTGGCAGATTCACGTGTGGTCTTGTTGACCACCGCAGCCCCCTACCAGCCGGACAAGGGTCCGCAGGACGCCAGCGCGCCCTACAACGCCGCCGCCAAGTTCTACCAGGTGTACTCGGG
>JACCDK010458850.1_pt1 | contig 28083 bp, 23 predicted proteins | sample 7445871 | NCBI WGS metagenome assembly JACCDK01 (sample SAMN15323436, study PRJNA562643) | freshwater metagenome | isolation source: river surface water | place: USA:Blue River Watershed | collected 2017-08-15 | reverse complement strand
TCCCGGTTGTGGCAACGGCCTGCACGCCAACGCTGGGTGCCCTGATCGACCGGCCGATCCGCGGAGAGATCGTGACGGGCGCCAGGCCCGATGCGCTGGCAGAGGCCCTGTCCCGCGCGCTGGACCTACCATTCGCAACCCATGGCGAACGCGCCGCCGGAGTGGCGCATCATGATGCTGCGGCTTCGGCCCGCTCATACCTCGATTTGTTCGACGAACTTGCACTGGGCCGCTCGATACACGCACGTTGAAACCTGGTGTCATGGTTGCGAAAGACCAGGAAGGGGTCGTTGCTGGTTCATGCGCAGGTCTTGCGGGCTCAAGGCACCGCCTGGGGCCGGGCACAGCGGAGCCACCGGCGGGATCAACCGGCTGGGACGATGATCGCCACCCGCGTCATGAAATGGTAACGCAAGCCGCGCTGCAGGTGTCCGGTGCCAAGGACCCCGCGCGCGTCACTTTCGAGGCCGAATTCACCGGCGCGGGCAGCAACCCCTGCAACAAGAAGCCGACCATCGGCTTCGCGGGCGAGACCAGCATCAAGCGGTCGGACTTCGGGGTGAACTATGGCATCCCCTTCGTCAGCGACGCGGTGGAGCTGGATATCTCCGTGGCATTCGAGAAGCAGTAACAGCCCCTCGACAGTCATCCACCAATCGGGCAGGCAGCACCCACGATGCGCCTGTCCGATTGCCACAACATCGATGATTTCCGGAAGCTCGCCAAAGCGCGACTGCCCTTCCCCGTGTTCGATTACATCGACGGCGCGGCGGATGACGAGCTGACCAAGGCAAGGAACACCGCTGCTTTTGCCGGCGTCGATCTTGTCCCGGACGTGCTCGCCGGCGTGGCGGAAATCGACACCTCCTGCACCATCCTCGGGCGCCGTTCCGCCCTCCCCCTGATGCTCTCGCCCACCGCTGTGCAGCGGGCCTTTCACTGGCAGGGCGAAACCGCGGTCGCAAAGGCGGCGGAGAAATTCGGGCTGTGGTTCGGGATCTCGAGCCTTGCCACGCGCTCGATCGAGGAGATCGCCGCACTCACCAGTGGGCCCAAGCTGTTCCAGCTTTACGTCCACAAGGACAAGGGCCTCAACGCCAGCATGATCCAGCGCTGCCAGGCGGCGCGGTTCGATGCCCTCGCGCTGACGGTCGACACCATCGTGTCGGGCAAGCGCGAGCGGTGCCTGAGGAGCGGCTTCACCACTCCGCCGCGTTTCACCCCGGCCAGCATCATCAGCTACGCGACCCGCCCCCGCTGGACGCTCGATTACCTTTGCCGGGAGAAATTCCGGCTCCCCAACCTCGACACCCATGTCGCCGAGGGCACCGGCAAGGCGGTGAGCATCGCTGAATATTTCAACACCATGCTCGACACCGCGATGGACTGGGACACCGCCGCGAAGATCCGGCAGGACTGGGGCGGGACATTCGTCCTCAAGGGCGTGATGAGCGCTGCCGACGCGCGCCGGGCGGTCGAGATCGGGGCGGATGCGATCATGATTTCGAACCACGGGGGACGGCAGCTCGATGGCAGCCGCGCACCCTTCGATCAGCTCGCGGAGATCGTCGAAGCGGTCGGGGGCAAGATCGAGATCATCTGCGATGGCGGGGTGCGGCGCGGCACCCATGTCCTGAAGGCCCTGTGCTCGGGTGCAACCGCGGCCTCGGGCGGGCGGCTCTACCTCTATGCTCTGGCGGCGGCCGGGCAGGAGGGGGTCGAGCGCACGCTCGGAATCCTCAAGGACGAGATCGAGCGCGGGATGCGGCTGATGGGGGTAAAACGCATCGATGAGCTCACCCCGGACCGCCTGCGCATCAGGCCCTTGTCATGATCCTGCAACGCAAGGCAGCTTGGCCCCGGGCCACGACAGGAGGAACCATCCGATGAAACGCTTCGCCCGCACGCTTGCCCTCGCCCTTGCTCCGCTCGCACTGGCCGCCTGCGGGAGCGAGCCTGGAAGCCCCGCCAATGATGCCGAAAGCTTCGCGGCGCGGATCGGCGCCAGCGAGGCGACACCCGGAGCGGTGCCCGCGCCCGCTGCCACGGCCACGCCCATCGTGGCCGCGCCGCTCCCGGGGGCTGCGCCAGGTGCCTTCGCGCAAGGAACCCTCACCGATCCGGCAGCGGCCAACTGCGGCGCGCCGCTTATGGCACCTTACATCGGCAAGCTCGCCGACCAGACCACCCGCGCCGCCATCGCCCAGACGATTGGTCGCACGGAGAACCTGCGCTTCGTCGCCTTCGGGAGCACCGCGGATGTCAATCCCGACCCGACCAGCCCGCGCCTGTCGCTGATGCTCGATGCGCAAGGCATCATCCGCGACGCCCGCTGCGGATAGGTGTTCTGCGCAATCGGTGCCATTCCCGGCTTGCACAGAGCGCAATAATCGGCAAAGGATCGGGCGATGACGGGATACGGACTTTCGCTGCTTCGACTTATGCGCCCTTGGGCGTAGGCAGCCGCGCGGATATCGGCGCGGCCCCGCTCCCAAGGGTCACCCGCCGCAGCTTTCCCCACCTTCCCGCGACGAGCCTTTTCCCATGCCCATGCTCAAGCAGCCTTCCGCCAAGTATCGTCCTTTCGGCCGGATCGACCTCCCGAACCGCCAATGGCCTTCGCGCCTGATTGAGAGGGCGCCGCGCTGGCTCTCGACGGACCTGCGCGACGGCAACCAGTCGATCATCGATCCCATGGACGCGGTGAAGAAGCGCCGCTTCTTCGACCTTCTGGTGGAAGTGGGCCTTAAGGAGATCGAGATCGGCTTTCCCAGCGCGGGCGCGACCGAGTTCGATTTCATCTCCGGCCTCGTCAAGTCCGATGCGATCCCCGAGGACGTGATCGTCCAGGTGCTGACCCAGAGCCGCGAGGACCTGATCCGCACCTCCTTTGCCAGCCTCGAGGGCGCGCATTCGGCGATCATCCATCTCTACAACGCCGTCAGCCCGGCGTGGCGTGACATCGTGTTCCGCATGAGCCGCGAGGAGGTGAAGGCCATCGCGGTTGCGGGCGCCAAGGTGATGCGCGACGAGGCCGCGAAGTATCCGGACACAGACTGGCACTTCCAGTACTCACCGGAGACCTTCTCCACCGCCGAGCTCGATTTCTCGATCGAGGTCTGCGCCGCGCTGATGGAGGTGCTCGCCCCCACACCCGAACACCCGATCATCCTCAACCTGCCAGCCACGGTCGAGGCGGCGACGCCGAACATCTACGCCGACCAGATCGAATATTTCGGGCGGCATTTGCCGAACCGCGAAAGCGCGATCCTCTCGCTCCACACCCACAATGACCGCGGCACCGGCGTCGCGGCGGCGGAGCTCGGCCTCATGGCGGGGGCCGACCGGGTCGAGGGCTGCCTGTTCGGCAATGGCGAGCGCACCGGCAATTGCTGCCTCGTGACCATGGCCTTGAACCTCTATACGCAAGGCGTTGATCCGAAACTGGACTTCTCCGACATCGACCGGGTGATCGAGACGGTCGAGTACTGCAACGACATCCCCGTCCACCAGCGTCACCCCTATGGTGGGGAACTGGTCTACACAGCCTTCAGCGGCTCCCACCAGGACGCGATCAAGAAGGGCTTCGAGGCGCGCGAGACGCAGAACGACGATTTCTGGCGCGTGCCCTACCTCCCCATCGACCCCGCCGATCTGGGGCGCAGCTACGAGGCGGTGATCCGCGTCAATTCGCAGTCCGGCAAGGGCGGCTTTGCCTGGGTGCTGGAGAAGGACCAGGGCCTGAAGCTCCCCAAGAAGATGCAGGCCGATTTCTCGAAGCACGTGCAAGCCATGGCCGATGCTCTGGGCCGCGAATTGAATGCTCCCGACATCTGGGACGCCTTCCGCCGCGCCTATCACGTCAAGATCCACCCCAAGCATTTCCAGCTCGTCCGCTACGAGGAAAGCCGGGCCTCGGACGGGACGCGCATCTTTGCCGGCACGATCGCGGTCGACGGGTCCGAGCGCAGTGTCTCGGGACGCGGCAACGGCCTCATCTCCTCGGTGATGGGCACCCTGCGCGAAGCCTTCGGGGTGGAGCTCGAGGTGATCGACTACACCGAACACGCGCTCGGCGCGGGCACGGATGCGCGCGCGGCAGCCTATCTGGAATGCCGGAGCCCCGACGGGCGCACCATCTGGGGCTGCGGGATCGACGAGGACATCGCCACCGCCAGCGTGCGTGCCGTGCTCTCGGCGGCGAATTCGGCTCTGGCTTCCGACCCCGCCTGAGCCCCGCCTCCCCTTGCCCAGGCCCCGGTTTGCGCGCAGGTCACCCCCGAGAGCGGGAGAGCCCACGCATGCACACGCCAACGACCGGTCTTGCCGTGCCGCCGACCCCGCCGACCCCCGAGGTGGCGGGCGATCTCGCCTGAGGTGATCTGACGGCAGCCCTCTCTGCTGGCTGGCGCGATTTTTGTGCCATGCTGCGCTTCGGGCTGTTCTTCGGCGGTGTCTATGTGCTGGCCGGCCTTTCTCAGTCTGGTGGTGGCGCTGCCGGTGCAGGGGCATGCCACCTGGCACCTCTATGCCCGGGCTGTCGCCTGACCCTTTGAGGCCTTGCGCCGCGCTATCGGGCGGCTAGTTTTCCTTCCATCAGCGCCGTCGCAGGCGCGAGGGAGAGACCATGACCGAAGCCATTATCGAACCCGATCTGCCGATCATCGATCCGCATCACCACCTGTGGGACCTGCGCCCCTTGATCCCGATGTTTCCCGAACCGCGACACCGGTTTATCGAGGCGCTGGTTCCGGCGGCCTATTACACTTTCGATCACCTGCATCAGGACGTGACCAGCGGGCATAACATCATCGCCACGGTCTTCATGGAGTGCGGTGCCTTCTACAACGGGGCCTATGGCGATGCTCTGAAGCCGGTCGGCGAGGTCGAGTATGTGAACGGCGTCGCGGCGCAATCGGCGAGCGGACTTTACGGGCGCTTTCGTGCCTGTGCCGGGATCGTCGGCCATGCCAACCTGATGCTCGGCAGCAGCGCGGGCGCGGTGCTGGACCGCCTGCTCGCCGCCGCGCCGGATCGCTTCAAGGGGATTCGCCATCAGGGCGCTTGGGATGCCGATCCCGACGTGCTCGGCCCGCCGTTCCATGCCCCGCCCGGCCTCTACCGCGATACCACCTTCCGCGAAGGCTTTGCCGAACTCGGCAAGCGCGGGATGAGCTTCGATGCCTGGATCCTCGAGCCGCAAATCGGCGATGTGATCGATCTGGCGCGGGCCTTTCCCGATACGCCGATCTGCCTCGATCACTGCGGCACCCCGCTCGGCAGCGCGAGCTATGCCGGAAAACTAGAGGAACGATTCCCGATCTGGCGCGCGGCGATCCTCGAACTGGGCAAGTGCGAGAATGTGGTCGTCAAACTCGGCGGGCTGGCGATGCACAATTGCGCCATGCCGGAGGAAGGCCCTGCTGCGGGTGTCGGTTCGGACGAACTCGCGCGGCTGTGGCGGCCCTATATCGAAACCTGTATCGAAGCCTTCGGGCCGAGCCGCGCGATGTTCGAGAGCAATTATCCGGTCGACCGCTGGGGCGCGACCTATCCGGTGCTGTGGAACGCCTTCAAGCGGATCACGGCAGGGGCCAGCGCGGAGGAAAAGGCGTCGCTCTTCGCCGGCACGGCGGCCCGGTTCTACGGGCTGGAACACCTGCTCGCCTGACGCAACGTCACTCGCAAAAACGCACTTGGCACATCAGGAACCCGCGCTAGAGACACGGGTTAAGAACACAGTTTTGAGGAGAAACCCATGCCCCTTCCCGCCCCGTTCGATCGCCTGCGCCTGCCGCTGATCGGATCGCCGCTGTTCATCGTCTCGGGCCCCGAACTGGTGATCGCGCAGTGCAAGGCGGGAATCATCGGCAGCTTCCCGGCGCTCAACGCGCGGCCGCAGTCGCAGCTCGACGAATGGCTCCACCAGATCACCGAGGAACTGGCTGCCCACAACCGCGCCAATCCCGATCGCCCCGCTGCGCCCTTCGCCGTCAATCAGATCGTCCACAAGACCAACGACCGCGTCGATGCCGACATGGCGACCTGCGAGAAGTGGCAGGTGCCGATGGTCATCACCTCATTGGGCGCGCGCGAGGACATCTACACCGCCGTGCGCAACTGGGGCGGCGTGACGATGCACGACGTCATCAACAACCGCTTCGCGCACAAGGCCATCGAGAAGGGCGCGACGGGCCTTATCCCGGTGGCGGCAGGCGCCGGCGGCCATGCCGGTGCACTTTCGCCCTTCGCCTTGATGCAGGAAATCCGCGAGTGGTTCGATGGCCTCGTCGCGCTGTCCGGCGCGGTGGGCCACGGGGCGACGATCCTTGCAGCCCAGGCTCTGCGCGCGGATTTCGCCTATGCGGGCAGCGCCTTCATCGCCACCAGGGAAGCGAACGCCGATCAAGGTTACAAGAACGGCATCGTCGAAGGCTCGTCGGAAGGGATCGTCTACACCAACCTGTTCACCGGGGTGCACGGCAATTACCTGCGCTCCTCGATCGAAGCGGCGGGGATGGACCCGGACAACCTGCCTGAAAGCGACCCCAGCAAGATGAACTTCGGCAGCGGCGGCAATACCAAGGCCAAGGCGTGGAAGGACATCTGGGGATCGGGCCAGGGCATCGGCACGATCAAGGAAGTGGGCACGGTCGAGGACCTCGTCGCCCGCTTCGAGCGCGAATATCACGAAGCCAAGGCGCGGCTTGCGGGCAATTCGGGCTACAGCTCGTGGGCTGCCATGGCCGAGGCGGCCGAATAGCGCCTAATCCTGCGACCACAGCGCCTCGGCCATGGCGTCGAGCTCGGAGAAGTCATAGCCGGTGCCGAGCGGATCCCTGCGATTGAGCACGACCCGCCGGCGCTCGGCGAGAAGCTGGCGGCGCAGGGCATCCTGGAGAAGCTGCAAGCGCATCAGCGCCTCGGCGAGCGCCTCCGCCTCGTCGCCGCGCCGCGCCGTGGCCCAGCGCGCCTCGATCGTACCGACACGGGCGATCACCACCTCGTTGTAGCGCCGGTGCGGCCCGCGGTGCAGGGGCATGCCCGTGCGCAGCGATGCCTCCTCGCTGGCGGGCAGCAGCAAGCCGTTGCGGCGGAAATCGTCGAACCCCACACGGACCAGACCGACCGCGGCGAACATCGTCCCGAAGCAGCGCTGCGATAGGAGCTGACAGGGCAGCAGGTGATGGCGCTGGAGACCGGGATCATACCCTGCCGCACCGCGCGCATTGACGGCGCGAAAGGCAAGGACCGGGTGGTGAGGGTGATCCCGAAGCCGCATCCTACTCGCGCTGAACGCTTATGATCGCCCGCTCGCGCGCAAGGCGCAGAACCAGCGGCGTGCCGTCCGCCGCCATGATCCGCTCGTCACCGGAAGGCTCGCCGGCAAGGACGAGGTGATTGACGAGCCGGATGCCGAGCCGCGTGGCCGCCACACGGTCGCTGCCGAGGGGCGGTTCGATCCTGAGCTCGCGGCCGATCCAGAAGGAGAGCCCGGTACTCTCGAGCGCGCGGTCGGCGGTTTCGAGAAAGGCGGCGAGACCGAGCGCTGGAAACGGACCGCCGTCGAGCCATGCGCTGGTGACGGATTCGAAATAGCGCCGCCCGATCACGCTCCTCGCCGGGCCCCAGCTGACCGCGACAAGGCCCTCGAAATGGCGCACCATCCGGCAGGCAAGGCCGAGCAGCGCACGCATCAGCGGCATCGCATTGCCACCGGCGGCAAGGTGCGGGCCGGGACTCAGTGTCATCGTGTCATGGTCCGCGGGGAGCGGCAGTTCGGGACAATCGAAGCGATGTTCGAGCAGCGGGAAAGGGCTTTCGGGACCGGGCGCAAGACCCGCCAGGTCGAAGGTCAGGCCATCGCACAAAAGCTCGAGCCAGAGCTGCTGACCCGGCCACACCGCATCCCCATGGGAACCCTGCGCGGTGCGGGGATCGTGGCTGATGTGGGCTGCGGGCCATGCAGCCGTGAAAGCCTCGATCCCATGGCGATCAGGCCGGCTGCCTTTGGCAAACAGCAGGTGCAGCTGGGCATCAAGGGCGCGCTGCGGTTGTGAAATAGTTCAGGCCCCCCTCGAACTCTGGCCGATATCTTCAAGAAACGCAGCCACTTCTTTGACCTGTTTGCCTGCCAGCGTCGAGTCCCCAAAGGGACCGTCAGTACCGTTTTGGAGCAAGTTCAGAAGACCCCCAGCCTGAGCCCCTCGGCGAGCGCCCCGCCGATCTCACGGCAGGCGGCCAGAGCATTGGCGGGCACCTGCTTGGGCGCAGTGATGGCTTGCGGCGTCTGCGCAGCAAGATTGACGATCAACGGCTCGGCAACCCGTTTCAGCCGCCATCCGGTGACGATCCGGTCGATCTGGCGCTGGGCCCCCTCCCCGTCCGATCCAGCCGCAATCAGTGTCGCATAGGGACGCCCTTCGACCTGGCCGAGCAGCGGATAGGAGGCGCGGTCGAACATTTCCTTCATCAGCCCGCTCATCGCGCCGAGGTTTTCGGGGCAGCAGAACAGATAGCCGTCGGCGGCCAACAGGGTCTCCGGCAGCGCGTCCCCGGCTGCCACCAGCCAGCCCGCCTCCCCCGCCCCCTCGGCGGCAGCCCGGGCCATGGCGGCACTCGCGCCGGTGCGGCTGTGCCACAGGATCAACAGGCGGGGCTGGCGCTCGGCGAGGGACATGGGGCTGAGAGGCTGCGCTGCGCAGCTGTCGATTGTCAACCACACGCGCCTGTCCGCGCCCCCGCCTTTGCGCTATCAGCCCGCGCATGGCCACCCGCTCCCTCACCCCGCCCGCCTTTGCGCCGGTGCTCGGCGTGGCAAGCTCGCTGTCCGGCAAGGCCTGGCGCTGGCGCGGGGGAAACATGGATCTGGGCGAGGAGGCGGGCGTCGGCGGGCTCGACCGCTCGATCCTCGATCAATTGCTGCTCACCCGTGGCGTCGCCGAGGACGATCTGCCCCGCCACGCGCAGCCCACCTTGCGGGCCTTCCTCCCGGATCCTTCGACCTTCCGCGACATGGACGCCGCCGCCGAACGCCTCGCCGAGGCCGTGACCAGCGCCGAGCGGGTAACGATCTACGGCGATTACGACGTCGACGGCGCGACCAGCGCTGCGCTGCTCGTGACACTCCTTCGCCAGCTCGGCCTCGAAGCCGGCTATTACATCCCCGACCGCCTGCTCGAGGGCTATGGCCCGAGCGGCGAGGCGCTGGTCCGCCTCGCCGAAGACGGATCGCAGCTGATCGTTACCGTCGATTGCGGCGCGATGGCGCACGAGGCGCTGGGCATGGCAAAGGCGGCGGGCGTCGATGTGATCGTGGTCGACCACCACAAATGCTCGCCCGAGCTCCCGCCCGCACACGCGCTGGTCAACCCCAACCGCCTCGATGAAAGCGATCTTGGCGCTGCGCACGGGCATCTTGCAGCAGTGGGCGTTGCCTTTCTGCTCGGCGTCGCGCTGGTGCGATCCTTGCGCGCCCGCGGCTGGTTTGGCCAGGGGAGCCAAGAGCCCGACCTGATGGGCCTGCTCGACCTCGTCGCGCTGGGCACCGTGGCCGACGTTGCCGCGCTCCACGGCCTGAACCGCGCTTTCGTTGCGCAAGGGCTGAAGGTGCTCGCCCGGCGAGAGCGGATCGGGATGGCAGCCCTGATGGACGCAAGCCGCCTGGCGCGGGCGCCGCAATGCAGCGACCTCGGTTTCGCGCTGGGACCGCGCATCAACGCCGGAGGGCGCATCGGGGAATCCACGCTGGGCGTGCGCCTGCTGACCACCGCCGATCCCGAGGAAGCCCGCACCATCGCCGCTCAGCTGTCGCAGCTCAACGAGGAGCGCCGCGCGATCGAGGCCCAAGTGCAGGAGGCGGCCGAGGCGCAACTTGCGGGCCAGCACAACATGGCGGTGCAGGTCATCGCCGGTCATGGCTGGCACCCGGGCGTGATCGGCATCGTCGCGGGCCGGATCAAGGAGAAGACCGGCAAGCCTGCCGTGGTGATCGCCCTCGACGAACTTAACGGCAAGGGCTCGGGCCGGTCGATCAGCGGGGTCGATCTCGGAGCCGCGATCATCGCCGCGCGCGAGGCGGGGCTGCTGGTGGCAGGCGGCGGGCACGCGATGGCGGCCGGCCTGACGATCGAGCCCGCCCGGCTTGCCGACTTCGCCGGCTTCCTCGACGAGCGCCTTTCCCGCGATGTCGAGCGCGCGCGCGCCGGAGCGGCAATGCTGCTCGACCTCGCGCTGGCCCCCGGCGGGCTCACCCCCGCCCTCGTCGAAACGCTCGAGGCGGGCGGCCCCTACGGCGTCGGCTGGCCCGCACCGCGCGTGGCGGTCGGCCCGGTGCGGATCATCAAGGCCGATATCGTCGGCAAGGATCATGTGCGGATCATCGCCGGCGGCAATGACGGCAAGAGCTTCAAGGCGATCGCCTTCCGCGCTGCCGAGACCGAGATGGGCCAGACCATGCTGCACAGGAACCAGGGCCGCCGCTTTCATCTCGCCGGGCGCGCCAGGATCGACGACTGGGGCAATCGCCCGGCCGCCGAATTGCAGCTCGAGGATGCGGCCTTCGCCGACTGAGACGTGGCTGTGACGTGGCGGTGAAATTTTTGCCGCTTCGCCCGCAAGTCGGGACTTGACCGCCTCCGAACACCCCCCTAAAGGCGCGCTCTCGCAACCGCGACGGCCCCTTCGTCTAGCGGTTAGGACGCGGCCCTTTCACGGCTGAAACACGGGTTCGATTCCCGTAGGGGTCACCACCTTCCGGGGTGTGTTGCAAGAGGGCGGCAGGCTTCGGCCTTGCCGCCCTTTTTCGTTTGCGCCCCATCTTCGCTCGCCGGGCAAGGATTTCCTGCGCGCTTTGTGACAAGCGCGCCTCCTGTCTTTCCTCACCCGATGCTTGGCTGTAAGGGCCGCGATCATGGGGAACAGCCAGAACACTCCGGTCGCCGGCATCCTGCTTGCGGTGGTGACGTTTCTGGCGTTGATACTGCTGGGCACGGATCCCGTCATCGCCATATCGGTGCTGACGGTCTGGGTGGGCTCGCTGATGCTTGCCGCCGGTCGCCCGCCCGAGCCGCCCAAGACCAAAGTCAAGCAGGCGCTTTCGATTGAATCAATCGGCGACCTGATCGAAAACTCATCGATCCCCCTCCTCGTCACCGACCGCAACGCCATCGCCATCGCCAACCGCGCGGCGCGGCAATTGCTGGGGCAGCACGTGATCGGCCAGGACGCCCGCGTCGCGCTGCGCCAGCCCGAGGCGATCACCCTCGTAAACGAGAACCGCCAGGGCGAGGCGATCGTGCGCGGGCTCGTGCGGCGCGGCGACATCTGGCAGATCAACCGGCAGAGCCTCGACGAGCGGCTGGCGATGCTCGAATTCATCAACCAGACCGCCGAGGCCGACATCAGCCGTGCGCACACGGACTTCGTCGCCAATGCCAGCCACGAGCTGCGCACGCCGCTCGCCGCGATCATCGGCTATGTCGAAACGCTCAGGGAAGGCGACGGCGAGATCGACACGCCGGTCGCGCGCAAGTTCCTCGGCATCATCGAGCGCGAGGCGCAGCGGCTCCAGGCACTGGTCAGCGACCTCATGAGCCTCAGCCGGGTCGAGGCCGAGAAGCACGACCTGCCGACCACGCGGATCGATCTTGCCTCTCTCGTCGAGCGTGCCGCGCGCGATGCGGCAGGGCCGCAGCGGCTCGACCGGCTGGCGCTGGCACTTGACGCCGAGCCTGTCGTGCTGGGCGATCTGCCGCAGCTTGAACAGGTGGTCCGCAACCTCGTCGACAACGCACTCAAATATGGCGCGCCCGAGGGAACGGTCAGCGTCGTCCTCGACATGGCGCAGCGCGATTCCGCGCGGATCACGGTCAGTGACGAGGGCGAAGGCATTGCCGCCGACCAGATTCCCCACCTCACCCGCCGTTTCTATCGCACCGATCCGGGGCGCAGCCGCGCCTCGGGCGGGACGGGCCTTGGCCTTGCCATCGTCAAGCACATTGTGGAACGCCATCGCGGCCGGCTCGACATCACCAGCGAAGTCGGCAAGGGGACGCGGGTGGTGGTGCGGCTGCCCGTCGCCAAAAGAGAGCCCGAAGCGGTCCGATCCGCGACGCCTGAAGCGGAGTTGAGGACATTGTCATAAGTTTGTCTTATTTCTTCGACATGCGCGCGCCATGGCATGAAAGCCGGACGGCGCTGTCGAGCCCGGTCGGAACAGCACCGCTCCGATAACAGCCCGTTCGCCTTGCAGGAAACCACAGGTTCACCATGTCGCCGATCACCCTGATCCTCATTGCCATCGGTCTTGGCCTTGTCGGCTGGCTGGCCGGGCGTGCGAAGGCGTGGAGCTTCCAGTCGGGCGAGGCCGGCGTGCGCACGGCCTCGCGGCCGGTCTACCATGCCTGGTATGTCGCACTCTGGGTCGTGATCCCGGTGCTGCTGTTCGTCATCGCCTGGGGCGCGATCGTCCCCAGGCTGGTGCTCCAGACAGTGCTCGCCTCGCCCGCAGCCGAAAGCCTGCCGCTGTTCGGCTTCGAGCGCGATGCCTTCCTCGGCGAAGCCCGCGCCGTGGCGCTCGGCCAGGCGCCCGGTGTCTTCAACGACGAGGCCGAGCCGCTGATCGCGCCCTTCCGCGAGGCCTATGCCCACTACAACACCATCGGCATCATCGTCACCGTGCTGATCGCGCTGGTCGGCGGCGCGCTCGCCTTCCTGCGCCTCAAGCCCCAATTCGGCGCGCGCACCAAGGTCGAGCGCACGGTCATGACGATCCTGCTGCTCGCCTCGCTGGTCGCGATCCTGACCACGCTCGGCATCTTTGCCAGTCTGGTGTTCGAGACTGTGCGCTTCTTCGGCATGGTCTCGCCGCTCGACTTCCTGTTCGGCACCAAGTGGGCACCCGACACGATGGCCAGCCCCGAGGCGGTCGATGCCACCCGCTACGGGGCCGTTCCGCTGTTCTGGGGCACGATCTTCATCGGTGCGATCATCGCCATGATCGTGGCGATCCCGCTCGGTCTGATGAGCGCGATCTATCTCACCCAATATGCCGATCCGCGGGTGCGCACCTGGATCAAGCCGCTGCTCGAGCTGCTCGCGGGCGTGCCCACGGTGGTCTACGGCTATTTCGCTGCCCTCACGCTTGCCCCGATGATCCGCGATGCGGCCGTGGCGATCGGCATCGCCAATGCCTCGACCGAGAGCGCGCTGGCAGCGGGCATCGTCATGGGGGTGATGATCATTCCGTTCGTCTCCTCGATGGCGGACGATTCGATGGCCGCCGTGCCGGCCGCGATGCGCGACGGCAGCCTGGCGATGGGCGCGACCAAGTCCGAGACGATCCGCCGCGTGCTGTTTCCCGCCGCACTTCCCGGCATCGTCGCGGGCATCATGCTCGCGGTCAGCCGCGCCATCGGCGAGACAATGATCGTGGTCATGGCAGCCTCGCCTGCGGCCAATCTCACCGCCAATCCACTTGAGCCCATGTCGACCGTGACGGTCCAGATCGTGAAGCTGCTCACCGGCGAACAGAGCACCGATCACCCGGCCACGCTCAGCGCCTTCGCGCTCGGCTTTGTCCTGTTCATGGTGACGCTGGCGCTCAACTTCATCGCCCTTCGCGTCGTCAGGCGTTTCCGCGAGGCCTACGAATGAGCCAATCCGTCCTTCCTTCCGAAAGCGAAGCGGGCGCCCATCCGCTTGGCCCGACACGCACGCCCGCCTTCGAGGCGCGGCTTGCCCGGCGCTACCGTGCCGAGCGCAATTTCCGCCGCATCGGCCTTGGCGCGGTCGCCTTCTCGGTTGCGGTGCTGGTGTTCCTGCTCGGCAATATGCTGCTCAACGGGATCAGCGGCTTCCAGCGCGCCGAGCTTGAAGTCACGATCGACTTTGCCGCGAGCGGCGTGAAGGGCGATCCGACCTCGCTTGCGGCGCCCAGCGCGGTGCAGACCCTCGAGATGCAGGGCCTGCCCGACATCGTCACCTTCTTTGGCGAACAGCAACTGGGCGCACAGGGCGCGGCGCAGATCTCGGACGAGGCGTGGCGCGATGTCGCTGCTGCGCTCGTTGCCGATCCGGACCTGATCAATGGCAGCAAGACCTTCAACCTCGCCGCCACTTCGGCTCTGGCTGGCGCGATGCAGGGTGAAGGACCGGAAGACCTCAGGGCGCTTGCGACGAGGCTTTCAAACGAAGGCAAGCTCGACCGCAACTGGGACTGGGGCTTCCTTGCCCGTTCCGACGCGACCAGCCCCCAGGCGGTCGGCATCTGGGGCGCGCTCAAGGGCTCGATGCTGACCATGCTGGTGACGCTGGTCTTGGCCTTCCCGATCGGGGTGCTCTCGGCGCTCTATCTGGAGGAATACGCGCCGCGCAACCGCTGGACCGATCTTATCGAGGTCTCGATCAGCAACCTTGCGGCGGTACCCTCGATCATTTTCGGCCTGCTCGGGTTGGCGGTGTTTCTGGCGATCTTCCCCAACCTGCGCTCCGCGCCGCTCATCGGGGGGATGACGCTGGCGCTGATGACCATGCCCGTGATCGTCATTTCCGGCCGCAATGCGATCAAGGCCGTGCCGCCCTCGATCCGTGACGGCGCGCTCGCGATCGGCGCCTCGCCGGTGCAGGTGGTGTTCCACCACGTCCTGCCCCTTGCCCTGCCCGGGATGCTGACCGGCACCATCATCGGGATGGCCCGCGCTCTGGGCGAGACCGCGCCGCTGCTCCTGATTGGGATGCGCGCTTTCGTCGCGACCCCGCCTGAGGGCTTTACCTCCCCTGCCACCGTCCTGCCGATGCAGATCTTCCTGTGGTCGGACGAGATCGATCGCGGCTTTGTCGAGCGCACCAGCGCGGCTATCATCGTGCTGCTGGTATTCTTGCTCGCCATGAACGGCCTTGCCATCTACCTTCGCAACAAGTTCGAGAAACGCTGGTGACTGTAATCCATCCCAACATGGCCGACGAAAACGCGAAGATCCGCGCGCGCGACGTCTGCGTTTTTTACGGCGACAAGAAAGCCATCGACCACGTGTCGATCGACATCTCGCCCAATTACGTCACGGCCTTCATCGGCCCCTCGGGCTGCGGGAAGTCGACCTTCCTTCGATGCTTCAACCGCATGAACGACACGATCGGTGCGGCGAGGGTGACCGGGACGATCGAGCTCGACGGCGAGGACATTCACGGCAGCCGCATGGACGTGGTCCAGCTGCGCGCGCGGGTGGGCATGGTGTTCCAGAAGCCCAACCCCTTCCCCAAGTCGATCTACGAGAACATCGCCTACGGCCCCAAGATCCACGGGCTTGCCGAGAAGAAGGCGGACCTCGATATCATCGTCGAACGCTCGCTGACCCGCGCCGGCCTGTGGGACGAGGTCAAGGACCGGCTCGAGGATTCGGGCACGGCGCTATCGGGCGGCCAGCAGCAGCGCCTGTGCATTGCCCGCGCCATTGCGGTTGACCCCGAGGTCATCCTGATGGACGAACCGGCAAGCGCGCTTGACCCGATCGCGACCGCCAAGATCGAGGAGCTGATCGATGAACTCTCCGGGCGCTATGCCATCGTGATCGTCACCCACTCGATGCAGCAGGCCGCCCGCGTGAGCCAGCGCACTGCCTTCTTCCATCTCGGCAAGATGGTGGAGTATGGTCCGACATCGGAAATCTTCACCAATCCCATCGAGGAGCGGACGAAGGACTATATTACAGGACGTTACGGGTGATGGCTGAGCATACCGTCAAGGCATTCGATGAGGACATCACCCGCCTGCGCGGCCTGATCGCGGAAATGGGCGGGCTGGCCGAGGTGGCCATCGCGGAATCGCTCGACGCGCTCGTGCGCGGTGACGAGACGTTGGCCGAGCAGGTCGTGGCCCGCGACAAGCGCATCGACGCGCTCGAGATGGAGGTCGACAAGCTCGCGGTGCGGATCATCGCCCTGCGCGCGCCCATGGCTGACGACCTGCGCGAAGTGATCGCCGCGCTCAAGATCGCCGGCGTGCTGGAACGCATCGGGGACTATTCCAAGAACATCGCCAAGCGAGTCGGCATGATCGAGGGCCGCGCCCGCTTCGAGCCCTTGACCCTTCTGCCGACAATGGGCGAACTGGCCGGCGAGATGGTCCACGACGTGCTCACCGCCTATGCCGCACGCGACCCCGAGCTGGCACGCGAGGTGATCGCCACCGACGCCAAGGTCGACGGTTTCTACAACTCGATCTTCCGCAATCTTGTCAGTTACATGGTTGAAAATCCTTCGACCATTTCGAGCGCCGCGCAGCTCCTGTTCGTCGCCCGCAACATCGAGCGGATCGGCGACCACGCGACCAATGTTGCCGAGATGGTGCACTTTGCTGCGACCGGCGTCTATCCGCCCGAGGGCGACCGCTGAGACCGGGCGCTGCTGTTGAATTCGGCGCCGGTTTCATCAAATTGTCGCTCAGGTGACACATAGCGTCGGGCACCGCCCGCGCTTGCGGGCTTGAGGAGGCATTGAGCGCATGTCCGCTGCCAAATTGCTGCTGGTCGAAGACGACCCCGCCCTGTCCGAGTTGCTCGAATACCGCTTTCGGAACGAAGGCTATGCCGTGCGCTGCACCGCCGATGGCGACGAGGCGCTGATCCTTGCGGCCGAGGAAGTGCCCGATCTCATCATCCTCGACTGGATGATCGAGGGCACCAGCGGCATCGAGGTGTGCCGCCGGTTGCGCCGCGACAAGGAAACGGCGCATGTCCCCATCATCATGCTCACCGCCCGCGAGGCCGAGGACGACCGCGTGCGCGGCCTCGAGACCGGGGCGGACGACTATCTGACCAAGCCTTTCTCGCCGCGCGAATTGCTGGCTCGCGTCGCGGCAGTGATGCGCCGCATTCGCCCGGTGCTGGCCGGCGAAACGATCGAGGTCGGCGACCTCAAGCTCGATCCGGTCGCGCACCGCGTCCAGCGTCGCGGCCGCGCGCTCCAACTCGGGCCGACCGAATACCGGCTGCTCAAATTCTTCATGGAGAGCCCCGGACGGGTGTTCAGCCGCGGGCAGCTTCTCGATGGTGTTTGGGGCACGGATTCGGATATCGAGCTGCGCACTGTCGATGTGCATATCCGCCGCCTCAGGAAGGCGATCGGCATCGAAGGCGGCAAGGATCCGATCCGTACGGTCCGCTCGGCCGGCTACGCGCTCGAACCGCTCTAGCCGCAGGCAGGGTCCTAGAGGCTTTCCAACCAGTTGATGACCCGGGCGGCCAGTTCGATCCGGCGGTCCGACCAGCTGTGATCGGTGGCGGTGTAGTGGGCGGTGATCCGCTCTCCACCCGCCTTGCGCACCGCATCGATCAGGGCATCGGTCTGCGGTGCGAGGCCATCATCGGAACTGAGCACCAGCAACGGCGTGCCCGCAAGCCCCGATGCCGAGCGCATGAAATCGAACTCCGCACGCCGCGCGACCAGTTCCTCCGCCATCTGTTCGGGAGACGTATCCGACAGGGCTTCGGAATTTTCCGAGGCCATTTGCACGATCCCGTCGCGGTCGAGCCCGCGCATCACGCCCATGTTGGCGGCAGAGATCAAACCCGCCCCGATCAGCCCCCGATCCTCGCTTGCTACGAGCGTCGTCACCCAGCCCCCCATCGAATGGCCGATCATGGCGATCCGCGCAGGGTCGACCCCGAGCCTTGCGGCATTGGCGGGGTCGCGCAGGAAGGCGAGCACCGCCTTGGCGTCCTGCGGGTTCTGAGCGAAGCGGAACGCGCCGGGGCTGCCCCATGCGCCGCGATAATTGAAGGTGATGGCATTCCACCCCGCACGGCGCAGGGTCTGGGCAAGATCGAGATTCTTCTCGTTCCCGGGCCAGCCATGACAGATCACCACCGTCGGATGCGGCCCCTTGCCCGAGGCGAGATAGGCGACGCCGTTGATTTCGACCCCGCCGCTCGGGATGTGAAGAACCTCCATCCGCGCGGGATTGGCCGCGTTGGGCGCGGGGTCGGTGTAGATCGCAGGCGGCAAATCGCTCGGCGGCGCTGCCTGCGCCGGGAACGCCAGCGCGGTGGAACCGGCGGCAATGGCAGCGACGAGCTGGGCGGCTTTGTGCATGGTGATTCTCCCCGTTTGCCCCGGCAGCCTATCGCGCCGCTCAGTGGAAGTCGCGCGATTTGGGCAGGATACGGTGATCGCGCGGGTGCCCTTTGACATTGGGTGAAGGCACCAGCTCGTCGACCAGATCGCGCGGGAACGGGGGCCCGCGCCCCGCAACCGGGCGGTTGACCTCATCGGCGCGGGCGAGCGGCGCGTCGAGCAGGTCTTCCGACAGGGCATGGAGGCGGTGGGTCGCATCGGTCATGTGATGGGCGATGACGTGGATCACCTCGTCATCATATTCGACGCGCCCCCGCACCTCCATCAGCCGCGCGCCCATCACCACCTTGCGCTGCTTCTCCTTCAAGTCGGGCCAGACGACGAGGTTGATGACCCCGGTCTCGTCCTCGAGGGTGATGAAGCACACCCCCTTGGCGCTGCCGGGCCGCTGGCGGATCAGCACCACGCCCGCGACCTGCACCATCGAGCGGAACTTGCGGGCGCGCAGGTCTGCGGCGCGCACGAAGCCGCGGGCCCCCAGATCGGGGCGCAGGAAGGCCATCGGATGCGCCTTCAGGCTGAGGCGCGTGGTCTGGTAATCGGCCACCACCTCCTCGGAGAGCGGCATGGCGGGGAGCCGCAGTTGCGCACGCTCGGCCCCCTCTTCGCGCACCCCGGCGGCGCGGAACAGCGGCAGATCGGGCATCGGCACGAGGCTGCGCGCATCCCACAGCGCCTGCCTGCGCGAGAGGCCCAGCGAGGTGAAGGCATCGGCGCTGGCAAGGCGCTCGATATGCGCAGGGGAAAGCCGCGCACGCTCCCGCAGGTCGGCGACATTCGGGTAAGCCCCGCGCTCCTCACGCTCCGCCACCAGCGCGGCGGCGACATGTTCGGGCAGGCCGTCGATCTGGCGCAGGCCGAGGCGCAGGGCGTAGGGCTCCCCCTCTCCTTCCAGCGTGCAATCCCAGGCCGAGCGGTTCACGTCCGGCGGCAGCACCACCACCCCATGCTCCTGCGCATCGCGCACAATCTGCGCAGGCGCGTAGAAGCCCATGGGCTGCGAATTGAGCAGTGCGGCAGCAAAGGCCGCCGGGTAGTGGCATTTGAGCCAGCTCGAGACATAGACGAGCTGCGCGAAGCTCGCCGCGTGGCTCTCGGGAAAGCCGTATTCGCCGAAGCCCCGGATCTGGTTGAAGCAGCGCTGCGCGAAGTCGCGGTCGTAGCCGCGCGCGACCATGCGCTCGACCATCATGTCCTGAAGCTCGTCGACCATGCCCCGGCTGCGGAAGGTCGCCATCGCCTTTCTCAGGCGGTTGGCTTCGAGGCTGGAGAACTTCGCGGCATCGAGCGCAATCTTCATCGCCTGTTCCTGAAAGATCGGCACACCCAGCGTGCGCCCGAGGATGCTGGTGAGCTCGTCGGGCGGGCCGTGCTCGGGCGCGGGCGCGGGGATCTGGACGGCTTCCGCCCCTCGCCTGCGCTTCAAGTAGGGGTGCACCATGTCGCCCTGGATCGGTCCGGGCCGCACGATCGCGACCTGGATGACGAGATCGTAGAACTCGCGCGGGCGCAGGCGGGGGAGCATGTTCATCTGCGCGCGGCTCTCGACCTGGAAGACGCCGAGCGAATCCCCCTTCCTCAGCATCGCATAGGTCTCCGGGTCTTCGCGCGGGACCGTGGCGAGGGTGAGCTCCCGGCCATGATGCGCGCCGAGGAGGTCGAGGCACTTGCGGATGCAGGTCAGCATCCCCAGCGCCAGCACATCGACCTTGAGGATGCCGAGCGCGTCGATGTCGTCCTTGTCCCACTCGATGAAGGAGCGATCGGGCATGGCGCCGTTGCCGACCGGCACGGTCTCGGTCAGCGGGCTCTGGGTGAGGATGAAACCGCCGACGTGCTGACCCAGATGGCGCGGCATTCCAATCATCTGCTCGGTGAGCTTGAGGACGCGCCTCAAGTGCGGGTCGGTCACGTCCATACCGGCTTCGGCGGCGTGCTTCTCGCTGATCTCGCGCCCCCACCCGCCCCACACGGTCCGCGCGAGCGCCGAGGTCACGTCCTCGGAGAGGCCCATCGCCCTGCCCACCTCGCGGATCGCCATGCGCGGGCGGTAGTGGATCACGGTGGCGCACAGCCCCGCGCGGTGGCGGCCGTATTTCTTGTAGATGTACTGGATCACCTCCTCGCGCCGCTCGTGCTCGAAATCGACGTCGATATCGGGGGGCTCCTTGCGCTCCTCGGAGATGAAGCGGTCGAAGAGGAGCTGGTGCTTGGCCGGATCGACCGAGGTGATGCCGAGCACATAGCACACCGCCGAATTGGCAGCGCTCCCCCGCCCCTGGCACAGGATCGGCGGCTCCTGGCTGCGGGCGAAATCGACGATGTCCTTGATGGTGAGGAAATAGCGGGCGAGATCGAGCCTGGCGATCAGGGCCAGCTCGCGCTCCAGCGTGGCGCGGACACTCTCGGGCACGCCCGCCGGGTAGCGCCGCCCTGCCCCTTTCCAGACCTCGCTTTCGAGGAAGGCCTGCGGGGACTGCCCGCCGGGATAGATCTCCTCCGGGTATTCGTAGCGCAGCTCGTCGAGGCTGAAGCGGCAGGCGTCCGCCACCGCGCGCGCGGCGGCGATGGCGTGGGGCCAGCGGGCGAAGAGGCGCTGCATTTCGGCCGGGCTCTTGAGGTGCCGCTCGGCATTGGGGTGGAGCAGGTGCCCGGCCCCCGCCACGGTGGTCTTGTGCCGGATCGCGGTCATCACGTCCTGAAGCGCGCGGCGTTCGGGGGCGTGGTAGTGGACGTCGTTGGTGGCGAGGAGGCCGAGGCCGTGGGCGCGGGCGAGCGCGTCCAACCGCTCGATCCGCGCGATGTCGTCGCCGCGATAGAGGTAGGCGGCGGCGATGTGGCGCAGGGTCGGAAGCTGCTCGGCGATGTGCGGGAGGAGGTCGGGGAAAGGGGCGGTGCGCTCCATTCTGTCGTCACCCTGAACTTGTTTGTGCAAGCACAGCTTCGCTTCCAGGGTCCATTCCTCCTCAGCCACCATTGCCTCGGGAGGAGAGATGGATGCTGAAACAAGTTCAGCATGACGAGCTTGGCTCATACTCTTTCTACGGAACGGAACGACGTTGCTCGGCACCTGAATCGTGAACACCGCTTCCAGATCGTCGGGCGGCAGCAGGATCAGCTGCACGCCTTCCGAATGGGCGGCGAGCATGGCAAGGTCGATCTCACACACGCCCTTGTCCTGCCACCCGCCCGAGAGCGTCTGCATCCGCCCGGCGCTGATCAACCGGCACAGGCGCCCATAGGCGGCGCGGTCCTCGGGGTAGGCGAGGAAGGCGAGGCCACAGGTCGTCTCGATCCGGCAGCCGATCACGGGCCGCATCTTCAGCGTCTTCGCCTCGGTATGGATGCGCACCACCCCGGCAAGCGAATTGACATCGGCAATCCCCAGCGCGTCATAGCCCTGCGCATGGGCGGCCAGCACCAGATCGACCGCATCCGAGGCCCCGCGCAGGAAGCTGAAGCAGCTCGCAAGGCCGAGCTCCACGAAAGGCGCACGCTCGGGCGGCGCGATGTCGGCCGGGTCGATGGCGAGCCTGCGCTTGTCGGGAGTGAGCGGGGCGTCGGGCATGCCTAGCCCGCCAGTTCGCCAAGCCGCTCGCGCACGGCCGCAAGATCGGCCGCGAAGAGGCGCGCCTGTTCCTCGCGCGCTTCGCCATCGAGGCGCAGCAGGTAGGAGGGATGCGCGGTGACCCACAGCTCGGTGCCGTCATCGAGCCGCATCGGTGTACCGCGCGCCCTGGTGATGCTCACTGTCTTGCCCAGCAATCCGCGCGCCGCACTCGCCCCCAGCGCCAGCACGAGGCGGGGCTTCACGATCGCGCGCTCGGCCTCGAGCCACCAGCGACAGGTGTCGATCTCCTTGGCGCCGGGCGACTGGTGGAGGCGGTGCTTGCCTTTCCAAGTGAACTTGAAGTGCTTGACCGCATTGGTGACATAGGCCTGGCGGCGGTCGATCCCGGCGGCTTGGAGATAGTCGTCCAGAAGCTCTCCCGCCGGACCCACAAAGGGCCGCCCCGTATGGTCCTCCTGATCCCCCGGCTGCTCGCCGATGATCATCAGGGGTGCCGCGAGAGGCCCCTCGCCCATCACGGCGCGGTTGTCCAATTCACCGATCGGACACATCCGACAGGCGTGGATCGCCGTGCCGATGCCCTCCAGCGTGGCGGGCCGCTCGCCCCTATCGCGGCTGCCCGATGCCACCATCCGCGCCTCCCGCGCTTGCGCCCCGGCGATGAGCTGCGGGATGAGCGCGGCCTCGGGCAGGTTCTTCCAGTACTTCTTCGGCATCTCCGACAGCATCGCGCCGATCTTCAGCCGCGCCGGATTGAATATTGAGGCGTAGTAGGCGCGCCACAGGTCTTCCACCGGATCACCCGAAGGCGCGTCGGAGCGCCGCGCGGGCGGGCCTTCGCGCATCGTCTCGCCGTCCCAGTGGATGCTGCCGCGCGGGGTGAGGATCGACCAGCGCATATTGGCGAAGCGGCGCATGAAGAAGCCCGCTTCGGCGCGCAGGATATGGTGATCGGGCTCGAACCAGGCGACGAAGTGCGGCATGCCGCCTTCCTCCTCAACCTCGCGGAAGCGGACGAAGGCGTGCATCTTGTGCGCGTCGCGCCGCACCGATTTGGCGAGTTCTTCCAGGCGGCGGACCTCGATGTCGGCCTTGTCCTCCATCAGGCGGGGATAGCGCTGCAATCGCCACAGCACGCGGTAAAGCAGCCCAAAGCGCGCGGGATCGGAGTGCAGCGCCGCGCTGCGCGCGACCGCGAGAAAGCGCTGGCTGGCACGCACCGGCGGCGCCTCGGCGGGCGGCACCGGCAGGCGGCGTTCCGAGCGCGCCGGACTGTCACCGAACAGATCGCCGGTCGCCCCCGGCTCGACCCATGCCACCCGGTCGGGGGGCACGTCGCATTGCACCAGGCCACGTGCCCGCTCGCGCCAGAAGGCAAAGTCATCGGGCGCGGGCAGATGGACGGCGTAATGCGAGGCGACGGCAACGTTCTGCATCGCGGTCACCTTCCTCCCCTCCCGCTTGCGGGAGGGGTCGGGGGTGGGTGCGCGAAGTGCTGGGCCGACAGGCCCACCCCGCTGCGACTAGCGAGCAAGCTCGCAAGTCTCGCTGCCACTCCCGCGAGCGGGAGGGGAGAAGAAGCCCCGCGCCGCATCAGAACAGCTCCAGCTGTTCGGCCTTGGGGGCCACCAGCCTCTTGAGGTCGGCGCGATCGGTGAGCAGTGTCGGTCGCCAATCAACGGTGCAGATGAAGGGACGCACCTTGGCAAGCGAGGCGGTGAGCCGCGCCACATCGTCAAGGCGCAGGTTCCGGTGCCGCCGCACGGCAAGGATCCGCCCCACCGCCTTGGTCCCCAGCCCCGGCACGCGCAGCAGCAGCTCCCTGGCCGCGCGGTTGACGTCGACCGGGAAGCTCTCGCGGAACTTGAGCGCCCAGGCGAGCTTGGGGTCGATGTCGAGCGGCAGATTGCCGTCCGTCCCCGCCGCGTCCGCCACCTCCTCGGGGGCAAAGCCGTAGAAGCGCATCAGCCAGTCGGATTGGTAGAGCCGGTGTTCGCGCAGCAAGGGCGGGCGCTTCAGCGGCAGCACGGCGGAGGCATCGGGGATCGGCGAGAAGGCGCTGTAATAGACGCGCCTCAGGCCGAAGCTCTCATAAAGCCGGCTCGCCTTGCCGATGATCGCCGCGTCATTGGCATCATCCGCGCCGACGATCATCTGGGTCGACTGGCCCGCCGGCGCGAAGCGGGGCGCATGGCGGAAACGCTTGCGCTCGTCCCTGGCGGTGAGGATGCGCTCCTTGGTGCGCCCCATCGCGCCTTCGATCTGGGCCGCGTTCTTGTCGGGGGCGAGGCGGTTCAGCCCGCTGGTGGTGGGCAGTTCGACATTGATCGACACGCGGTCGGCATAGAGCCCGGCCTCATGGATGATCTCGGCATCGGCCTCGGGAATGGTCTTGAGGTGGATATAGCCCCGGAAGTCATGCTCTTCGCGCAATATCCGCGCCACCTCGACGAGCTGCTCCATCGTGTGATTGGCGTTCTTGACGATGCCGGAGGAGAGGAACAGCCCCTCGATATAGTTGCGCCGGTAGAAATCGAGCGTGAGGTCGACCACCTCCTGCGGGGTGAAGCGCGCGCGCGGGACGTTCGAGCTCTTGCGGTTGATGCAGTAGTGGCAATCGAAGATGCAGTGGTTGGTCAGCAGGATCTTGAGCAGCGAGATGCAGCGCCCGTCCGGCGCATAGGCGTGGCAGATGCCCATGCCCTCGGTCGAGCCGATCCCTTTGCCGCCGAGCGAGTTCTTCTTCGCCGTGCCGGAGGAGGCGCAGGAGGCATCGTACTTCGCCGCGTCGGCAAGAATTTCGAGGCGTTGGCGGAGCGTGGGTTGCGACAGGGTGTGCGGCATGAGAACCTTGGGAAACAGCTTTCCTGTTCCTTATATGTTCTCATGTCGGCATAGCCTAATGCAAAGCTTGCAAGCTGCGCCCAGATGAGCCGGGTCAGCGGCGGGGTTCGGCAGCGGACGAGCTGCACAGGAAGTCGAGCATCGCCGGGTGCAGCTGACCCTCGAAAGCAATGCCCGCAATGTCGTCGTTGACCCACGCGACCGTGCCGAAGGGCGTGTTGATGCCATTGATCTTCATCGTCACCCGGTCGCCCAGCGCGGCAAAGCCGCAGCTACCGCGGATCTTGCACCCGCCTTCGGAGATATCGAGCAGTTCCACGAAGACCATGCGCGAACGGACATGGCTCTTGACCGTGACGCTCATCGGCCGGCGTTCGGAAGATCGCGGAATCCTGAACTGCATGGGGTGATTCTCGCACCATTTGCTAAAAATAGGTTTAGCGCCCCACCAGAATTACGTCAGGCGCAGAGGCCCTGCAGGAACCATCCGGGCACACCCCCGCGCCCGTCACCGGCCAACCCCAGACGGTAGATCCAGTAGCGCGCCCCGCACGCATCCTCGATGCGGTAGTAGTCGCGCAGGCGCGCGGTGGAGCGTTCGCGCCACCATTCGGGCGCGATCCGCTCCGGCCCCTCGGCACGCACCACCTCGCGCACTGTCCCGCGCCAGCGGAAGCGCTGGGGGAGCCCATCGGGCGAGGCATAGAGCACCGCGATCGGCTCCGGGCGGTCGAGCAGCTTCAAGGGGCGGGCATGGAAGGCGAGCGTGCCTTGCCGGGCCGGCGGGGGTTCGAGCGGCGGCTGCCAGGCTTGCGCGCGCTCGGGCAGGTGGCTGGCGTGCGGCACCGGGCGGGTAACGGCCCGCGGCCCGAGACGCACCGTCAGCCGGTCGATGCAGGCGGCGAGCGCGGTGCCATGCTCCTCTGCCGCCGCATCGAGATCGGCCTGCCCGAGAGGGAGCGGCTCGCTCCAGCTGGCGCGCAGTTGCACGGTCTCGATCCCGAAGCCCGCCTCGACATCATCGAGCCGCCTGCCGAAGAGCCGGGTGATGTGCGCCGCCTCGCGGGTCGCGGCGGCAAGCGCGACGCGGCGCATCAACACCTCGCCATCGACCCGCCACAGTGCGAGTTCGAGCCGCCGCGCGCCCTCCCCCCGCGCCTCGAGCGCGCGAACCATGGCGGCGGCGAGGTCCTCCACCACCTGGTCGAGCGGCGCGCGGTGGCGCAGCGGCTCGGCGAGGCGGCGCTGGACCAGCGGCATGGGGCGGGCGATCACGGGCAGCAGCGGCTCGGGCACTTTCCCGAGCAGCTGGTCGAGGCGCAGCAGCGGATTGGCGGCGGGCGAGGAGCGGCCCCGGAACCGGCGGCGCAGCGCATCGCGCGCGGCGGCCTCGCAGCCCGCGTCCTCCTCCCCCGCCCCGCTCACCCCCGCCATCTCGCCAAGGCGCTTGATCCCGAGGCGGCGCAGCACGGTGAGCACATCGTCATCGAGGCGCAGCGCGGCGACCGGGAGGTCCGCGAGCAGGCGCAGCGGATCGTCACCCGGCGCAAGGATCGCGCCGCCGGGCCCGTAATGCGCCAGCGCCCAGGCGGCCCCGGCGGTAGGCGCGAGCGCCGCTCGGGCGGTGAGGCCCCGCGCGGCGAAGGCCCGCACGACATCGGCGAGCAGCGCCTCCTCCCCGCCCAGCAGGTGCGCCGCGCCGGTGATGTCGACGATCAGGCCGTCGGGCGGATCGAGGGCACTCCACGGCGCCCAGCGCTGCGCCCACAGGGCGAGCTTCTCGAGCGCGGCGAGATCGCCTGCCGGGTCGGCGGGGACGGCGACAAGCCCGGGGCACAGCGCCCGCGCATCGGCGAGCAGCATCCCCGCCCGCGCCCCCGCCACATGGCCGGCATCATTGGCGGCGGTGATGCGGGGGCCGTGGGCGGTCTCGAGGATCAGCGCGGTGGGCGCGCTGTCCGCCTCAGGCGTGGATGCGCGCCGCCAGCGATCGACCGACAGTCGGGCGAGCCACACCGACAGGATCCGGCGTGGTAATGGCAGGGGCGTGGGTGGGGGCGAGAACGAGTCCTGCCTTGTCATCGCACAATATCCATTCGCCCGGCGCGTGGGCCCGCGCGCGGAACAGTTCGGCATGCCAGGCGGCCCGGCCCGGAGCGGCGGCGTTCCAGCGGGGAGGCGGCGACGGCGCGGCGCGCACCCGCCAGCGCATCCGGGCCGAGGAAAGCCCGGCTTGCGCATCGAGCCGCACCAGCCACAACCGCACCCCGTGCCGTTCCGCCGCAAGGCTCAACCGGCGCGAGGCGGTGAAGGAGAGCGCGCGGGGGTTGCCGGCGATCTCGCCGATCACGCAGGCGAGATCGCGGCAGCGCACGCCCTCCTCGAGCGCGAAGAGCGCGTCTTCGGGCGTGGCGGCGGCGACGTGGATCAGGCGGTGGCGCAGGTCCGGCGGCAGGCCGCCAAGGCAGGGACGCCCGCCGAGCCGGATCGCGGCGCGGTCCTGCACCCACAGCACCTGGCGCAGATCGTCACTCTCCCCCGCCGCCTTGAGCGCATCGCGCGCCAGCGCCAGCGCCAGCCCCGCCCCGCTCGCCTCGGCGGCGGGGGCGAAGATTTCGGAGTGGAACGGCTGCGCGGGCAGGCCCGGCCGCCAGCGCGGTTCGGGCAAGGCGCGGGCAAGCACGTGCGCGGGCGAGGGTCTGAAGGACGTGGAGGGCATGGAGGAACGACTCATTTGTTCGCATTATGTTCCAAGATACTCACGCTGGCAAATGCAAAGGGCGCGGGAAGCGATACCGCCTCCCGCGCCCCTCGACGCGCGCATTCCGGCAAGGGTCAGTCGACCACAGGACCCGGCAGCTCGCCCATGTCCGGCCCTTCGTCCTGATCCCGTCCGGTCTGGAGGTTGGAGAAGTGGATGCCGTAGAAGAAATAGATCACCAACCCCACAGCGAGGTAGATGAGAAAATACTTCAACACGTGCCACGGAACGGTGGTGATCAGATAGCCGCACGACAGGATCCCGAGGATCGGCAGCACCGGATAGAACGGCACCTTGAACCCGCGCGGCAGATCGGGCGCGGCGCGGCGCAGGTAGATCACCGAAAGGCACACGATGGCAAAGGCCGCCAACGTGCCGACCGAGGTCGCATCGCCCAAGAGGTTGATGTCGAGGAACCCGGCCGCAAAGGCGGTGATCAGCCCCACCAGCAGCGTGTTGATCCACGGCGTCTGGTACTTCGGATGCACCTTTGAGAACACGTGCGGCAGCAAGCCATCACGCGCCATGGTGTAGAAGATGCGAGTCTGGCCGTACATCAGCACCAGCACCACCGATGTGAGACCGATGATCGCGCCGATCTTGATGATCTTGGCAAGCCAGCCCCACTGCGGGCCGAAAGCATCGACCACCACCGCCACCGGATCGGGGACGTTCAAGGTGTTGTAAGGCACCAGCAGGGTCATGATCGCGGCGACCAGCATGTAGATCACGGTGCACACCACAAGGCTGCCGATGATGCCGAAGGGCATGTCCC
>JACCDK010360953.1_pt1 | contig 28087 bp, 23 predicted proteins | sample 7445871 | NCBI WGS metagenome assembly JACCDK01 (sample SAMN15323436, study PRJNA562643) | freshwater metagenome | isolation source: river surface water | place: USA:Blue River Watershed | collected 2017-08-15 | reverse complement strand
TCCAGCTTCCATCAAAAAATAGTAACTTTACCACATGATTTTAGTTACAGGCGCAACAGGTTTGGTAGGCTCTCACTTACTCGTAGCACTTCTTCAAGAAAATGAGGAAGTGAAAGCATTATACCGTTCGGACGCCCAAATAGACAAAACAAAAAAAGTTTTTGCACATAAAAACCAATTGGCATTGTTTACTAACATCCAGTGGGTAAAAGGTGACATTACTGATATTCCCTCGCTTGAAATCGCCTTTGAAAAGGTTACGGAGGTATACCATTGTGCCGCGGTCGTTTCATTTGACCCTAGAGAAGAAGAAATAATTAGAAAAGTCAATATTGAAGGAACCGCAAATGTTGTAAATTGTTGCCTCGATTTTAAGATCAAAAAATTATGCCATGTGAGTTCGATTGCCGCTCTTGGTGACATCAAAGCGCATGAAACATCAATAACCGAAGCAACCGAGTGGAACTTTGAAAAACAACACAGTGATTATGCCATCACTAAATATGGCGCCGAAATGGAGGTATGGCGTGGATTTCAAGAAGGCTTAGAGGTTGTAATTGTTAATCCTGGTGTAATATTTGGATACGGCTTTTCAAATTTAGGGAGTGATCTTTTTGTACAATGGGTAAAAAAGGGCATTCCATTTTACACGGAAGGCACTATTGGAATTGTTGGCGTACACGATGTGGTTACTTCGATGATCACACTTATGAAAAGTGAAATTTCTGGTGAACGTTTTATCGTTGTGGGAGAAAATTGTAGTTATAAAGAACTCTTTGATTGCTTGGCCCACTTATTGCAAACCAAAAGTCCATTTATTAAGGCCTCAAAAACAACTACAGCCTTTGTATGGCGATTCGATTGGTTGTGGGCTACTCTAACAAATAGTAAACGAAGATTAACGAAAGCGACAGCAGCTTCTTCTCATGCAACTGCCCGTTATGCTACTGAAAAAATTCAAACAGCACTTGGAATTACTTTTGCTCCAAAAGAGACTTTTTTGCGCGAGGTTTTTTAACAGGATCTTTCGTTTGAGGCAATAATTCTGTTTCCTTTTTTAGTTCGTCGAGTCGGTTTAACACTTCTTGGTGCATTTTTTTGTATTGAACAATATCTGCAGCGTAATACCGCTGATTTTGATAGTACGTTAAACTATCAATTGCATATTTTTTATAAATAAAGGTATTGATGTTGATGTTGTTTTGTACTAATTTAGTCGACATAATACCATCTGCAGCTTGTAAAACAGCAAGATCAAACAAAATAGCTGTCATCTCCTCTTTATCCAATAAATGATCGGGTTTGGCCACTGGATTAGTGGAACAGGAAAACAAACAAATTGTACAAAAAAATAAAATTACCTTTTTCATTTAGAGTGCTCTATCAAATAATAATCGTTGGCCTGCTTTTTCTTCTTTTACTTTTCCATTTGCATAGACTAATTTTCCATTCACAAAAGTATGTGTTACTCTTGACTTAAAACTATATCCTTCAAATGGAGACCAGCCACATTTGTATAAAATATTTTCTTTTTTCACATTCCAAGGTAAATAAGCATTTACGATGGCTAAATCAGCATAATATCCTACTTTGATAAAACCACGTTTTTCAATTTTAAATATTTTAGCCGGATTGTGACAAAATTTCTCCACAATTTTTTCTACCGATATTTTGCCTTGATGATGTGCCTCAAAAAGGGCTACTAAAGCGTGTTGTACTAATGGTCCGCCAGACGGACAAGTAGTATACGAATTTGATTTTTCTTCTAAGGTATGTGGCGCATGGTCGGTAGCAATAACATCTAGGCGATCATCTAGTAAGGCTTTCCAAAGGGCATCTTTATCTTGTTGCGATTTAACGGCGGGATTCCATTTGATTAACGACCCTTTCTTTTCATAATCGGCATCTGTAAACCACAAATGGTGGATACAAACTTCTGCCGTAATTTGCTTTTTCTCCAACGGAATTTTATTGGTAAATAAATCCAACTCTTTTGCGGTAGAAATATGAAAAACATGTAAACGGGCTCCTGTTTTTTTGGCCAAAGCAATAACGCGTTGTGTAGAGACATAACATGCTTCAACGCTTCTAATTTCTGGATGTTTACTTACTGGAATTTCATCTCCATATTCTTCTTTATATTTGGCTAAATTATTTTTTACAATTTGCTCGTCTTCACTGTGAACGGCAATCAATAATTTTGTGTTTGAAAATATTTTTTCCAAAGAAGCGGAACTATCCACAAGCATATCTCCTGTTGATGATCCCAAAAACAGCTTTAAACCTGCTACATTCCTTGGGTTTGTCTTCAAAATTTCCTCAAGGTTATCATTCGTTCCGCCCATCATAAAGGAATAATTGGCGTGCGAACTAGCAGCAGCAATTTGGTACTTTTGTTCTAATAATTCTTGTGTTACTGCATTTGGAACCGTATTTGGCTGTTCGATAAATGACGTAATTCCACCTGCAATAGCCGCTTTACTTTCGGTTTCAATGGTGCCTTTATGAGTGAGTCCGGGTTCTCTAAAATGTACCTGATCATCAATAGCACCGGGAATAACGTAACTTCCTTCGGCATCGATGATGACACATTTAGAGGATTTAGGGCTAATTTTTTCGGCAATCTCTGTAATCCATTCATTTTCAATTAAAATATCCCCTTCAAAAACGACACCTTCATTTACAATTTTAGCATTTCTAATTAAATATGTACTCATTATAGTCTATTAAATATTTTTCGTAATCGTAACATTATCACTCCCACAACCGCTTCACGGATAATTCCTCCACTCATTTTCGATTGTCCTTTAGTCCTATCGGTAAAGATAATTGGGACTTCTTGAATCACAAATTGGTGGACAAAAGCCCGGTATTTCATTTCAATCTGAAATGCATACCCCACAAATTTAATGCGATCCAAGTTTATTTTTTCTAATACATTTCTTTTATAACATTTGAAACCTGCTGTAGCATCTGCAATTTTCATTCCCGTAATCAGGCGCACATATACCGACGCAAAATAAGACAATAAAACGCGACTCAATGGCCAATTGACTACATTTACCCCATTGGAATAGCGCGACCCTATGGCAACATCAGCACCGTTTTCACAAGCTGCCAATAATTTTTCTAGATCGGCCGGATTGTGAGAAAAATCGGCATCCATTTCAAAAATAAAGTCATAGTCTTTGCATAATGCCCACTTGAATCCGTGAACGTAAGCCGTTCCTAAACCCGATTTTTTAGTGCGGACTTCCAAAAACAAATTATCAGTATTTAGAACTTGTAGGTCCCTAACTTTTTGAGCCGTCCCATCAGGCGAATTATCATCTACAATTAAAACATGAAAAGCAGTCGGCAATGCTAAAACAGCATTAATAATTGCTTCTATATTTTCAATTTCGTTGTAAGTAGGTATGATGACAATACTTCTAGCCATTTCAAGTATACTATTTTCGTGCAAAAATAAGCTATTTTGAGTGGATATTTCTTAATAATTTTATAATAATCATATTGACACAATTTTTTGTAATTTTGTGCCATATGAATGCAATTGAATTACACGAACGAATTACTGAAAGCAAAGATTGGGCTACCCTATTGTTTGTAATCTGTTTGGGCATAATTACCGTAAACAAATCGATTTCTTGGGTGCGATTTTCAGAGTTCATCCGACTGGCCTATTCCGACAAATACAACAAAATTTATCGTGATAGCAGTAACTTGTTAGATGGATTTACGGTTTCCATGTTTTTTTTGCAGTTGATTTCGTTTTCGTTTTTTATTTTATTGGCGCTGCAACAATTTGAGGCCAAGGAAAACAATTCTTTCATTCTTTACATTCAGGTTTTTACATTTTTGTGTGTTTTTATTTTATCAAAATTATTAATCGATAAAATTATTGCTACTGCCTTTAAAATTGAAGAGTTTGCTGAACAATTTAACTTGTTAAAAGTAAACTACAGAACCTACTTGAGTATGCTATTACTCCCTATTAATATCATTTTGTTCTATAACCCCATTTCATCCAATAGCTTTTTTTGGTCGTTGATAGTATTGCTTTTTAGTCTAAATGTGGTAACATATATTGTGGCACTGAAATTATATCAAAATTTACTTTTGCGTAAAATATTTTATTTTATTTTGTATCTTTGCACCCTTGAAATAGCTCCTTACTATTTCATTTATAATTGGTTTACAAAAAATTAGAGAGAAATTATGTCAAATTTGAAAGTGAAAACAATTTTAGTTTCTCAACCAGAGCCTAAAGTAGAAAATTCTCCATATTTTGAGCTGCAGAATAAACTTAAAGTGAAAGTTGATTTTAGACCCTTCATACATGTAGAGGGTGTTTCTGCAAAAGAAGTAAGAGCTCAGAAAATCGATTTAAACAACTTTACTGCTATTATTTTAACCAGTAGAAATTCGGTAGACCACTTTTTTAGAGTGGCCGAAGAAATGCGTTATAAAGTACCTGAAGATTTAAAATATTTTTGTCAGTCGGAGGCCGTTGCTTTTTACTTGCAACGTTATGTTGTATATCGCAAAAGAAAAATATATGTAGGTCAAAAAGATTTTGCTGATTTATCGCCTCTTATTAAAAAATATAAAGACGAGAAATTCTTATTGCCTTCATCGGATCAACTGAATGCCGATGTACCGCCAACTCTTGATGCGTTGAAAGTAGATTGGACTAAAGGAACTTTTTACAAAACAGTAATGAGTGATTTGTCTGACTTGAAAGATGTGTACTATGATGTATTAGCCTTTTTCAGCCCTACAGGTATTAAATCTTTGTTTAAAAACTTTCCAGATTTTAAACAAAACAATACACGCATCGCTGTTTTTGGAAGTACCACTCAAAAAGAAGCTTTGGAGCATGGCTTACGCATCGACATTATGGCACCTAGCCCAGGAACGCCCTCTATGACAGGTGCGCTTGAAAAGTATGTCGCCGAAGTAAACAAAGGAAAATAACAACTCATACATAGAAACAAAAAGTCCCGAAAATTTCGGGACTTTTTTTGTGAATTAATAGTTTTGATTACCTTAACTGTGGCCCTGCGGCAACAAGGTTCTTACCTTCTTCATTATCGGTATATTGTACGAAATTCTTAATAAATCTGTCGGCTAAATCTGTCGCTTTTGTTTCCCATTCAGCGGCATCGTTATAAGTATCTCTTGGATCCAAGATAGCGGGGTTTACATCGTGCAATTGTGTGGGGATTTCAAAGTTGAACACTGGAACCATTTGAGTAGTTGCTTTTTCTATTGAACCATCCAAAATTGCATCAATTATGGCTCGGGTATCTTTTATTGAAATACGCTTCCCTGTTCCGTTCCAACCAGTATTAACCATATAAGCAGTAGCCTGGTGTTTCTCCATTTTTTTCACCAATTCTTGCCCGTATTTTGTAGGATGTAAAGATAAAAATGCTTTACCGAAACAAGCAGAAAAAGTTGGCTCAGGCTGGGTTACTCCTCTTTCAGTACCCGCTAATTTAGCCGTAAATCCTGATAAAAAATAATATTTTGTTTGTTCGGGTGTCAACTTAGAAACCGGCGGCATAACACCAAATGCATCTGCCGTTAAAAAAATAACTTTGGTCGCATGTCCCGCTTTTGAAACTGGCCGAACGATATTATCAATATGATAAATAGGATAAGATACCCTTGTGTTTTGGGTAACGGAACCGTCTTTAAAGTCGATTTTTCCTGTGGCATCTAAAGTAACATTTTCCAAAAGCGCATCTTTTTTAATGGCCCCATAGATATCTGGCTCATTTTCGGCACTTAAATCAATGGTTTTGGCATAACAACCGCCTTCAAAATTAAATACCCCAGAATCGTCCCAACCGTGCTCATCATCTCCTATTAATTCGCGTTTTGGATCGGTAGATAAGGTTGTTTTACCCGTGCCCGATAAGCCAAAAAATACCGCTACATCACCGGCTGCACCTTTATTAGCCGAACAATGCATAGAGGCTATTCCTTTCAAAGGCAAATAATAGTTCATCATCGAAAACAAACCTTTTTTCATTTCACCTCCATACCAAGTACCGCCAATTAATTGAATTTTCTCGGTTAAGTTAAACGCTACATACACTTCCGAATTCAATCCGTGTGCCGCAAAGTCTTTAAAACTTGTTTTTGAACCATTCATGACCACAAAATCGGGTTCACCAAAATTATCTAATTCGGCGGCTGTAGGACGAATAAACATATTTTTTACAAAATGGGCTTGCCACGCCACCTCCATGATGAAACGCACTTTCAAACGGGTGTCTTCGTTTGCACCACAAAAAGCATCTACAACATATAATTTTTTCCCCGAAAGTTGCTGAACCGTATTTTCTTTTAACGCATTCCACGTAGTTTGTGAAATGGGCTTGTTGTCGTTGGCTGCTTTATCAGAATGCCACCAAACCGTATTTTCTGTAACACTATCTTTAACGATATATTTATCTTTAGGGGAGCGTCCTGTAAATTCTCCCGTCATTACATTAACGGCTCCAAGCTCTGATAATTGCCCTCTTTCATAGCCCTCAAGCGACTCGTTTAATTCTGCATTATATAATACATCATACGAAGGATTGTAGATTATTTCTGCTGCATTTACAATTCCATATTTTTCTAACGCAATCGATTTCGTAATTTGGGCATTCGTATCCATAAATTGTTTGTTAAGTTGTGTTTTTAAATAAAGTGCAAAATTATAAATTAAATTTTAGATAGCATTTAAATTGTTGGTTTTTTACATAAAATCGAGTAAAACAAGTAGCCCCAAGCCGAAATCAACAACACGCCACCGATCGGAGTAACCGGTCCTAGAAATTTTGTTTTCAAATGGGTAAGTTCATTTGTAGCCAATAAATAAATAGATCCTGAAAAAAAGAATACACCCGAAAGTGTCAACCAAAAAATGACAGAACGCTCTTTTTCATTGAGCATTGAAAATACCCCAATAAATAATAAAAACAACGCATGATACATTTGATAGCGAACGCCTATCTCAAAAGATTGCAACTGGGTTTCCGTCAGCACTTTTTTTAAAGCATGGGCTCCAAAAGCCCCTAAGATGATGGCTGTAAATCCTAAAACAGCGGCCGTCAAAAGAATTTTTTTATCCATTTGTTTCCTATTTCCTACAAAGGTACTAAAAGTTTTAGCCTTATAGGAAGATATAAATCAGAAAAAACTTTTATAAATATAACAATTTACTATCTTCGTGTTATATTTTTATTTTTCGTAGCAGATGAAAAACATATTAGTTATTGGTGCTGGACGTTCCGCATCATCCCTTATACAATACTTATTACACCATTCGGAAAAAGAACAATTGCACATTACAATAGGCGATTTATCTCTTGAGTTGGCTCAACAAAAAACAAAAAATCATAAAAATGCAACGGCTATAGCTTTTGATGTTTTTAATGAAGACGACCGAAAAAAAGAGATTGAAAAGGCTACAGTTGTGATTTCAATGCTACCCGCACATTTGCATATTGAAGTGGCAAAAGATTGCATTACGTATAAAAAACATATGGTCACAGCATCATACATCAGTCAGGCCATGCAGGAATTAGATGAAGCTGCAAAAGCGAACGGTTTGATTTTTATGAATGAAGTAGGGTTGGATCCTGGAATTGATCACATGAGTGCGATGAAGGTACTGGATGAAATTCGGGACCAAGGTGGAAATATTATTTTGTTTGAGTCCTTTTGTGGTGGTTTAGTAGCTCCTGAAAGTGATACGAATTTATGGAATTATAAATTTACTTGGAACCCTAGAAATGTTGTCCTTGCCGGCCAAGGCGGCGCAGCAAAATTCATCCAAGAAGGGACATACAAGTACATTCCTTATTCAAAATTATTCAGAAGAACCGAATTTTTGGAAGTAGATGGATACGGCCGTTTTGAGGCCTATGCCAACCGAGATTCGCTAAAATACCGTAGTGTTTATGGTTTAGACGATGCATTGACCTGCTACAGAGGTACAATTCGAAGAGTAGGTTATTCCCGTGCATGGGACATATTGGTACAATTAGGCATGACCGATGATTCCTACATCATTGACAATTCTGAAGACATGTCCTACCGCGAATTTACCAATTCATTTTTACCCTATCATCCTACCGATACCGTTGAGATCAAATTGAGAGCCATACAAAAAATAGACCAAGACGATATTATTTGGGATAAATTAGTGGAATTGGATTTATTCAACCCTACCAAAAAAGTAGGATTAGTTAGGGCAACTCCCGCTCAAATTTTAGAAAAAATATTGGCTGAAAAATGGGCCTTACTACCTGAAGACAAAGATATGATTGTGATGTACCACAAGATCGGGTACGAATTACATGGTGAGAAAAAGCAAATCGATGCCACTATGGTTTGTATTGGTGACGATCAAACTTATACGGCAATGGCAAAAACAGTTGGATTACCCGTGGCAATCACAGCTTTAAAAATTATCAATAATGAAATTACAACGCCCGGTGTTCAATTGCCCATAAAGAGGGATGTTTATCAACCTATATTAAAGGAATTGGAACAGTATGGTGTTGTATTTAAAGAAACAGCGGTTCCTTATTTAGGATACAATCCGTTGAATGTAAAAAATTAACCCTTACCCCCTAATATAAAAAAATCCGTCTTATTTACGAGACGGATTTTTATTTATACCATTTGATCTTTTAATCTCTTGATCCTAAAATTCTAACGGCCCAATATAATAAAGAAGCTAAGGCGCCTAATGCTGCCACGACATAAGTTCGCGCGGCCCATTTTAAAGAATCTTCAGCCCCAGCAAATTCTTCTTGACTCAACATGTTTTTGTTTTTTAACCATGCCAAAGCCCTATTACTGGCATCATATTCCACTGGAAGTGTAATAAAACTAAAGGCTGTTGCAATAGCCATTAGGACTAATCCTGCAAAGGCTACATAAAACCCGATGCCCGTTTTAGAAGCAAAACCTAAAATTAACCCTCCCATAATCAACCATTGCGACATACTGGAAGAAACGTTTACCATTGGTACCATTTTAGAACGCATGGTCAACCATTGATAAGCTTGAGCATGTTGAACGGCATGACCGCATTCGTGCGCAGCTACCGCAGCAGCCGCCGCATTGCGTTGGTTGTAAACTGCTTCTGATAAATTAACCGTTTTATTGACCGGATTGTAATGATCGGTCAATTGACCGGGAGTAGAAATTACTTGTACGCCTCTTATCCCATGATCTGCTAACATTTTTTCGGCAATTTCAGCACCACTCATGCCATTGCGTAAGGTTATTTTTGAATAATGCGCAAACTTGTTTTTCAAACGGTTACTCACCAACCAACTCGCTAGTGCAATAACTCCAATCATTAAATAATATCCTAACATATTTGTTGAATTTAAAAATTTAAAATTACAAAATAAGTATCAAATGGCAAGCCAAAATAAATAAATGACAACTTGGCATTACGTTAATATAAATAGCGTGTAAAAATGAAATTGTAAGGAAAATTATAATAGGATCAAGCCTACCAATAATCGATTATTCCCACTTTCTTTAACCGTATTGTTTAGTGCTGCATAATCCGATTTCCACTTCCCATTGGTGAAAGAAAATTCATAACCAACATTTAACCTAAGCTTATACCCTTTGTTTCGGAATAGATATAATGATGCAGAAGGGCCTACATAAAACAGCTGATTTCTTAGCGAAATGAGCCCTCCATTACTATTAGGATTTAAATTGTTAAAATCTATAGTATTACCTCTTGAGTACAAATCAACTTCTGTTGAAGTTCCAGCAATACTCAATCCTGTGGTGAAGGCAATTTTTTCTTTATTAATTAGATTGTAATGAAAACGGAACCTCCCTGTAAAGCCCATATCTTTATTTTTGGTGGTTTCATTGGCCTCCTCATTTTGTGAAAAACCAAATTCCATGTCTCCAGAATATTTTTTCCCAAAAATGTTCATTCCTACTTGAAATTCAGGGCGCGTAGTGTTTAGTGCAACTACATTTGAGGCGACTAATTTTTGATTGAGATTGAATTCATCATGAAATTGCAACCCAAATCCAAAATAAACCTCCGCTGTTACTTTGAATTTTTCTTCATCCTTGCTAACCTCTTCTTGAGAATAACTATAAAATACAGTAGACAATGCAACTAATAAAATGATCTTTTTCATATGTTTTAATTTATAAGTTTTAACAAAATTCGGAAATAATGGTGCATTCTTTGTGAAAAAAATCTTAAAAAAATTACCCTACCAAATTAATAATTTTACCCGGTACTATAATCACTTTGTTGGGCGTTCTGCCTTGTAATTGCGCTTGTGTTCTTTCATCGGCCATAACAATTTCTTCGATTTGAGCTGCGGTTAAATCCAATGGTAATTTGATCGTAAATCGCATTTTACCGTTAAACGATACGGGATATTCTTTTTCAGATTCTACCAAATACTTTTCTTCAAATTTAGGGAAAGCAACGGTTGAAATAGAACCTTCGTGACCTAAACCACTCCATAATTCTTCTGCAATATGTGGCGCGTATGGCGAAACTAAAATCGCTAACGGTTCTAAAATCGCACGATGGTTGCACTTTAATTGTTGTAATTCATTGACGCAAATCATGAATTGAGATACCGAGGTGTTGAAGGAAAAATTTTCAATATCTTCAGTCACTTTTTTGATTGTTTTATGCAACGACTTGTACATCTCGGCAGTTGGTTCATCATTGACCACAATTACACCATGGTCGTCAAAATACAAACGCCATAATTTCTTCAAGAAACCATACACCCCTGTAATTCCTGCAGTATTCCAAGGTTTTGCTTGTTCTAAAGGCCCTAAAAACATTTCATACAAACGCAGGGTATCTGCTCCATATTCATTACAAATATCATCTGGATTGACTACGTTGTATTTTGATTTTGACATTTTTTCGACTTCGCGACCCACAATAAATTTGCCATTTTCCAATACGAAATCAGCTTCTTGATACGCCGCATACAAAGGATGGGCTTTGAATTTATCAAGATCCAACTCATTGGTAATATCATTAATACAGGATAAATCCACATGAATAGGATGTACATTTTTTCCTTGAATTAGTCCCTTTGAATATAACGTTTTAGCATCTTCACTTCGGTACACAAAGGCACTCATTCCCAAAATCATCCCTTGATTGATCAGTTTTTTGAACGGCTCTTCGGTGGGTGCATATCCTCTATCTTTTAAAAATTTATTCCAAAAACGAGCATACAATAAATGTCCCGTTGCGTGTTCGCTTCCTCCTATGTATAAATCGACGCTTTCCCAGTATTTTAGGGCTTCTTCATTAGCAAAATCTTCCGTATTATGCGCATCCATATAACGCATCCAATACCAAGAAGAACCTGCCCAACCCGGCATCGTGTTCAATTCTAATGGGAAAACTTTTATATTATCTATCAACTCACAACTCACAACTCCCGACTTTTCAACGTCCCACGCCCAATCCGTTGCATTGCCTAATGGCGGCTGACCGTCTTCAGTGGGCAAATAGTTGCTCACTTCTGGCAAAGCAATTGGCAAGTATTTTTTATCAATCATTTGTGGCAAACCCTTCACATAATATACAGGGAAAGGTTCTCCCCAATAACGTTGGCGTGAAAAAACTGCATCACGTAAACGGTAATTTATTTTAGCATTTCCAGCACCTATAGTTTCTAATGCTTCGATGGCTTTTTTAGTTCCATTTTTGTAATCTAATCCGTTTAAGAAATCAGAATTTACCAATTCGAAACCCCCTTTTTCTCCATAAGCAGCTTCTGAAACATCTTGGTTGAAAATATTTTTAATTTCGGGCATTCCGTGTGTTCCTTTGAAGAAATTCGCGAAAGCATAATCACGCTCATCGCCACAAGGAACAGCCATAACGGCACCTGTTCCGTAACCGGCTAACACATAATCGCCTATCCAAATTGGAATGGGTTCTTTGGTAAGCGGATGCTTGGCATACGCCCCTGTAAACACCCCAGAAATCGTTTTTACATCGGCCATTCTTTCTCTTTCACTACGTTTTGCAGTCGCTTCAACATAGGTTTCCACAGCCGCTTTTTGTTCAGGAGTGGTGATTTGTGTTACCAATTCGTGTTCGGGTGCTAATGTCATAAAGGTAACACCGAAAATCGTATCCGGTCGAGTAGTAAACACTTCAACTTGAAACTTAGAACCTGAAACTTGAAACCTAACTGTAGCTCCAACTGATTTTCCAATCCAATTGCGTTGCGATTCTTTGATCGATTCACTCCAATCGATATCGTTTAAACCTTGTAATAATCGTTCGGCATAGGCAGAAATGCGCATGCTCCATTGTGTCATTTTTTTACGAATTACAGGGTGACTTCCTCTTTCGGAAAGGCCATTTATAATTTCATCATTAGCCAATACCGTACCAAGTGCTGGGCACCAGTTTACCTCGGTTTCTGCTAAATAGGTTAATCGGTATTGCAACAGTATTCTTTGCTGTTGCTCTGAAGAAAAAGCAGTCCATTCATCAGCAGTAAAGGCCGCAATGTTATCATCGCATATGGCTTGAACATTTAAGTTGCCATTCTTTTCAAATTCTTGAAGCAACGTACAAATACTCTCGGCTTTATCGGTCGTTTTATTGTACCACGATTCAAATAATTGAATAAAAATCCATTGGGTGTGCTTGTAATATTCTGAATTTGATGTGCGTACTTCTCGGCTCCAATCAAATGAAAACCCAATTCGATCCAATTGCTCGCGGTAACGTGCAATATTTTCACGAGTGGTTTTTTCGGGGTGTTGCCCAGTTTGAATAGCATATTGTTCTGCGGGTAATCCGAATGAATCATAGCCTTGTGGATGCAACACATTAAACCCTTGGTGTCTTTTATAACGTGCCACGATATCGGAAGCTATGTATCCTAAAGGATGCCCCACATGCAACCCTGCTCCTGAAGGATAGGGAAACATGTCCAATACATAGTACTTGGGTAAAGGGTTTTGAGTATTGGGTTCTTGAGCTTTAAACGTTTGGTTTTGGGCCCAATACTGTTGCCATTTGGCTTCGATTTTTTCGTGGAAATATTTCATTCGTCGCTCTTATTGTTTTTTAATAGTCTCATGCTTTCGCAAGCTCAAGTCATTTGTTCTAGGTTTCATGTTTCAGGTTAAAAGTGATTAAGTCATATAAAACTTAAAACAAAAATTTCGACACAAAAATAGGTTATAAATCTCAAAGTTGAAAGGGAATGGATTAGATTCTGTTGCTGTCATCAATCGAAAATAAAATAAGGCTAACCGTAACTTTTTTAAAAAGTAAATTGATTATTCTCTACTTTTGTACTACTAAAACTCATAAAAATGAAAGTAGCCGTAGTGGGCGCTACCGGAATGGTAGGCGAAATAATGCTTCAAGTATTAGCAGAACGAAATTTTCCCGTAACCGAATTGATTCCGGTTGCTTCAGAAAAATCAGTGGGAAAAACCATCGAGTGGAAAGGAAAAAGTTATAATGTAGTGGGCTTACAAACCGCTGTAGATTTGAAACCGGAGATCGCTTTGTTTTCTGCTGGCGGCGACACTTCATTAACTTGGGCGCCAAAATTTGCAGCTGTTGGTACAACCGTAATCGACAACTCATCAGCCTGGCGAATGGACGAAACCAAAAAATTAGTCGTTCCTGAAATCAATGCTTCCGTTTTAACGAAAGAAGATAAAATTATTGCCAATCCGAACTGTTCTACTATTCAAATGGTAATGGCTTTGGCACCGTTACATGTAAAATATGACATCAAACGAATTGTAGTATCGACCTACCAATCCATTACTGGAACTGGAGTTAAAGCCGTAGAACAATTGGAAAATGAATATGCTGGTGTTCAAGGTGATATGGCTTATAAATACCCAATTCACAGAAATGCTATTCCACAATGTGATAGTTTCGAAGAAAACGGATACACCAAAGAAGAAATGAAACTGGTTCGTGAAACGCAAAAAATTTTAAATGACAAAACTATTGCTGTAACAGCTACCGCCATTCGAATCCCAGTCGTGGGCGGACATAGTGAAGCGGTGAATATTGAATTTGAAAACGATTTTGATGTAAACGAAATCCGTCAAATTTTACACAACACCCCTGGCGTAACCGTTCAAGATAATTTAGACACCTTTACCTATCCAATGCCAATTTATGCTCAAGGGAAAGATGATGTTTTTGTAGGAAGAATCCGAAGAGATGAAAGCCAACCCAACACGATTAATATGTGGATTGTTTCTGACAATTTAAGAAAAGGGGCGGCTACGAATACCATTCAAATTGCAGAATATTTGGTTGCGAATAACTTGGTATAATTTTAAACACATAGACACATAGGTTTATTTTATAGTTTAAGGATGTTACACTTTTTTGAGTTCACATCAGACTTAATTTCTATGTATCTATGTGTTTCAATACACAACGATGAACTAGTGAATTACGTCCATCAAAACTTAAAAAATCGTTAATTCGTGGTTTGATTTTTTGCAGCACTCTAAAAGCCGTATCTTTGCCATTGTGAAAAAGAAACTACTACATATCAACATTGGTTTAATACTCGCTGTATTATTTGCAGCGTGTTATCAATCAGTGCATGCTTTTTCGCACGAACACCACCTTAAAACAGAATGCTGTGACGATTCACATCATTTGACTTTTAAATCTTCTGAAAAAACAATTACCGAAAGTGAAGATTGTCCGGTTTGTGATTTTAAATTTGCCGCTTTTGTTACACCAGAAATTCTTGGTTTTGACTTAATTCCTTCGTTTTACGAAATTCCTTACCAATTCAATAGTACTGAATCATGTATTGTGTTTGAAGGGACTTCATTTTACCTTCGCGGACCCCCTGTTTTTATTTCATAACTACAATAGCTTTATTTTATGAAGCTCATATTGTTTTGCATCAGCCTGATGTGAAACAAATTTTTGTATTATTTATCAAATAAAAACTTAAAAATGAAACAGCAATTTAATATACTCTTGCTATTATTTTCAATAGCAGGCTTTTCTCAATTTAAAATTAGCGGATATGTAACGAATAGCACCCAGCAAAAATTATCGGGGGTTATCGTTCACGTTTTAGAAAACAATACTGAAACAACAACCGATGAAAACGGGTATTTTCAGTTAGCATCAGTTCCTAAAGGAACAACAGAAGTTATTTTTCAACGAACAGGGTTTCAAACAAAAAAAGAAGTCATAAAAACCAATGGCGATGACATTGTTTTAAAGGTAATGCTTTTAGAAAAAGAGATCCATTTAGAAGAAGTAATTATTTCTACTTTATATAATAAAATACAATCGCAAAATGTAATGAAAGTAGAACATGCTTCGGTAAAAACATTGAAAGAAAACGGAGCCACTTCATTAATTGATGGTATTGCAACCATTCCAGGAGTTTCGCAGATTTCGACAGGAAATTCCATTGGCAAACCTGTAATTCGAGGATTGAGTGGCAACCGTGTTTTAGTTTATTCACAAGGAGTTCGCATGGAAAATCAGCAGTTTGGAGAGGAACATGGTTTGGGTTTAAATGCTGCCGGAATTGAAAGCGTTGAAGTAATTAAAGGACCTGCTTCGTTATTATATGGTTCAGATGCTCTGGGCGGTGTAGTTTATTTTAATCCGGAAAAATATGCTCCGTATAAAGAAAAATCGGCTGATTTTGAACAAAGCTATTTTACGAATACACATGGAACTTCTACTACGTTTGGTGTTAAAGCAAGTCCGTCAAATTTCAAATTTTCACTTCGAGGAAATTACACTTCACATGCCGATTATGAAGTTCCAAATGGAGATCGAATAATCAATACACGTTTCATTGAAAAAGATTTTAAATCAGGAATTGGCTATTCTAATTCAAAAATTTCTACCGATTTTAGATACAATTACAACAACTTAAATTTAGGTTTACCTGAAGAAGATTTAGAAAATTCAGGTTTCAGAAATCCGGTTTTCCCAAAACAAGAAGTAGTAAATCATTTGTTGAGTTTGAACCAAAAAGTATATTTTAAAAACTCGAAAATTGAAGCCGATTTTGGCTATTCGTTAAACGACCGAAAAGAATTGGAAGCCGCTAATGAAATTGCACTCTCCATGAAATTAAAAACGGCAAGTTATAATGTGAAATATTTTGTTCCAAAAATGAATCGTTGGGAAACCATCATTGGAATTCAAGGAATGGATCAAACCAACACCAACTTTGGTGAAGAATTACTTATTCCTGATGCAAAAATTGCCGATTTTGGCGCATTTGCAACCACAAATTACAGTTGGAATTCCAATGTTTTACAAGCCGGAATTCGTTACGATAATAGAAAAATAAACACCTCAACTCACGGAACTGAAGGCGAAGAAGGTTATTTTGAAGCCATCAACAAACAATTCAATAGTTTTAATGCCTCATTAGGATACAAAACCAGTCTTTCCAATTCTCTTTCAACAAGAATTAATATTGCTTCTGGATTTAGAGCCCCTAATTTATCAGAACTAACTTCAAACGGAGTTCATGAAGGAAGTAATCGTTATGAAATAGGCTCTAACGAATTAAAAAAAGAGCAAAACCTTCAATTAGATGTTAACTTAGAGTACAAAAGTGAGCATTTTGAAGTTTTTGCAAACGGATTCTATAATCATATTGATGGTTACATTTTTATTACTCCTACCGGTAACCAAATTGATGGTAATGACGTTTATCTTTACACACAAAATAATGCGCAGTTGTATGGAAGTGAAATAGGAATTCACTTTCACCCGCATCCTTATGATTGGTTACATTTTACTAGTAGTTTTGAAAATGTAATTGGAACGCAAGGCAGTGCTAATTTGCCTTTAATTCCTGCCTACCAATGGAAAAACAACATAAGAGTAGAACTGGTTTCTAATAAATGGATTAAAAACAATTATGCTTCGTGCTTTTTAAATTACACCTTTAAACAAGATAAATTAAGCGAATTTGAAACTCAAACTCCCGATTATCTATTAGTTAATTTATCACTTGGCGGAACGATCACCATTGGTAAAAAAGAGGTACAGTTAAATCTTGCTGGAACAAATCTTTTGAACAAAACTTATGTCAATCATTTATCGCGCTTAAAAGCAGACGGCATTAATAATATGGGTAGAAATATTATGTTGCGTTTAAATTTTGATTTATAATTAACATTTTCATTCCGTTCAATTGAATATCTTTGTTTTTCAATCAACATCAATTTATATGAAAAAAACAATAACCATAACCGCTATTGTTTGTACACTTTTTATGAACGCACAAACAAAAAATTCGTATCCCGAAACGAAAAAAATCGACCATGTTGACACTTACTTTGGTGAAAAAATCAATGATCCCTACCGTTGGTTGGAAGACGACCGAAGTGCCGAAACGGGAACTTGGGTAAAAACGCAAAACGATGTAACTTACCGTTATTTAGCTGCTATTCCCTTACGAGACCAACTCAAATCTAGAATGGAAAAATTGTGGAATTATGAGAAAATTTCGGCTCCATTTAAAGAAGGTGATTATACCTACTATTATAAAAATAACGGCCTTCAAAATCAATCGGTACTCTTTAGAAAAGATAAGACCGGAAAAGAAGAACTTTTTTTAGATCCCAATTCTTTTTCAAAGGATGGAACCTCATCCTTAGGAGGTATCAGCTTTAGTAAAGATGGTAGCTTGGTAGCTTATGAAATTTCTGAAGGAGGAAGTGATTGGCGAAAAGTCATCGTGCTGGACACTAAAACTAAGAAAACTATTGGAACTCCTCTTGTGGATGTTAAATTTAGCGGTATTGCTTGGTATAAAAATGAAGGCTTCTATTATTCTAGTTATGATAAACCTGTTGGAAGTGAATTGTCTGCAAAAACAGACCAACATAAACTGTATTATCATAAATTAAAGTCTGCTCAAAAATCGGATAAATTAATTTTTGGCGGAGACATCAAAAGAAGATATGTTGGCGGTAGTGTTTCTGAAGATGAAAACTATTTGTTTATTTCTGCTGCTAATTCTACTACTGGAAATGAATTATACTACTTAGATTTATCAAAATCAGACAGTAAAATTGTGACATTAATTGACAACTATGAAAACGACAATGACGTATTAGACAATAAAGGGGCTAAAATTTATTTGGTTACGAATTACAATGCCCCAAACAAGCGTGTGGTAACATTTGATCTTTCAAATCCTGCAAAAGAAAACTGGAAAGATTGTATCGCTGAAACCGAAAACGTATTGAATCCAAATACAGGAGGCGGTTCTATTTTTGCCAGCTATATGAGAGATGCCGTTTCGTTCATCAAGCAATTTGATTATGAAGGAAATCTTATTCGTGAAGTAGAATTGCCCGGAATAGGCACGGCAGGGGGATTTGGTGGAAAAGAAAAAGAAACAACTTTGTATTTTTCATTTACGAATTATGTGACTCCAACTACCATTTATTCTTTTGATGTACAAACTGGAAAATCGGAAATATACCAACAACCATTAGTTGATTTTAAATCGCACATTTACGAATCCAAACAAGTGTTTTACACTTCAAAAGACGGCACAAGAATTCCGATGATTATTACCTACAAAAAAGGAACCCCATTGAACGGAAAAAACCCAACTATTTTATATGGCTATGGCGGATTTAATGTAAGTTTAACACCATCATTCAGTATTTCTAATGCCGTTTGGTTAGAAAACGGAGGAATTTATGCAGTCGCCAATTTAAGAGGGGGTGGTGAATATGGAAAAGTATGGCATGATGCGGGCACGCAATTGAAAAAACAAAATGTATTTGATGATTTTATTGCAGCTGCCGAATATTTAATCCAAGAAAATTATACCTCATCAGATTATTTAGCAATTAAAGGGGGATCCAATGGTGGATTATTAGTTGGCGCTGTAATGACGCAACGTCCCGAATTGATGAAAGTTGCATTACCTGCTGTGGGTGTATTGGACATGTTGCGTTATCATACTTTTACTGCTGGAGCGGGATGGGCTTATGATTACGGAACTGCGGAACAAAGTGAAGAAATGTTTTCATATTTGAAAGGGTATTCACCCGTACATAATGTAAAAGCTGGAATAAGCTACCCTGCAACTTTAGTAACAACTGGAGATCATGATGACCGCGTGGTACCGGCGCACAGTTTTAAATTTGCTGCCGAATTGCAGGCCAAACAAGCTGGTGAAAACCCCGTACTGATTCGAATAGAAGTAAATGCGGGACATGGTGCTGGAAAATCGGTGGCAGCTACCATTCAAGAAAACGTAGACTTGCAAGCCTTTACTCTTTTCAATATGGGGATTAAAGAATTGAAATAAAAAGTTATTGTATAAAAAAAGAGCCTTAGGGCTCTTTTTTTATGGAGTAATACTTATAACCGACGTTATCAATTCGATTGCAAGGCACTGTTTAAGACGAACAGTAAAATATTTACTATATTGTTTTTTAGGGTCGAAAATTCATTAACTCTTTACCCTTTTTTGCTCGTCTTGTGAAGCACCCGTTTGTCTAACTTTCAGGTTCTCGCCTTTGCTAAATCTATACGAAAAAGTAAACGTAACAACTCGAGAATCAAACAGGCTATACCATGAAGCATTTGCATTTGCAATGTTTCTTATTTGTCCTTCTATTTGATTGGTATAAAAAATATCCGAAGCATTAAGTTTGATGGCCCCTTTGTCTTTTAATATTTTCTTTGACACCCCTGCTCTTACTGAGCCTACAGGAGCAATAAAGAATTGGCCTGATAATACCCCATTTTGATACTGTCCCGATAATTCTGCACTCCATGTATCATTTATTTTAAATTGATTTGTTGGCATAATTACCCAATTCCAATTACTATCGTTTAGTTTTTCAGTATAGATATCACTTTTGTATAGGGAATTTAAATATGAAGTGTACAAGTTTAAAGTCCACCAATTATTAATTTTAAAAACTCCATTAACAGAAATCCCGTACGAAATCTCCGTGTCAAAATTACCAGGGCGACTATAGTAAATATTTCCTCTTTGCTCATTTGTCTCAGAAATTACATCCTTTGTATAACTATACATTAAAGTTGTAGTCAAATAATTTTTGAAAGTGTGCGATACATCAACATTATAGGAAAATGTAGGTTTGATGTATGGATTTCCGCCATAAAATGTAAATCTATCAATTGGGTATGTAAATGGGTTTAAGTCTTTATAGTTTGGTCGATTTATTCTTCTTCCCATAGAAAGACCCATAACATGTTTCTGAATTGTGTCTAATTTATATTGGACAAAAACAGTTGGAAATAAATTCGTATACTTTATATGAAAAGTAGAATCTGCTACAACAAGATTACCAGCTTGGTACCCTTTAATATTTGTGTTTTCAAGACGTAATCCTAATTGAATTGAAAATTTAGTAAACTCTTTTGCATAATTTGCATACATAGCATTTATGTTTTCTTGATATGAAAAATCATTAGAAAAATCATAATTTGGAGTACGTACTCCGCCAACTACATCTTCAAATTTGGCAACATTTCTTGTACGAACAAAACTCGATTTCGCCCCTAAATCTAATTTTCCTCCTTTAAATATTATTCCAGTATAATCAATATTTGCAGTATTTATCTTAATATTTGATGGTAATTTTGATACCAACTGATTGGAGTCAACCAACTGATCATTTGCGTTAAATGTTCTATTCAATAAGTTTTGTGCAATATTAGAATCATACGAAATATTATCTAAATTAACTGCAATTTCTTGACCTGATTCATTTAACTTATGGTTCATGTTTACATTAAAACTACTATTTTTAAAGTCAACTTCCATAGGATTCTCTGATGAAATCGTGTTGACTAATTGTCTATTCCCATCTAAAACAGTAGCCGTATTTGAAGTGTTTCGCTGTGTTGGATTTGAAAAACCGTTCCAAACTATTCCAAAAGTTGTTTTTGAAGTCGCATAAAAGTCGGTTCCTATCTTGAACGAATTATTCTTAGAATTTGGAGTAATATAGGAATTTTGTGTGAATACTGAACTTAAGACTCCCGTTGGAGTAAAATAATTTCTAGTTATGGTTAAATCTTGAAAACTTTTATTTTGTCCATAATTCAAGTTGGTAAAAAAATTCCATTTTTCAATTCGGTAATTTAAATTAAAACTATTATTTGTTCTTTCATATTTCCCTTGCCCATAGGATAAATTGACGCTGCCATTTGTTCCTTTTACACTATTTTTCTTGAGAATAATATTAATAATTCCTGCATTTCCAGCAGCATCATACATAGCTGGTGGATTATTCATAATCTCAATTCGCTCAATTTCAGATGCAGGAATAGATTTCAGATAACTCACTAAATCATCCGCAGATAGATTTGTAGGTTTATTATTAATTAGCACCATTACTCCATTTTTTCCTCTCATAGAAATGGAATTATTAAAACCAATGCTAACGGATGGCGATTTTTCAAGGACTTCTAAGGCAGACAATCCTGCATTAGTTATTAATGCATTAGGATCTACAATAATTCGATCTGCTTTTTGTGCTACAAATGATTTTTGGGTAGAAACGATGACTTCCTTTAGCGCCTCAACATCTTCTTCAATACTAATTGTAGGTACCATTACTACAGCACTCGAACCAGCAGTAAAAATTTGAGACAATTTTTTCTTGTAACCCATCCCCTGAATACTAATTCTAAATGACGTAACCTTAACCTGGTTGAATTCGAATTTTCCTTCCTTATCGGTAAAGGCCGCTTTGAGGGTTTGCTCATTGTCAGATGCTACAAGAAAAACGGTTACGCCATATAATTTTTCATTCAGTTCATTTACAATTTCTCCTTTTATATCCAAATAATTTTGTCCATAAGAATGTATAGCACATAGAAGAATTGTTAAGAATAACAGTACTTTTTTCATATTTAACGTTTTATTTCTAAAAGCGATTATCGCCATCAAGCATCCTACCCAAACCGCCTAAAAGACTTCCTTCTTCTCTACTGCTTCCGCCAGCTTTTGGTGCCGAAGCAATAATTCGATCTGCTAATCGGGTAAACGGTAGCGATTGAATGTAAACAATCCCGGGTCCGCGAAGGGTTGCATAAAAGATACCTTCTCCTCCAAATAATGTGTTTTTGATGCCTCCAACAAATTCAATATCATAATCAACATCTTTAGTAAATCCTACTAAACAGCCCGTATCTACTCTAAGTAATTCTCCGGTTTGCAATTCTTTTTTGGCCAAAGTCCCACCTGAATGTACGAATGCCATACCATCACCTTCTACTTTTTGCATGATAAATCCTTCACCGCCAAACAAACCTGTTCCTAATTTTTTAGTGAATTCGATTCCTACAGCCACCCCTTTAGCAGCACATAAAAACGAATCCTTTTGGCAAATAAACTTACCGCCAAATTGTTGCAAGTCAATCGGAACTATCTTGCCAGGATACGGCGAAGCAAATGACACTTTACGTTTTCCAAAATCAATATTTTGATAGGCTGTCATGAACAAACTTTCTCCTGTTAAAACGCGTTTGCCCGCTGAAAGTAGTTTTCCGAATATGCCCCCTTCTTGCTGACTCCCATCGCCAAAAATAGTTTCCATTTTAATGCCGTTATCCATCATCATAAAACTCCCTGCTTCTGCCACTACAACTTCCTGCGGATCCAGTTCTATTTCAACATATTGCATTTCTTCACCATAAATATGGTAATCAATTTCGTGTGCTTTCATGTGTATTTATTTTTTAGTAATAGGTCGACCATAAAAATAAAACGTTACGAAAAGCATCCATTATTTTAAAGTAAATTTTCTAATGAGTGCATTGAAGAGGCGGTAGCCTAACCCCCTACGAAGGAAACGCATAAAATTGGCGTCAAACCCAATGGTATATCGTCTAAATTTTCGGTTGGGATGTGACGCAATTTCGAATAATTTTTGAGTAATAAGCGGTGTTAGATTCGTATTTTTATTCGATTTTTTTAGCAATAAATCGGTCACCTTTTTCATCAGATCGTTATAGGATTTAATTGAAGTAGCAGGAGACTTTGGGACATTCTTTTGAAAGGAAGTGGGTGCATTTCCAAATTGCACTGTACACACCTTAATATTCAAATCATACAATTCATAAGCCATGCATTCTGAAAAACTCTCAACGGCCTGTTTTGTAGCATGATAAAAACTCCCCAAAGGCAAATTGACCAATCCAGCTATCGAAGAAATATTGATGAATAAACCGCTCTTTTGCGCTCTAAAAACAGGAATGAATGCCCGACATACTTTAACTACGCCAAGCCAATTGATGTTCACAATTGCCTCAATTTTTTGATCTTCCGAGAGTTCTACAAAACTTCTGTATCCCACACCCGCATTGTTGATGATGACATCAATTTTTTTGTGGTCTTGGACTATTTTTTGTTGGGCCAATTCTATACTTTCCGTGCTCGTTACGTCAAGTTCATAGCATGAAATAGTTGGGTACTCTAACAAATCGTCGGCTTCTGCTAGCGAAAGCATAGTGGCGATAACATTCCACCCCTTTTGGGCAAAAAACAATGCCGTTTGTTTTCCTATACCTCTAGCTGCTCCCGTAATGAGTACCGTTTTCTTCAATAGTTTTGATTTAATAATTGAGTTCTATCATTCGAATATAACGCGAAATTTTGGCTTTTCTCCGGTTGATATAAGACGATGAATTAGACGCTTTATATTTTCTAGGATTGGGTAAAATCGCGGCGATACCCGCTGCTTCATAACGGGTAAGGCTAGACGCATCTTTTCGATACCAATGCTTTGCAGCCGCTTCTGCTCCATACACGCCGTCGCCCATTTCAATACTGTTTAGGTACACTTCCATGATGCGTTTTTTTCCCCAAACCAGTTCAATCCAAACCGTATAATACGCTTCTAATCCTTTACGAAGATAACTTCTGCCCTGCCACAAGAACACATTTTTGGCGGTTTGTTGTGAGATGGTGCTTCCTCCTTTTATTTTTTTTCCTCTTTGATTGCTTTTGAAGGCTTTTTTCATGGCTTCAAAATCAAACCCCCAATGGTCTAAAAATAGGCCATCCTCACTAGCAATTACGGCTTTTTGTAAGTTTAAGGAAATATCCTCAAGCGGAACCCAATCATGACTGCAGGTCATTTCTCTTCCTTCTTTTTTGTGTTCCATGGCCCGAATTCCCATTAAGGGCGTGAACGGCACTGGTACAAATTTGAACAACAAAACGATTAAAAAATTTATTCCGTTGAACCATAAAAAGGCCAACCAGAAGAAACGCTTTAGTTTTTGACCTGTAGTTTGTTTTATCCCAGGTTTTGCTGTTTTAGTTTGTGCTATCTTTTTTGCCATATATAAAAGCTTTGCTTTTTTAGTTTCAGGTTTAAAGTTTCAAGTTAAAGCCTGAAACAATTTATATCAAATCTGCTACTTCTTGTCCAATTAAACTTCCGATTGCGACACCCATTCCGCCCATTCGCACCCCACAATACACATGGTTTGAAAGTTGTTGGACAATAGGATTTTTATGAACTCCAATGCCCATGGTACCACTCCACCGATGTTCAATTTCATAGGATTGTTGAGGTAAAATTACATTTTTTAATAAGGCTTCCAAACGATTTTGGATCTGCTCAGTGGTATCGTGTGACGTAGTTGTTTCGCCTTCAAAATCTAAATTTCGTCCACCCCCCAATAGAATTCGATCGTTTATGTTTCTAAAATAATAATAGCCCCTGTCTAGATGAAAGGTTCCTTTGATACTTAAATTAGGGATGGGTTTGGTAATCAAAACCTGAGCTCTTGCCGGTTGCACTTGGTTGTGGGTCAATTGGGCCGCAAAACCATTGGTAGCAAAAACCAGTTTTTTTGTAGTAAAGCTAATGCCATTGGTGAGAACCTCAACGCCATCATTCACTTCTTGATGCTGGGTTACTGTTTGACTGTTCAAAATTAAAATATCGTTTTGATGGGCTTTTTTGAGTAAAGCTTGCATCATATTTCCGGTATCTATTTGTGCTTCAAACGGATTGAAAATTAAGTGTTCCTGTATTCCTCCGAATTGAAAACGATCTACATGCTTGACAAATACATCCGCTTTAAAAAGAGGTTTCAAAAGGGCGTTAATAAAAGGAATTTTCTGCTCGCATTCGTTATAAAACGATTCGTCTTCTTTTAAAAACAACTCATAACCCCCGAAAGGTTTAAAATCAAGTGCAGCATCTCCAAGATTTTTTCGCAATAATTGCAATCCTGAATATCTTTTTTGAATCAGTTGAATTACCTCTTCTTCAGTATGGGTTTTTAAATCGTCTATAATTTCGGAAATACTGCCAAAACAGGCAAAACCAGCGTTTTTTGTACTGGCACCTTGGGGCAAAATCCCTTTTTCAAGCACTAAAATCTTAGCAGACGGAAAACGTTCACGCAAGGCTAGTGCGGCATGCAAACCTACAATGCCACTGCCCACGATGGTAAAATCGACGTTGGTAAACCAATTTTTTATTTCCCAATAGCTGAGTTGCATGTAATTTTTCAAGGTTAAAAAAGTAAATGTAAGAATTTGTTTTTATTTATATACTAAATCTCGTTATTTGCGTTAGCTATAAAAAACAGAATATGAAACCTTATTTACTTTTAACCTTATTGTTTGTTGCACAAATTATTTCTGCACAGCCAACTTCAAAAAACATAACGCTTATTTTTAAAAAAAGCAATTATCATTTTGACGAAACATCGGGATTTAAAAGAATGAATTCTTTGATAAATTATTCGGAATATGGTTCTTATAGAGAAAAATATCTGGCCCTAAACAACAAAGATAAAAACGACACCCTAATACTAAACATAACATTCGATAGGATTTTTTTGATCCACAATTGGAAAGAATTGAATAAAAGTTCTAGAGTGATTTTACAAAAAAATGATATTGTTGAAATAGATTACGATAAAGGATTTCCATATTTTAAGATACTAAACCGCGAAGTAAAACCTTTTGATTTTAATTTAGAATCCCAACTAAATCTGAGTTTCCCGATTGATAATTTCGTCTTTTTTCAAACAAACAAAAGAAGTCGTACAGCGCAAGAAACAAAAGAATACAGAACTGAATTAGACAATTTTATACCAAACACTAAAGCAGCTTTGGAGGAACTTTTGCATTCCGATAAAATTTCTAGAGAAACATATGACAGTCAATTAAATTATATTACTTTTTATTCGGCAAATACTGACTCAAAAACTAATTTTTCAGACTATAAAAGCGATCTTAATAAGGAAGAATTAATTTGGATAAAATCGTATCGCTATTTATTAGAATTGTACGTGAAAAATGAATTTAAACTCAAGACTTTTGGGAAAGAATTAAAAGATTTTGAACTCAAAACCGCTAAAAATAAAATACAAAAAAAAGATATTAGCCTGGAATATGAGGATAATGAAAACAGTTTTGGCCTCATCGAAAAATCAACGATATTTTCTGCTAAAGCTAAAGAATATTTGCTTTACGTTTATTTGAATCGAATTGCTAAATCAGATTCACAAAAACTCTCTACTCATATTGCAACCTTTAAAAAATATTCAAACGATTCAGAATTGATTGAAAGCTTTGAAAATGCTTTTTTAGTCAATGTTGAAGCTTTAAAACAGACTACATCAGAAGTTGTATTATACGATGAAAATAAAAATGCAACCACGTTATCAGCGATAATTGAAGCCAATAGGGGTAAATTAATTTACATTGATTTTTGGGCAAGTTGGTGTGCGCCATGCCGGGCAGCATTTCCTAGTTCTAGAACCTTACACGAAGCATTCAAAGAAAGAGAAATAGTATTTTTATATTTGTCAACAGACGCTAATTTTGAAGCTTGGAAAAAAGCAAATCAATTTGAAAAATTATCGGAGAATAGTTATTTAATCATCAATCCCAAAACTTCGGAATACTTGAAAAAACTAGCTATCGATTTTATTCCAAGATATGTATTATTAAATTCGGATGGTGCAATTGCAAATCCAAAAGCGCCTTCACCTGATTCGGAAAAAATTAAGGAAGAAATAAATAGTCTTATCAAATAACGCTTAAGATTCCGTCTTTCTCCTCGCCTTAATTGCTTTCATGACCAAAGGGAATGAGGTAATCGCAATTAAAATTAAAATAATAGTTTCGATGTGTTTTTTTAAGTCGATTCCAAATTCTTCGTTGAAAAAGGCATACAAATAATGTCCGGCAAAAACGAGAATAAAAGACCACAACAACGAACTCAGCACATTGAACAACATGAATTTGCTTTTGGGCATGTGCACAATTCCGGCAATAATGGGAACGAATGTTCGCACTACTGGTAAAAAGCGAGCAAAGATAATGGCCTTGCCGCCGTGTTTTTCAAAAAAGTCTTGCGACTGGTACAGGTATTTTTTCTTGAATAACAAGCCATCTTTTCTATTATATAAACCTCTGCCACTAGTGGCGCCAAACCAATACCCAAAAACATTTCCAAGAATTCCAGCCAATGATATGGCAAGGGCAACTACGGTAACATCAGAATAAGTATCTGGGATGAAACGCAAAGGTGCCGCCAGTTTTTCGGCATAAATACCCGATAAAAACAACAAACTATCTCCGGGCAAAAAGAACCCAGCAAACAAACCCGTTTCAGCAAAGACAATAAACAAAACGACGTAAATTCCAATTGGAATACCGCCCACTTCCATGGTAATATAAAATTCGGGGTTGAATAATTGGGTCCAATGGAAATCGTTCATATTATGCTTCAGGATTAGTTTCCCATTTGTCAATTGCTGCAGTAGCTAAGGCGTTTCCTAACACATTAGTCATACTTCTTGCCATATCACAAAAATGGTCGATGGGTAAAATTAAGGCAATTCCTTCTGGTGGAATACCAAACATAGCACAAGTTGCAACCACTACAATTAATGACGCTCTTGGAACGCCTGCCACCCCTTTGCTGGTTAACATTAACACTAATAACATCGTCAATTGTTCGCCTAGCGACATATCAATTCCGTATACTTGCGCAATAAATATAC